>Ga0116176_10000274_pt1 | contig 43288 bp, 48 predicted proteins | sample AD_STIC08_MetaG_FD_89803 | JGI IMG/M metagenome (GOLD analysis project Ga0116176, IMG submission 89803) | Active sludge microbial communities of municipal wastewater-treating anaerobic digesters from USA - AD_STIC08_MetaG | ecosystem: Engineered > Bioreactor > Anaerobic > Digestate | place: USA...
CGGATGGTCGCCTACACTTTTCTGACCACTTGTCAGTTCGCGACCGAGAACTTGCCGCCCGAGGTCCAACAAAGGCTCTGCCACGGACTGTTAGCCTTGCTCGAGGATTACAGGGGCCTTGAAAGTGCTAGCCCCTTTTCAAGCGCGATTTCTTGGTTGAGCTGAAACCAAAAGCTCGAAACGGCCGTCATTGTTGGTGAGTTTCCATTGCTGCTTGAAGCGGCAGCAACAACGAAAGGCGATTTCGAGTGAAAAGAAAGTATCCCAAGATCCTCCGCAACCGCAAGAAGAGAATCGAACAGCGACTGGCGCCCAAGAATTGGGAAGACCAACCACGGCCCATGCTCAAGGCCAGTAACATTCACTATGAGATGGCTGAGCGCGTTCAGGGGATCAGTTGCGGTGGCGTCGGAGCGATGCATGTACTGGCGGACCGGATAGGGCTGATCAAGGAGATCGACCAGAATCTCCACCTGCTCAAAGTGCATCTGCCTTATCACGAGAGTGACCATGTATTGAACATGGCCTATAACATTCTGGCGGGCGGCGAGCGTCTGGAAGATATTGAATTAAGGCGGCAGGACGAAGTGTTCCTGAACGCCTTGGGAGCGGAACGGATTCCGGACCCGACCACGGCGGGCGATTTCACAAGGCGCTTTCAGGAATCGGACATCCTGGCCCTCCAGGAATGCTATAATCGGGCCCGACAGGTCGTCTGGCAGGTGCAGCCGGAGGGCTTTTTGAAAGAAGCGTTCGTCGACGTGGACGGCACGATTGCGGAGACCTATGGGGAGTGTAAGCAGGGAATGGAGCTGTCGTATAAAGGAATCTGGGGCTACGCGCCCTTGATCGTCAGTCTGGCCAACACTAAAGAGGTCCTTTACTTGGTCAACCGGCCGGGCAATGCGGTCAGCCACAGCGGCAGTGTGGAATGGATTGATCGGGCCGTCGAGTTGGTGGCGCAGACAGCGGGGAGCGTCACGATCCGGGGAGACACCGACTTCACCCACACAGAACACCTGGATCGTTGGGATGAGAAGGGTAGAAAATTTATCCTGGGATTCGACGCCAACGTGAAGCTGGTAAACTTGGCCGAAGCCCTGCCAACCAGCGCCTGGAGGGCCCTGAAACGTCTGCCCAAGTACGAAATTCTAACCGAACCGAGGCGCAAGGCGTTTCGTTACAAGGAACAGATTGTCATCGAGAGGGAGTTCGAGAACAAGAAGTTGGTCGGAGAGGACATCGCCGAATTTGAGTATAAACCGGGCAAATGCCGAAAGAAGTACCGGGTGGTGGTCGTCCGCAAGAACATTAGCGTGCAGAAAGGGGAGAAGGTGCTCTTGGATGAGATTCGGTATTTGTTTTACATCACCAACCGTGCCGACAGGGCTGAGAGGATTGTGGGATTAGCCAATGGGCGCTGCGATCAAGAAAACGTGATTGAGCAGTTGAAGAATGGAGTCAACGCCATGCGGATGCCGGTCAATGACTTACTCAGTAACTGGGCGTATATGGTGATCGCAGGGCTGGCGTGGAACCTGAAGGCCTGGTATGGGCTGCTGGTGCCTGATCGGGAGCGAGGGTTGGAACTGGTGAAGATGGAGTTTCGAAGATTCCTGCACTCGATCATGCTGATTCCGGCGCAGGTCGTGAGGACGGCGCGACGGGTGATTTACCGGGTGCTGGGATACAACAATTGGTTGAAAGATTTCTTTGCGACCTTCGAACGAATCGCCGCGTTTGCGAGCGGTTGAGTATAAGGAGATCTATAATTGGTGGCGATCGAAGCGAACACGGAAGAGCTACGCCCGCGTATAGCGAAAAAACCACTCAAAAAGCCTCTCGCGCCTGCAAAAACGCCTCTCAGACCAAACCAAGCTCAACAACAGGTCTTATACGGCCGCCCGACGAGAAAATTCCCCACCGAAATCCGAAAAAATCGGCTCGCGCCCAGTTAAACGTCACTAATGCGCTTGTTTTAGGGCTAGCGGACTTCCGCTGCCAGTGGACCCACTCAAGCCCCCTGTGCGCGGAATACGACCATGGAAAGATGCAGATTCTCCCGACATCGGCACAACCGCGCTACTTCTTGCCGCCTTATCCAATGATGTTCTGCGAGCCCAATTGAAGATACATTGCAGTGTTGGAGAAAGGGACATTCAAGAATCAAGCGCGAGATTACAACGCGATCTTTCGAATTTGTTCGACCGATACTTGGTCGAGCCGCATTTGTTTGAATTCACGCATGCGCCATCATTCGCTTTCGTTTTACTCGGGTCAGACAGCGGTGTGGGCGCTCGTGAAATGCAGGATACGTCAACAAGGATGGCTGCCCTTAGGTTCGAAACCGGCTTGTCGGAAAAGTCGTTGAACAACTTTGTCGAGGACGACATTTTTTGCAGGGACAAAGAGCTGCCAACTCATGTATTTGCGGCATCCCTTTCCAGGCTCCTGCTGGACATGGCACGGCCTGGTAGATACCCGGAGGGCCGACTTGACTTCGCTAATGCCGCTAACCGGGACATGGTGGGTGCTGTCGTGGATCAGACACTTCAGGTCTATCAAAATCCCGTGTTTGTAGAGGCGTTCAGTAGCGTGTGGGCCTCAAGGCCAATGTGGAATGTTGTTAGCACCTTTACGTCGATTTTACAGCAGCGCACAGGAAGAACCGTGCTGGATGTCGGGAGTGGCCCAGGGCAAAATGCTCGGCTGCTCCAGGAGGCAGGCATGGCGGTCACGTTGCTAGATAACTCGGTGCCGATGCTGGAACGTGCCAAGCAGCAACTTCGCACGACTGGTTGCGAGCCGAAGTCCTGCCAGTTGGATATACGACAACTCTTGATGTTGGAACCTGCTCATTTCGACGGCATCTGGTGCTCCGGCACTATGATCCACTTCCCGGAGCGCCTCGCGAGAGAGATTGTTCAAGCATTCGCCACTTTATTAGGGGAAAATGGGGTGCTCATGGTCAATTGCGCGATCGACAACCCGCGTCTTGTTGCAAAGGACGGCCGATTTTTCGCCTATTGGCGAGATCAGGAACACTTCTCGCGCCTGCTGACTGCGGCAGGCTTCGAGATTGTCGAGGTCATAACGAGCTTCGTCAGGCCGAACACACATCGCGAGTCATCGGTCAGGATCCGATGGGACAACTTCATTTGTGTTCGTTCGCGAGCCGAAACGGATGTTGGTCGGATTGGACAACTAACTTCAACGGCTTACGATTTGATAGTGCGCCGGTTTGTTGCCCAGCACGAAAAGACCTATAATCGAACTATGGTGGATTTGGTTTCTGATGAACTTCTGAAGCGAGGTTTAGGACGCGCCATTCTCGACGCAGGTTGTGGTCCTGGTCACTATTCGGGGGCATTTGCAGAGAGGGGTTTCAATGTAACAGGCATTGATCTGTCCCGCGTGATGATTGAATTGGCGAAGAGCAAATACTCATCTTGCACTTTTGCCATTCAAGATCTTAGCGATCTACATTTTGAGAATGGCTCTTTCGACTGTGTATTTTGTATGGCAGCGTTCCAGCACATTCCCCTCGAAGCAGGCGTAGCCCGTAAAACGCTGGAGGGTTTTCGGCGTGTGTTGAAACCGGGGGGGCTCATCATGCTCGACGTGCAGCTTGGTCGAGAGACAGGCTTTGAACCTGATGGGCGTTTCACACAGGGCTACCGAACCAAGGATGAGGCGGCAACACTTGTTGAAGAATCCGGATTCAGAGTATTGAGGCAGAATCCGTGGAGCTTGAAGCCGAAAGAGAACACTTTTCAAAGAGAGATTGAACTGAGGTTTTGCGACTTCCTTGCGGAGAAGCTTTAATCGATGCCGGTGAAGCTTGTTGATGACGGGTAAACACGTTCCAGCGCGCCGCGGGACTCGACTTCGCGGAGTTCTGGCTTACAAGGAAAACTAGCAATGACCAGAATCGAGACAGAGATTTGTCAAGTCTTGGCTGAACTCTCAGGGCAGAATTACGGAGCAGTGTTCATGGCCCGCGAGATCTCGAGGGGCATTTTCGAGAGCATTTCGCGGGATGCTCGCGAGTTTGTCGAACAATCGACGGCGCTAGATTTGCAGAATAGACTGGAGGCCAATCGCGCTTGGCTCAAAGAAGAGGGTGATTCTCCACAGTCCTCCGTGTTTGTCTGCTGTGACCTGTTCAGCACGCAAAGCGTCGTGAGCTACGTCAAGGCTCTTCACTCGAGAATTGAACGGGCGCTGAAATCACCAAGGCAGGTTCGATTCGTCCCTTTGGGGATACAGCACTGCACACTATTTACTGATGAGCGAGGTCCTCTGGCCCCTAATGCTGCCGAGAATACGTTCAAGCGCTATTCAGATTTCACAGGCCAATGGGAACCATTCGATCTCGTCGTTCGAGGGCCGCATTTAGCAAAAGACGGGGGGATAATTTTGGAGATTGAGGCATGCTCGCCAGAGCCGCTCCGAATAAAGGAGCAGGCCAAGGCAATGCCTCCAACCGAGGGGAGGGTCGTGAACCCCATCATCTTTTCGACAGTCGGTTACTTGCTCGATGCCTCCATCGAGGAGGCCCGGCGTATCTGGCAGAAGTGTGCTGTGGAACGTCGCAAACAAACTGGCACGAGAACACGTATTCGCGGACTTCGAGTAGCTGTTTCTCTCAACCGCCTTACTGTGGGGCTGCCGTATTATCTCAGTTTCCGACCAACTGCAGTCCGAAGCCTCCCGGACCGCTCGGCCGCAAGGCTGCTCATCAAGCTTTACGGTTTAGCAGAGCAACACCGCCTGGATTCACTCAGCGGGGAGGTGTTGCTCAACGAAGTGTCGACGTGGTTGGAGCATCCCGCCGGACCGCGGTCGCTGGCTGCTGCGACCGCACTTTTCGCAGAGTGCGTTGAACCACTCAAGCGTAACGCAATGTAGGTTCCGGCGGACGACATCTATGCGGCGCTCGTGGTGCTGCTCCACACCGAGCCGTTCTAGCAGGATCAACGGATCAACTCTGGCGCAACGCCCCCGATTTCAAAACGAACATTGGGAAGCAGCTTAGCGTGAAACTGATCAGGCGCGCGCCGAACGTGGGCGAACTGGGATTGGATTTCGATACGGCGGTCGCGAGGAGGAGAAGCGAGAAGCTCGCTTGAGGAGGGCGTGATCGAGGGGGGCTCTTTGTCTTCACAACCGGCGACGTAACCGGCTACGCCTGCTTTGGTTTGACGGAACGGGTTTGTGGCTGGCGACCAAAAGGCTGGAGGGCGGGATGCTCCAGTGGCCCCGGGGCGAGGGCACAGCCGTCGGGTTTCGGCCCGAGCAGTTGAGAGCGCTGATCCAGGGTCTGGAAATCACCGAACGAGTGGGTTAGTTGGTATCGCCGCTAAAAAAAACCGACGGGACAGCGAACTGACCGCGGCTTGGACTGCTCGATGCAGCCAAGCCGCAGCCGTTTTGGGTTCACACGCCGACGGTCTCTCCCGTCCTTTGCTGCTGTGATTGGGTGCGAACCACAGCACGACGTGCCTGCCGCGCGATCTGGGCGATGACGCCCTCGCGTTGATCTTCCGGGAGATCCTTCACGAGGATGTCGTAGGCCCGCTTCAGTTCGGGGTTGCGGTTGATCTGGTTCAGGGCGCCTTCCCTCATCCGCTGCTGGCGGTCGAGTTGGCGGACTTCGTTGAGGACGACCGTCCGTTCGAGCCGTTCGCGAGGCATCGCCTGTACGTAGGCCCAGTACTTGGGGTTCTCCTTGATGTAGGCATCGATCTTCGCATCCACCTCGGGATTGCTCCGGAAGGTGGGCTGATCTGTGGGGGCGGCATTGCCGCCGGCGCTCGGTGGCGCACTTGGCTTTGTCTTGGTCATGACTTGTGTTGTTATGGTTTTCGTTGCGCGGCATCTGCCGTGTTCGCCAATGGACTCTGCGGGTTCATCGGCAAAGCGGTGCTATCGTTCTGGCGACCGAACCTCCGGCTCGGCTGCGGGCACATCATTCGTTGTCAGGGCCGTTACCGGAGTGGCTAAGCGTTGAAGATCCTTTGCGAACTCCGTGACGCGCCGCTCCGTTTCGGCGAGGCGCGAACTGAGTCGCACCTGGTTTGTGACTACCGTCTGCATTTCCTGGAGGACGCGTTGGAACTCCTCGTGCGACTGAGCGAGACGCCGGGCCTCGTCGAGGACTCGCTCCGTCGCTTCTCGCTGGCGGCCGATCTCGGCGATCACCGCGTCGTTGACGGGCGGCGGCGAGAAGGCGGCGTCGAGGGGCGGGTTGAGCACATTGGCGGCGGCCAGCCGGAGCGGCCCAGGGTGCAGGTTCCAATGGGCTGATGCTTCCACTCGATACACCGGGTGACGTTCATGCATGGCCATAGGGTGGTTTGGGTCCACGTAACGGCCAACGTGGTAGGAACGCACCACCTCCGCGTAGCGAACGTCGCCGATGGGTTCCGTGGCAGGTGCAGGCAGCGGACGCACCGCGACTTGCGGTTTTGGGCGCGAGGCGCACGAGGCAACCAGCACCAGAGGAATCAGAGCCAGGTATTTCATGGTTCGAACACAGGATTGGAGGGTAACTTGGTTGGGGCTGATGACGGTGTAGCTGATACACCGAACTCCAGGGGCAGATGTCCGGGCGCCGGTTTCGCAGGATCAGCTTCCGCAAACGGTGTGGCCGATCCGCCGAGCGTGGCGGCATCGCGGTCGATGGTCTGGAGAACGTAGAGGTAGAACTGCTTTCCGCTGGGGACGCGCACATAGAAGCCGTCACGCTGGATGGCTTCGTAGATTCGCTGCGCGTACACCGAAAGCACCTTCTCGGCGCCCTTGAACGGCGCGTTGTTGAGAGAGCGGCTGTCAACACTGCCGAAGATGGTCTGTTCCTTCTCCGTCAATGCGTTGGCCGCCCCGGCGAGAAAAGTGGCGGCGAACAGTTTGATCTCGGCGAGGTTGTCGGACTTGATCAGCCGCCCGCGCAGGCCGGCGCTGCCGTCCGTGATGCCCCAACCCTCCTGGTCGCCGGAGAACTCACGGTCGAGTGCCATGGCCTTCAACCGAAGTTCTTCACCCGTTTGCCATACCAGGGTCCAGGCCGTGCCGCTGGCGATGCGCTCGCGTTGACGATCGGTCTGCGCCGTGCCATGGACTTCCGTGCCTGCTGGGATCACGAGCCTGCCGGCGTGGTAAACATCCTCGATGATCAGTCCAACGATGGGGGTCAGAATGGACGCGGAGTCGACCGTGACCACTGTTTCACAGGAGATCAGCCGACCGAACGGTGCGTAGATGGTACCGAGAGCCTTCGGTTCGGCCACGCCAGCCATGGCATCGGCGAACAGACCGATGGGCTCAATCTGGACCGGTCGCGATTCCGGGGGCTTGGCTGGTGCCACGACTTTCGGAGGTTCATTGGTGGCTGGCTTCGGGGCCGGCCGCAGCTCTGGCTTGGGCGGTGGTGGACGATACGGTTCCGAGGGCCGCAGGATGGTCTGCACCACTTGCGGATTGTCCGTCTGATTGGTTGAAGACTTGACCCGAACATCCATCTCGTCCTGGCCACGGCTCCGGTCGCGGATAACCCCGAACAAGAACAGTGCGCCGCCGAATACCAAAGCGAACACGACCAGCTTGCCGCTCTTCGTCTTGAAGAAGTTGATGAAGTCGCGCGGTTTCATGGCTTCGACTCTTTTTGGAGTTGCTCGATCCAGTTCTGGGACCCAGGTGACAGCTCAGGGAAGGCGGGCGGTGGTGTCACTCGGGACACCAGCACGCTGAACTCGTTCTTGAGCGACAGCTCATTGCGTCCGCCGTCCGGCGTGCCGGTGATGGCGACATAGACCGTGCTCGCCGCCTTGGGCGGGAGTACACCGGGCGCATCGCTGATGGATTCGTGGTAGAGGCGGTTGCCGACACGGACGGCGAAGCTGTCCGAGCGGTAACGGATCTCCCGGTCCGACTTGTTGCGAAGGGTGAGGTGGAACACCATGGTGTCCTCAGGATTGAACCGGAACATTTCCTCGATCCGTATCTCGTAATCCCCGAAATCGGTGATCTGGGGTTTGTCGCCCAAGGTCTTTGCCTCCACCTGCGCCACGGCGTCCGGGTGCTGCTGTTTGAGCAACGGGAACGCCTTCGCCTTGTCGAGCAAAGCGAGCAGCCGTATGGGGCTGACCACCGGCGCCGGTTGCACCGGCTGCGTGGCGGAGCGGTCCTCGAGATTAAGGGCCAGGACGGGGACATCACTTTCGATCAACTCAAAGACGTAGGTGCGTTTGTTCCAGCGGATGTTCAGGTTCGTTGCCGCCCTCCGCGCGAGCGCGCGCACCGACAGGAACGCCGAGCCCTTTGTGTGCGCGAGTTGAAACTGCCCCGGCACCTTGGGATCGGCGCTCACGCCGGCTGCGTCAATGGCCGCGATGGGACCCGGGAAGCTGATGGTGGTGACGCGGTTGGTCGCCACCGGAACCGTCACGACTACGCGATCGTCCAGCGTGAGCCGTTGGATGGCTTCCGGGGGTTCCGCCAGCGCGACGCTGGCGACGAGCAAGAGAAGGCTACTTGGTGATTTCATATTTGAAGTCGCCAACCGCGGTCGGAAACCGGCCGTTGCTGGCCATGTTGGGGTTGCGGATCAAACGGAGACTCAGCTTGAAATTGAAGGCTTCGGTGAAGGCCTTCTCCTGGAACACGCCGGTTCGAATGACCTGGCCGGAAACCGTGGCCAGGACCTCGTTCTCACGGGTGGCGAGGATGTCGATGCGAGCGATCTCCGGCTTCTGATGGAGTTGTTTGGATCGGAATTCGACGGCCTCGCGCGACTGTTGGTCTTGGGCCTTGGCCAGCGCGCCTTTGAGGAATACCTGTTTCAGCAGGTCCACGTGGTCGAATTCCTTCGGGTTGCGGCTCAGGAACGCCATCGCCGCCAGCTCCGCCTGCTGGGCATGGAGATCTTTTGCTTCCTGGAACTGAAGCAGCGGGCTGATGTAGTAGGTCTGTGACGGGTCCACGATGATGACGCGTTCCCGGTGCTTGAACTGCTTGACCAACTGATGGCGGTCAAAGGCCGCCAACACGGTGACCGCCACCGCGACGAAGAACCAGAACCAGGGCAGCCGGTCGCGTTGCGCAAAGAGTTGCGTTGGATCGAAGCGCTTGCGCGCGGCGTTCATTCGAGCCAGCTCATCCTTGTCCATGGCGGTGCTGGTCTCGCGCGGCGTGGCAGATGTGGATTCCATAGGGATCAGTAGTAGTGGTTCTTCGAACGGGCGATCAGCTCGCGCACCGCGCGGTCGCCGGTGATGTCATCACCCGGCCGGCCGCGGGCGCTGCGTGGGGGAAGCCCGCTCCCGGCGATGATGATGGCTCCGGCGCTGCCATGTCCGGCCGCAGTGGAGAGCGTGCTGAGCACGGCGGCCATGCCCGCGGCCCCTGCCGTAACCAAGGGTATGCCGGTCGTAGATGCTACGGCGGCGGCGCCCGCCGTGGTCGCCGCAGTTTGCAGGAAACCGCTAAACGCGCCGCCGATGAGTTGGCCGCCCGCCAGAACCCCGTGGGCAAACACCTTCTGGATGACCACCGGCGCGGCCACCGTGCTGAACACGATCCAAAACGCCAGCACTGCGGCTCCGAGTGACGCTTGCAGCGAGTAGAACGTCGCGGTCGGATCCACAAACCGCAGCGCGGGGTCGGTCATGAAGTCGAGGATCCCCTGAGTGATTAGGGCGGCGACCGCCCAGCCCAACGGCCAGAGAAGAACGCCGACCAGGTGCATCAGATAACGGCTCCCGATGGATCGCAACGGCGGGATGGCCATCATGCCGATGAGCAGCGGGGACAGGGCGTAGCCGGTGAAAAGGATGAACTTCTGGAAAACGTATGCCCAGAAGACCATCAGGGAGGCGAAATGCCCGATGAGCCAAAGCAGCCCGGAGATGAGCAACTCGACGGTGAAGCCGTTCAGGTCGCCCAGGATGTCCCACCAGGACCGGTGGGCACCGGCGTCCCGTTTGACGATGAGTAGCGCGTTGTATTGTTCCTGCACGTTGGCAGGGTCGATACCCAGCCCGTTCAGGATGGAGGATTGGAGGATTCCCTGAACTTGGTTACCCCACGTGGGAAGCATGACCAGCAGTGCCGTCAGGATCATGATCCGCACCAGGTGCAACGTCACCGTCTTCGCCGAGAACCCGTGCAGCACGAACAGAATCGTCCCGACGATGAACAGCATGTAGGACACGACCTGCAGGAGGTCATGCAACTCGGCGCACTTGCGCAAGAACGTCGGGAAGATGTCTTCGAACGGGGCCATACGCCGGGGCGATTGCGGTTTATCGGGTGGGGAAGGTCACCGGGGCGGTCAGCAACCGGAACGTCTCGCCATACTTCGTCACCGCCTCGGTGAACTCGGCGTGCTGTTGCTCCTTCTTCGCCTCGACCTGCCGTTGCGCGTCGGCGCGGTTGGCGATGTCCTGCACAACGGCGGAAGCGGTTGCCTGGCCGACCTCCTGGTCGGTGCTCTCCAACGCTGCGGACATACCGGTGAGGACGGCGGTCAGTTTCTGAACCTCCGCGTCGGTGGTGGCCGAGCGTAGCTGCTCGGTCGTGGTGGCAATCTGTTGCTTGAGGGCAACCCGGCGCGCTGCGGCGTCGGTCGAGACGGCGAGGTAATTGTCCGTCGTCTTCTGTACTGCGGCGACCGCGAGGTAGGGTTCACGACGACGAGTGACCGTTGCACCGCCCGGGGTGGTGAACTGAGTGCCGACGCTGCGGTAGAGTCCACTGGCGGTATAGACCATGGCCTCTTCGGCGTCGGCCGCATCTTCGAGCGCCGTCAGCGTCTCGCCCAACTCAGTCTTGCGGAGGTCGTCGATCAGTGGCCTGACGGTGCCGAGAAGCACCTTGGATGGGTCACCGAACAAGCCCTCGTATTTCTTGAACTCGTTCACCTGCTCGGTGAGCACCGAGATTTGCTGGACCTGGTTGTTGATGACCTCGATGAACTTGGCAATTTCCTGGACGCCGTTGAGGATCGTCTGGGTATGAACCGCCGGGTCATAGACCGTCCATTGGGCGCGAACCTGCGTTGCGCACAGCAGACAGAGACCGGCGATGGTGATGAGTCTATTCATGGTGTGTTTCCTTTCTAGTTGGGTGCAGGCTCCGCCTGCCCTACTCCTCGATGCGGAGGTATTTGGTTGCTGGTTGGAACGTCACCCCGTCAATGCGCTGTTCCGGTAATTGCACGGGGTAAAGCCGGACGGAGCCGACCTGGTTGCGCTGGCACTGGAGCGAGACGTAGAGCCAATACTGCTGCTTCACGGCGTCGCTCTTTCCTTTGTCGTAACCGGTGGCGTACGCTTTCTGGCTCGCCTTGTTTGCAGCATAGTGAAGCCCTTCGCTCAGCAGGACCCCGCCGGCCGCCCCGGCGGCCGTGGCGACGGGGTTTCCGTCCGAGAGTTCGTGGCCCAGGTATGCCCCGCCGGCGCCCATGGCCACGTCGCTGATAGCCCGAGTGGATGAGCATCCGGTGATGAGGGCAGCGCCGATGGCGCAGGCGACGAGTCCAATAAGTTGGTAAAGACGTTGGTGTTTCATAAGCATTCGGTGGTTTAGTGACGGGATTCGGATTTGCGGTTGGCGTGAAGGATGATCCCCTCGACGACACTCGGGCTTTGGCGCAGTTCGCGCGCGCGGCGGTCGAAGTGCTCGCCGCTCGAGCTGGAGCAATAGAGCATCTCCCGCGACGCGACGTTGTGGACCGTACCGCAGAGGTTACGGTTGGAATCGGTGTGCAGGTAGGTGAACGGAGAGTATTTCTGGCCGGTCTGATGGTCCGGGAGTGGGTAGTTCATGATGGCGTGCTGCGTGACCTCCGGCAGGGCGATGTCCCGGCCCATGTCCTCCAGGTCCGCCCGGTCGTTCTGCCGCATGATGAAGAACTGCCGACTGTTGCCGAAAACGGCGGACCGGATGCGGCTTTGCTTGAACCGGGAATACTGCTGCACGATGGAGATATTCCAGCAGTTGAATTTGCGAAGCTGGGCGTAGCTCTCCTGCACGATCTCCTGGCCGCCGGGGATGTCGAGGAATCGGGCAACTTCTTCGTATACGTTCCGCTTCCGGACCGCCCGCGGCAGCGTCATGATGTGCTTGCGGGCATGGTTGGTGATGAGGAAGCCCGCCGCCGATTTCAGTTCCTTGGCCGATTCCGGGATGTAGCCCAACTCGAAGTGCGCGATCCGGCCGGTCAGCGACAGGTTACTCGTGCCGTCGAATAGGCAGCCGTAGTTGCCGTCGCGGCACCACGGGAGCAGGAGCGTGGCAATCTCCATGATTTGGTCGCGCTCCGCGCCCATCGGATCGAGCATCATCAACTCCTGAAGCATTCGGTGTGTGGGGAACTCGTCCGACGCGAAGTGGGCGAAGGCCAGGTTGCGGACTTCTTTGCTCGTCTTGGGGTCTTTCAGGAACTTCAGTGCGGCCCCCTCTTCGACCTGGCGCTCGTAGGTTTCGGCCTCCGAAGGATGGCTGGCCTTCCAGTCCCGAAAGTCGGCGAAGGTTTCGAGGCTGGTTGCGCCGGGCGGCATCCGTTCCTCGCGGAATCGCTGAAGGGCCAGGGCATGCCGCGCGATAGCCAGCAGCTGGTCATGCCGCTTCTTGCACCAGTCCTGGAAGGAATCTTCGTAGAGCAAGTTGATGTATTTGGCGATCTGCGCCTGCCGGAGCATCTGTTTGTCCTCCTGGCTGCTGATGCCGATCATCCGCGCCACAAGGGCGGTCGCCGCCGACAGGTGGTCAGGGGTGAGCGGCAGGCCCTTCGTGTCGAGGTAGTTGATGGTCAGGTCGCCGTCCGGATGGATGATGATGGGCCGGGCGCCTTCCTCGACCGTGGCTGTGTAGATGCCGTAGGACAGCCCCTCCTCGATGATGACGGTGTAGCCGAAGTAGCCTTCGGTCTGGGTGAGCAAGTCGCAAACGGTCACCGACTTGCCCGACCCAGACATTCCGAGCAACACGGCATGCTGGGGGGCCTTGTTGTCGTCCGAGCCGGAAAACGTCTCCACGCCGATGAGATTGCTGTTCGGCCCGTCGTAGATCGCCTCGGCCGTGGCGAGGTGGCCGGTGAACGTGCTCGTGACCGGTAGCATGTCGGCGAGGTAACGGTGCTCGGCGTAGAGTTTCCGATACTCGTAGCGTCCCCAGGTCCAGCCCGGCCAGGTCTGGAAGAACAGGTTCTTGGAGGTGCTGGGCAGGTTGCTCTCAAAATACTGCGCCGCGTTCATCGAATTGATGGCGTTCTTGATGGCTCCCGCCTTGGCGTTCAGCCCGTCCCGCGTCTTGTCCCAAACGCGAATGACGAAGAGCGCGTTGAACGGGATGGTTTGCCCCTGCATCAGCGCGTGGATCTTCTTCTGTTTCTTCTCCATCACGGTGAGCAGGGAGATCTTCTTTTCGCTGGCGTAGTCCCCCGCCACGCGGTCGTGTTCCTTCTCTTCCTTGGAGATCTCTTTCGTGACCGGGAGCGGGTCCACGTTCACCGTGATGGTGTAATCGAGCAGCCTGAGGTTCGTGAGCCTCTGGATGATGCCCGGATACGTCGTGCGCGGCCAACGGGTCAGGACGATGAGAGAGTGGTAATGCCCATCGAGAAAGAACCCGAAATCGGACTGGCCGTTGCCCTCACTGTGCCAGCAGTTCTCGTGAATAGTCAGTTCGGGCGCGAACCCGTCGGCAGGGTCGAAATCGAACCGGTCGTTCAGCGACGGGTTCAGGAACCGTTTGATGTGCCGGAAGTGGTCGAGATCCGACATCGGCAACACCCGCGCGCCGGTCGAACCGAAGATTTCGAGCAGCAACCGGTGAACGTGATCGAACTCGGACTCAAGTTGGTCCAGCAGGGTCGAGTAGTATTCCCGGCGCGCCTTTGCCGACTGGAACGACTTGGGAACGTTGTCCAACGCACGCGACACATAAAGAATCACCCGTTGCCGGCGGAGCTTGCGCTCGGACATGGACTGCCAGTAACGGGCGAAGCGCTCGTTGCGCGCTCGTTTCGTCCAAACGTTGCAAAAACGCTCTGTCTCCTGCTGGTAGCGCAGGAGTTCCCCCTTGTAGTCGGAATCGCAGAAGTACTGCACTTGGAGACGTTGGTTCTCGTGCAGGGACGCGAGCAGGAGACAGAGCTGGTCTTGGAAGGCGTTGAGGTCTGCGACCGGGGAGTTCGTCAGGTCGGGCGCTTCGAAGACGAATCCTTTGGCGATGTAACCGCCCCGCCGGAGGTGGTTGAAGACAACCAGGCCGCGGACAAGATAGCCGTTGGGGGCACGCTCAGGCATACGTCAGATGCGGATGGATTTGACGTTGCCGCCTTGGGGCCGGAGGCCGCGCAGCTTGGCAATCAGGCGGTCCGCTTTGTCCAGGTCGCCAACGAGACGCTGGACCGTGCGCGCCTTGCCGATTTCGTTGGTGGCGATGTAAGCCTCCCGCGTGTGGCTGACTGCCCGTTCCATGTGAGCGCGCGCGTTCGGGTCCAGGTCGTGCCGATGCAGGTTCTCCCGCAGGGCCGACTCGGCGTCATTCAGGAGTTCAAGGATGTGGCGATTGTCCATAGGTCAGTTCTCCGCGAGAGGATGTTTCGAGAATCCGGCGTGCCGGATGTCCGGACCGAAGCCCGTTCCCAGCAGCCAGCGTTCGAAGCAGTCGCGGTCGTAGCCGGGCGGTTTCCCATGCCGCAGGCCGAAAATGTAGGCCAGGCACAGCAGCACCGGCACGACCGCGACGCCGAACGAAGTCATCAGGCGGGCCTTGAGGCCGACGATGACCAGGAAGAAGAGCAGAATGCTCCCCCCGATGCCTCCGATGAGCCACCAGACGAGGTTGCCTTCGAGACCCCAGGTGCGGCCCTTCGAGTCGGAGGCCGCGTTGGTGTCGGTCAGTCGGAGGTTCGTGTTCATGGTTAGAACGACCCAACGCCGACGGACGAATTGTCGTCGATGCCGAAGATTTTGAAGAAGGCGTAGATGACTGCCGGTGCCGCCGCGATGATGGCCCCGCCGATGATGGACATCTTGCCCTGATCCACGTCGCCGCGCCGGATGGCGAACCCGCCGGCGATGACGGCGGCGATGCCCAGCACGAAGCCGAACATCATGATTACGGCGAGGCTGTTGCTGATGCCGGTCTTCAACTCGGTCGAGTCGAAGGCCTGGGCGAACAGCCGCCCGGTGTTGGCCAACACCACCAGGGCCACCAACGCCGTGTTGCGGAGTCGGGCCGTGGTCGTGGGCCGGAGTTGAACGAGTCTCTTCATTGTTTGCCTTTTGTTTTGTGTTATGCTCGGACCAGCGGATTCCCCGCTAATCACAGGAAGGTTTTCTCACGAAAGGCTCGCTCGAAGATGTATGTCTTACACAAGATGCGCGTCTGTCCGTGCTACTGATGGGGAGTGAACACGACACCGGACACGGCGAAGCTGGCCAACCTCCACGAACTGGACTCCCTATTGCCCCGCGAAATCCGCGGTCAGTCCCACGCGCTGCCGCGCATCATCTCCACGCTCAAGCGCGGTGAACTCGGCCTGTGCAAACCTGGCCGGCCGCGCGGCAGCTTTCTCCTGCTCGGCCCGACGGGCGTCGGGAAAACCGAGGTCACCGTGGTCTTCACGAATCACCTGTTCGGCCCCGGCCGCCTGTTCCGCTTCGATATGTCCGAGTTTCAGAATCAGGAGGCCCTTGGTCTGCTCCTCGGCGCGAAGCTCGGCGAGCGGGGATTCTTCGGCGCGATTCGGGAGAACGCGAGCGAAGGCACGCTTCTGTTTGACGAGATCGAGAAGGGCCATCCGCGCATCATGGATCTCTTTCTGCAACTGCTCGACGCGGCGAGGCTCACGATCGCCACGGGCGAGGCGCTTGATTTCTCGGGCTTCTACGTCGTGATGACCACGAACCTCGGCTCCGCAGAGTTGATGAGCCTCCAACACTCCAGCGAGGCGACGCTGGAACGGCACGTCCTGACGCGCGCACAGCAGGCGTTACGTCCCGAAGTCTTTGCCCGGATCTCGGAGAAACTGGTTTTCCACCGGCTGAGCTACGAACATCAACTGGAGATCGCGGAGAAGTTCCTCGCCCGGGAAATCGCCTTCCTGTCGGAGCGTGGTCACCGTCTGGAGTTGCATCCGGGCGTCCTGCCATTTCTCGTGCGAAAGGGATTTCATCCCAAGCTCGGCGCCCGCCCGATGCGAGATGCCGTGGAAAAACTCGTGGGGGACGCGGTCGCCGAATGCCTGTTGGCTGGTCGGGCTGCGGGCGGTTTGCTGGCCGTGGACGAGCCGGGGGATCGCCTCGTGGTCGGGTGAGTCAGGCCATCGCCAGAAACAGATGGCTCTCGCCAATGTCGGCCTCCGGTTGGACGGAACCAAGCGCCTGCTGCCGTAGCCGTCGGCAGGCCTTTCGGATGGCTTGTCGGCACGCAGGAGACTTCGGGAGGTTCACAAGAAGGCCGTCCGCGAACTGGTTGCCGTGCTTGTCCGCGTAGATGTCCGGAACGATAACCGCGGTGGCCCCGGCTCGGTACAGCGCCTCCACGAACCTCGCAGCGTCCGCCTCCTGTTTGAAGCGTCCAATCGACCGGCGAGTCTTGTCTCTTTCGTCACGCTGGAACCACTTTCGTGCCTCGACCCGGTTCGCTTTGCGCAGCAGCGCGCGAGTGAAGACGCGGTGAATACGCTGCTCGCGCCTGGGGCCTGGCGGCAGCGGTTTTCCGGCCCGCCCACGAAGCCGCGGAAGCGCCGGAGCGGCCTTTGCCGCAGCGCGGTACTGGTCAGCCGTCACCGCCTCGCCATGCAAATAGTACCGCTCCGACAACAAAGTCCCGTCCTGAAGCCAGATGCGATTTCGCCCGCAGAACACTCCGCGCACGGTCGAGATCTCAATCTTCAGCCGCCCATTCTCGTGCCATTCGTGCTGCAGCCCCGTGCCGTTCTTCATCTCGAACTCGCCGAGCAACCTGCCCCCTTCATCCCACTGGCGACAGACGCCATGAAGCACGCCGTCGCGGTAGCGCTCCTCCGAGGCTGGCGCACCATTCCGATGCCAGGTGCGAACCAGGCCATGCCGCTTGCCGTTGCGGAGCGGCACCCTCTCGCGGAGTTGCCCGTGCCGGTAGAACTGTCGTTGGACGGTCGTGCTCAACGTGCGTGCATTTCACTCTGGCTTTGGAGCCAAACCCGCGCCTGTGCCAAGTTTAATACCACAGAATCCGGTGAGGCCAAAGCTGCGTTGGTTACGTTGTCGTGTCTGGCAAGAGAAGGGGCGCGAACTCAACGCGCCCCCACGAGAGGCACCGCGAAGCGCCTTTGAGAGAAGCACGCCAAGCCGCGCCCGATTGGGCGCGTGCTTCGGCGGCTCTCTCGTCCTTCACTGAAGGTTCGCGGTTTTCTCGTGGGACCGAGCCGTTGCGACGCTAAATAGATTCTGTTCGTTATGTCATTCGTTGCCCCAAATGCGGTTACCAATGGGGACATTACCGCCTCGCCAAACCCCGGGCAATGCCTCTTCTCGCCTGCTCTTCCCTGCCCAGCGACAGATTCCACGCGATGAAACCTAAGAGCAAGGGCCTTGGCGGCGGCGGGCGGGTCAGAGGAGGAACGGAAGACGCGAGCCGTTTGTGCGAGCGGACCCGTAGCATCCTTGACGCGCCCGCCGCCGCCATACAATCGCCCTCGGTCTCATCGCGCTAACAGGCTGTTGAGAGACGAGTCGCGCAAGCGCATCTGGTGTTTCGAAGCACTGTGCAGGCTCAATCCAAGGACGCACTCCCTTCAAACCATGTCCCACTAGCCAAGAGCGTCCCCACTGCTCACCGCTCCGGTTCGGCGCCAACGCAAACCGGCGGGCCGGCGAAGCAGGCAAGGAGAAAAGGACAATGGGGTGAACGCGCGAATGCAACCACGCACGAAAAAGCACGAAAAATGCGATGCGACAAAGGAGGTTGACTCAGCGGGAAGATCCGCGATGATCAATTCCATGAATGCCAACGAAGCCGCCAAAGCCGCGAGCGCCAAGCTCGCGCAACTGAATTTAGATTACATGGCCAGCCTGGAAAGGCTGAAGGGCAGAGGCATCGATTTCGATGCGCTCACCGTGGATACGGCGGAGCTGATCCTAGTGGTGGATTCCGCCGAAAAGTTCATGGGTGTGGAATCGGCGGAGCGGATCGCGGAGATCGAATCGGCCGAGTTGCTGCTGCTGCCGCAGCTCGCCAGCGCGGAAGTGGAAACGGTGACGCCAGCGATCTGGCGCTACCTCGAGGGCGGCCCTGATGAAGAGTGGGCGGCGGTGGTAAACTCGGCCGAGTTGAAAGTGGCGCTCGGTTCCGCCGAAAACTTGGCCTCTGCGGAACCACTGAGCCCGTAGGCCAGGCAGTATCGAGCCGGAAGGCCCATGGTGCTCTAGTAGGTGGGTAGCATGAAGAACGACGAAATGCTGCAGCGATTCCGCGAAGACGGCTTCGTGGCGCCGTTGGATGCTCTTGATCTGGAGACGGTGGAGCGGCTGAAGGCTGCGATCGACGAGCACGTTGCCGGGGAGTTCGATTCGGAGCAGTACGAGCTGACGGACCCGATCGACATCCGCAACACGGCGGGGATGGGGAGCCGTCCGAAGTTCGAGTTCGCGCCCACGGACGGCTGCAAGCCGAAGCTGCACACATTCCCGTTTCTTTTCAACCTGTGGCGGAAGGACGAACGGATCTTGCAGGTGGCGAATCTCCCGCTGTTGGTGGGGTATGCACGGCGGTTGCTGGAAGCGGAACAGATCCTTCTCTTCGAGGACAACGTAGTAATCAAGAAACCGCACTCGAAGTACCTGCCGTGGCATCAGGATTATTCGTACTGGCCCCTTGGTGAGCCGAGTGCGCTTACCATCTGGATCGCACTTGACGAGATCGATGCTAAGAACGGGGCGATGGAGGTGGCGCCGGGGACGCATCGATTGGGGGAAAGGCTGCCTGTAGCCTTCGGAAATGAGCAACCCTTTATGGTGGAAGATCGGCCGGGGATATTAGCGGTTCCATCTGACCCGCCCAGTCTCGGCTACCGAAAGGTGACCTACCGGTTGCGGCCGGGGCAGTGTGGAATTCACGATGCGATGGTGTGGCACGGATCTACTCCGAATACGACTGGCGAGTCGCGAAGGGTTCTGGTGCTGCGGTACGTAGCAGCGGGAACCTTGTGGCTGGGCGATTCTCGGATTGCGTACTACGACGTAGGCTGTCCGGTTGGAGAGCGCCTCACGAGCGCGCACTTTCCAGCGGTGGGCGGGTGTGCTTAGGCCGCCAGAAGGCGCCGGAGGCCTTCGTCCATTCGATGATTTTACGGGCGACTTGGGCGACATCCCCGTCTGAAACGTCGACTGTGCAAGAGGGTATGAGGGATCTCTGGATCAACCCGGCCATATATTCCTGTTCCTCAATAAAGAACTGCAGGTCGTGGTAGCGATCGGGGTTTTCCGAGTAGGTGAGGCGATGTTCGCGCGCGGCGGGAAAAGTCTCCGGCCGGCGGCAAAGGTGGACTAGTACGAACCCGAGTGCGGCCAGACGCCGGTCGACCCAGCCGAGGTCGATGGCCTTTCGGTGGCGCAGCCACTGGTGTGAAATGGTCGAGATGTGGAACCGGTCGACAATCCAGTAGTAGTCGCGGTGGAGTTCGAGGAGTCGCACGTAGTTCTCGTAACAGGCGTACATCCATTCCTCGTCCCCATCGATGAAGTCGATCATGCTGCGGCCCTGCTCGGCTTTTGTGGGTTGCTTATCGGATCGAGTCTCCCATTCGGAAGAAATGAGGGGTATATGCCAGCGTCGCCTGCGGTTGCCCACGATCTCCACGTGCTCGGCGAGTGCGAATGCCACGTCCGTCTTCCTCGTGAGGTGGGTTCCTTCGAGGATGATCTTCGGTTGCGGGATGTCGCCCGTAATCATGGCTTGATGGCGGGAGGATCATTGGCCACGCTCGGGTAAGCGCCAAGCAAGCGGATGGCGTGCTCACGCATAGCGCGAGCCAGGCTGGCGGGATCGGCACCGAGCTGGGTCTCCCCGAGGAGTTCTACGGCCCACGGGCCGCAGAAGCCTGTAGCGCGAATCGCAGTTACGGCCTCCGCGAGGGGAACGACACCGTCGCCGGGGAGGGCGGTGCGGTCGGCGTCGCACCAAGTTGCGCCGGCTCGTGGCTGGCAATCGCCCAGGTGGGCGCAGACTATCAGGGAGCGATCCAGTGCGGCGACCTCAGTCCATGGGGTTCCACCGGTCCAGAGGTGCCAGGTATCGAGGACCAAGCCGATGCGTAGTGGCCCGAGGTCGCGAACGAGGGTTGCGGCGTCTGCGATGGATCGGAATGGTGAGAACGAAACCGGCTCGAGCGCAAGCCGGACATCGTGGCTGGCAGCGATCTCTACGAGAGGATCGAGCGCGGCGCGTAACTGGCCGCGCATGGCCTCGCGCTCGGTGGAGCGGAATTCGCCGAGCGCAACGACTTGCAGGAGCGGGCAGCCGAGCGCCCGGGCGGCGCGGGCCATGCGGCGGCACTGGTCCTGAAGCTTGCGCTGGGCATCGCGGTCGATGGTTTCGATCCCCAGCAGCACATCAAGCATGGTGAAGCGGACAGGCCCAGCGGCACGGGCGAGCCGATCGAGGGTGCCGCCTCCGGCGACGTAATGGTCGAGCTTGTGAATCCAAATCTCGATGCCGGAGTACCCAAGGCTGCGTGCGAGCTGCAAATCTTCGAGAAGACCGGTGCGCCTGGAGTATGCACCGTGGAGGGAGAGGAACACCCCCTGTTGCATACCAGTCGGATTGGAGAAGCACGCTGCCACAAAAAGCTTGATGGCGAGAGTAGCACCATTAACCTAAAGTGCAATCGAAACAGCGGATTTCGGCACAGTCGTCTTCTCGTCAGACGGTCGATTGGGGCCATCATGCTAAACTAAGCCTAGAAATGTCATTTCCGAAATCGAGTGTGCTGCTCCATAGGGGCGCGAGATCAGATGCGTGGGCGGCGACTCGAAGCCGTATCCGCGAGGTGGACGAGGCGAATTCGCTCTATCCGCAGTATTTCAGCAAAGCGAAGGGAGCGTGGCTGTGGGACGTGGACGGGAACCGCTACATTGATTTCATCCTTGGGTACGGGCCAGTGGTGCTGGGCCACGCCGATGAGCGGGTGAACGCTGCAGTAACGAAGGAGCTGGAAAAGGGATGCTGCATCTCGCCGATGTGGAGCGTGCGCCAGGTGGAATTGACGGAGCTGCTGCTGGAGGTAATCCCAGGGGCGGAGTGCGCCTACCTCATGCGAACAGGATCCGACGCGACAGCGGCTGCGGTACGTTTGGCCAGGATCTACACCGGGCGCGAAAAGGTCCTCAAATGGGGCTACAACGGCTGGCACGATTGGACGGCACCGCGCCCGGCCGGGGTCCCGGAGGGAACTCGGGCGAACACGCTCCATTTCACCTATAACGACCTCGCGAGTGTACATCGGGCCTTTGAAGAGCACCCGCGACAGATTGCTTGCGTCATCATGATGCCTTTCGAGCTGGAGCTACCGCGATCGGGTTTCCTCAACGAGGTGCGGGAGTTGGCGCATCAGCACGGCGCGCTCTTCATTCTTGACGAAATGCGCTCCGGCTTCCGCATGGCGGTCGGGGGCGCCCAAGAGTATTTTGGCTTGGTGGCTGATCTTTCCACCTTTAGCAAGGCCATGGCCAATGGCTTTCCTATCTCCGCAGTGGTGGGGCGCGCGGACATACTTCAAGGCTTGGGCCAGACGCATATGTCGTCGACCTACTATGCGAATCCCGCCGAGATGGTCGCGGCGATCACCACGATCTCCATCTTACGTTCGACGGATTCCCTCGCCACCGTGTGGCGTCTCTCTGAGCTCTTTTGCGAGGGCATGCGGAGCTTGCTTAAGAAGCATCGCGTGCCTGCGGAAATGCGGGGATTCGACATTTCGCCCCTTCTCGAGTTTCAAGACAACGAAGGCGTTCCCGCGCAGGAGTTGAAGGTGCGCTTTTTTCAGCAAACGGTGCAAAACGGGGTTCTCTTCCATCCAAATCACCAATGGTACCTGTCGGCGGCCCACACCGTCGAAGACATCGAGGAAACTCTTAGGGTATGCGATCGTGCTTTTTCGGTCGCCATGACTTCGTTGGGCGCAGGCTGATCACCACCTACCAAATCCATGGAAGCTGGCGTCACCGTTCTGACTCTCACCCGACAGAGACCCAGGGAACTGGCTCGCGCAGTCGCATCCGTGCGCGGTCAAGACTATGCTGGGAAGGTCGAACACCTTATCATCATTGATGACGACCCGGCCTCGGAAGAAACGCTCCGCCAACTCGGCCCAACCGAGCCGGGGCGGACCTTGCGCTGGCATTTGCAGAGCCGGCCGAAAATGGATGCGCCGACCGCCCTACGTGGCCGCGATGCGGTCTACCCACGACTGGCACGCCTTCTGAATTGGGGCGTTGCCCATGCGAATTCTGAATGGATCGCCTTTCTCGATGATGACAACGAATACGAGCCGGATCACTTGAGCAGCCTGATGGAATGCGCTCGAATCCATAGTTGCCATGCGGTTCATTCTGCGCGGCAAATGCTGACTAGGGAGGGAGCGCCCTACCTTGATCCTTACTTTCCTGGTGCGCCCAATGCAGAAGAAGGCTCTCGCATTTTCGAACTGATGTGCCAGCGTGGCGTGTGGATTCGCGGCACCAATATATTGCAGGACCGGGTGGATGCCGTACGGTCGTGCTTTCGAAACAGCACCGTCATGAATGGCGACGATGCAGTCTTCCTCGTCGATCAGAATCTCTGGTTGGTTCAACGGGTGCTCCTCCAGCGCTTTCCAATACCCGAAGCTTTCACCGAGGCTGAGATTAAGGCCAACACTTGTCCGGACGATAAGCTCTTGGAGGTGTTGGTTCGCAATGGCGTGAAAATCGTGTCCTCGGGTCGTCCCACGGTCCGATATTATCTCGGCGGCATTTCAAATGGGCTTGAGCGCGTGACCGCGCGGGAGGCTTCTTAATTTGCCGATGAGTGAACGACCAGTATCGGTCGCGCCTAACTATTCAAGACACTTAGTCTGACCATGAGTCTCCGCGTGGCAGTTGTATCGATCGGTCGCAGCGGCACATCGCTGATCTCTCGTATCTTGCACGAGGTGCTTCGCGTTGATTTCGGCAATGAGACGGATCATATTCCACGCGACTACAACAACGCCGATGGCTATTTTGAAAACGCCGAGTTCTTTGCGCTCAACGAGCGCATTTTGAAAGCGGCAGGCGCTAGTCTATTGTCTCCACCACCGGTGGCCTACCTTTCCACGCTTGCATCAACTCTGCACGACGCCTTCGTAAAAGAGGCCGCTATGTTGCTGGCAAAATTCGCGGGCCAGACACCGGCTTTCGGCTGGAAGGACCCGAGGTTGTCCCTTACGTTCCCAATTTGGCAAGCGGCGTGCCCATCCGTTGTGCCGATCATCCCGTTCCGCAAGCCGGTTTCAGTCTTATCGTCGATTTCGTCACAGTTTGACCGCCCGCTTGAATCGCTCTCACACTTATGGTTTGCGTATTATCAACGAGTTTTTTCTTACACGGAGGAGACACGACGCCATATACTTAATTTCGACAACCTGTTAGCGGAACCTGCCCAAGCGGTAATGTGTATAGCGCGGCATCTGGGAATTCACGTGGATCCGACACGAGTCCAGAAGCAACTAACGGAAATCGTGAAGCTACGGCAGCCAAGGCATTTGTCAGTAGTGCGCAGTGCGGACCACTCGCCAACCCTGGAGCCTCAAACTTTCTCGCTTTACGATTATCTTTGCGCGTCAACAATGGGTGGCGGGCAGCCGGATGCTCATCACCTCCAGACTCTAATACGATAGCCATGCCCTTCTTGTATGATCGTAACCAGGAATATATCGATTTCCTGCAAGGACCCAGCGAATGCCATCACCTCAGACGGCTTCTCGCCACCCTCGACAACACGATTGACCGCGAGCATGCGAAACTCCGTCAAGGATCCCATGTTCCACGGTGCGCCCATCGCGCTTCACTTCGGACATCATAGTTGATCTGCGCCTTGTAGTGTATCCCCAAGACTGGGTAGTACCTCGCGCATTGCCGCTCCGGGCAAGACAGTCTCTCAGGCCACGCGCGAGGGCCACAAAGGCGGCAGCGCTCACGCTGAGGATCGTAGAGGTTTCCGAGTCGATCTTGCGCAAATCAGCATCACTCTCCCATGTCGCCGTAGTGAAAATGAAACACGTCCAGGGTAGGCCGCACAAATCCTGGCAGATGCAGTCAACGGTCTCTGGCACGGCCAGATCCCCAGCCAGTGCCGCTGGACGCCACCGCGGCGCAGGCAGATCGGCCTTCGCCGACTGTTGAGCCACACACTTCGTCGCCGGCGCGCGGAGACACTCTTTCCAGGGCAAGACCAAGACCGTCGCTGGCTCCGCAAATCAAGAATCGAAACATTCTAACGTTTACGCAGATCGAGCCCCTTGATAACTATCCAAAACGCTTTTTCCAATTGCCGCCTCCCGCATAAACTCTCTATTGCTAATGATCTTGGGCATTCTGCAAGCAAACCTTGCCTGTTGCCTCCGGACGACGGTGATGCAATCAATGAGAAAGGTGCCTCCCCAAGGGATTCGCTCCTGCAGAAGAACATCCAAGTTAAAGCTGTGGCACATTTTGAGAACATCATCACCGCTCACATCGATGCTTCTCATTCCTCGGTTTTGGATCAATCCATGCCGTTGAAGGGAACGAGTCACTTCAGCCGGGAGCAAGTCCAGAGTATGAAAATAGCGCCGGTATACTTTGGCATTGGAATGGTGGATGAGCGCCGTTCCTTGATTTGCAAGGACACGGTCCAATTGGGATACGTAAGAGCGTATTACGTTAACGTCTGCCAGCATGAGCGAATCGAAACTGAAAAACAAATCGATTGATCGAGAGGGAATCATCTCCAGCGAGAAGCCATCGTTGACATGGTATTCAATGTGGTTAGCTCCGAGGAACCGCTGTCGGCAGCGTTCAATACAGTGCGGTGTGACGTCGACCAGGTAGAGCTTTGAACACAGATCCTTCAAAAAGTGTGACCACCTTCCGTGCCCGGGCGCAAGTTCTAGGATCGTGTGTGCGGGCAGAAAATGGCGAATCCGAGGATAAACCGTGACCGACCATTTATTGACCGCATCGCCCCACCAGCTTGACCACTCTTGCTCCTGCTGCTTCCAGTCGGTCTCTTCCTCTTGTCGGATCGGTTCAGGTTGGGCGTCTTGCATGAATGGCGAGGCTTGTTCGTGTCTCGGAAGGGTGATTCCGTATTGCCATCAACTTCCCCGGCGGGATCCTAGAGGCGGTAGCAGTGGAATACGATTGCTCACGACAAGGGTGGCTTCGGCGGGAATTCCACTTCGGGCGACGGCACGAGCGGGGGTGGGAGCGGACATTGTTGCCGCACCCAAGCGGACATCTGCGCAAGACCGCTGCCGAGGGGAGTGACCGGGCGCGACCCGAAAATTTCGCGCATCCGCGCGTGGGAGACCTGGACGGTGCGGGCCTCGGGGCGAGGTGGGCGATGGACGAGAGCGAGTGGGCGCCCGAATAACTCGGACACCAGCCGCGCAAGCTCCGAGATGGATGTGCTCGTGTCGTGGCCTAAGTTGACGATCCGGCCGGCAGCCGACGCGGTCTCGGGCGCGGCCGCGATGAGGGGCGCGATGTCCCTGACGTAGGTGAAGCAGCGCTCCTGCGAGCCGTCGCCGACGATGGAGAATGGCTGGCCGCTCATCGCCTGAGACATGAAGATGGCGACCACGTTGCGGGAGCGATCGCTGATGCACTGGCGCTCGCCATAGATGTTGTGCGGGCGGAAGATGGTATAGTTCAACCCGTAGGTGCTGTGAGCGCACTCGAGATCGAGCTCGATGGCATACTTCGAGATGCCGTAAGGATCGATCGGCTGCGGGGTTACCGATTCGTCGGCACCCTGGCTCAGGTGGCCGTAGACAGCAGCGGAGGAGGTGAAAACGAAGGAGCGCACCCGGTGTTCGATTGCCGAGCTAATGAGGCGCGCGCTGCCGACGGTGTTCACGGTGTAGATGAAGCTGCGAATCTGGTGGCTCATCGCCTCGGCGGCGTATGCGGCAAGATGGAAGACGCGGGCGACGGCATGCTCGCGAAAGAGGCGGCGCAGCAAAACCTCGTCCAGGATGGAACCGACGACCAATTCGGCGCCGACGGGGACGTTTTCGCGGCGGCCCGCGCTCAAGTCGTCGAGGACCACGACGCGGTGGCCGAGACGCAGGAGCTCCTCCGCGACATGGCTGCCTAGAAAGCCAGCGCCCCCGGTGACGAGAGAACTCATGGCGTCGGGGATGGCTCCTGGCCCGCCGGGCGGCGAAACGCAATGAAGCCTTTCAGGTTGAGCAGGCGCAGCGTTTCGATGACCTGGCCAGCATGCGGCGCAGGGCTTTTGGCCTCGATCTGGGAGACATCCTTCTTGCCATCGATGAGCCGGAGCAGCGTGGATTCGGCTTCGGTGAGCGGCGCCTGGTAGCCGGTGCGAGTTCGAAGGAAATCGCGGAAGGTTTGGAAGCCGTCCTCAGTGCAAGGCGCCTGGGAGACGAAGGTGAGGCCCGAGTTAAGGACGGGGACGACGGCAGCATCGCCGTCGATGAGAGTCACTTTTTCGACGCGGAAGGGGCCGATGTAGAGGATATCGATGCCGCTGGCGCAATAACAGTCGAGGGCTTCAGCGGGCGTCTCCACGATGGGCTCGCCGCGGATATTGAAGGACGTATTCAGGAGGACGGAAAGGTTGCGGAGGCGGTAAAATGCCTCCAGGACAGCACGGAGGACACCTTGGTAATCCTTGGGAACGGTCTGAATGCGGCACGATCCATCCACGTGGCAGACGGCGGCCAGATCGCGCCGCCGGGCTTTGCGAATCTGACGGACGAGCAGCATGTAAGGGTTCGCACAGCGGCCCTCGAAGTATGCGGAGGCATGTTCTTCCAGGACGGCGCCCGCATAGGGACGGAATTGCTCGCGGTACTTGACCCTAGCGTTTAGCCGCTCCTTTCCATCCGGGATGCTAGGATCACAGAGGATGCTCCGGTGGCCGAGAGCGCGGGGGCCGAACTCGCTGCCGCCGTCGAAGAGAGCGACGATGCTGCCGGAGGCGAGATCGGCGGCGATGCGGCATGGCAATTCGAGCGGATCTAACCGGCGCCAAGAGGCGACGCGCACATCAGCTTGGAGGACCGTGAGTATGGCACTCTCGGCGTAGAGGCAGCCGTGAAAATCGCCGCAGTAGGGGGTCTTTGGTAGGCGACCGTGCAGTTTGCGGTAGCCGTAGAGTGCCGCGCCGATGGCGACGCCGGCATCGTCCGCGGCGGGAGTGATGAAAAAGTCCGCGTGGGGGAAGGCATCGACCAGCTTGCCGTTGTTAGTGCTGTTGAGGGCGACGCCTCCGGAGAGGGCCACAATTTCCGAAGGTGCAAGCGAAAGCGTGCGCCGGACGAGGGAAAGCATGCCAGCCTCAATGGTCTCCTGGACCACGGCGGCGAGATCGCACTTGACGGGAGTTTGCTCGATGGCCTTGCCGGATTCTGACGGATGCGGCAATGCGTAGATCCAGTCAAGGTTATACTTATGCTCGTCCTCTTGGATGGCTAGCATACGGATAGAGAGTCTGGATGCGTCGCCGTACGGTGCCAAACCCATGATCTTGCCGGCGTGGACCCATGCATCTCTGTGGCCGAACACGTATTGACAGACCGTCGAGTAAAGATGGCCAAGAGAGGGGAAGCGGAAGTAGGGATCGAGCGCTTCCCACGCTCCCCAACGCTTGTTAAGGACGTGAATCTCTCCGTCGCGCACGGCGAAGGCGGTCTCGGCCTCCTCCATGTCGGCGAGGGGCGGCTCCGGGCCCAGGTAATCGGCGCCACGCCGAAAGTACTCGCCATAGCTGTAGCCGCTTCCATCGACGACGAGGATCACGAGTTCCCGTCGACCCGAGCCGTACCAAGCATATAGGGCATGCAGTAGGTGATGGGATGGATTCACGAACAGGCAACCGCGATAACCCATTTGCCGCAGTTGCCAGTCGCAGTCTAGGTAGGGATACTGGTTGAGGACGATAGCTTCGTATTTGTTGATGTCCGTGATGCCGACAGCCCGGTTGCAGTACTCGAGGGCGCGCCGCGGAAAGCCATGGCGGTAGCGGATGCGGCTGAGGCGCTCCTCGCGGATGGCGACATGGATGCCCTTCTCGGAGACGACACACGCGGCGGCGTCGTGAGCACAGTTGAGTCCCAGAATCATCGCTCGACGGAAGTGCGGGCAGACCTCTTGCCGAAGCGACGCGGGTTCCCCAAGCGGAGCAAACGCGTGCGCCCGCCCGGAAGAAGGAGCCGTGACATTGGGCCCGATTCATTCATAGTTCAAAGTGTAGGTTTACATGGCTGATTAGAGCTCAATTCATCCTGCATGGCGAGCGTTATCAATCGGTATGGTGCGTGCCTGCGCGCAGAAGAGATGCTACATCTCTCGGGCGCGCGGGTCTTCCTAGTCGATTTTCAACGGCTTTGGAACGATTTTCCGCAGCTGCACCCGGATGCGCTGGCGGAGCGGAACGCCTGGCTCCGGGAGATGCCGGAGGGCGAGCAGTGCCGGGCGGCGCGGCGGATTGCGGAAGCGTGGCTTTTGGAACAGGCAGCGTTGGTTTCGCGGGTGCAGGCAGCACAATCAGACGTGAACGATCCAATCGCGACGACGGCGGTGCGGAAGCGCGCTTTTCGACCACCACGGTACGGGAGGGCCTGCGTGGTCGCGGCGGAGGAGTGTGTGCTAGCGGTGCCGGAGCTGCCGCTGGTAGCGGTGGCTGGCGGAGGGGAACTCGACATAAAAGGTGTAGGGCTTGCGGATGGATGCACGCCGCGCTTCGGCGAGTGCAGCGATGGGCTGCTGCCGTTGGTCTCGGCGCTAGAAGAATACCTGTATGAGCGGCTGATCGAGCGGATTCTCGAGCATGCTGGGAGCGAGTTGACGACGCTCCCACACTATGCGCTCATCGACTCAGGATTCGACGTAATCGGCCCCGGGGTGAAGATGCCGGCTGGGCTCGTGGTGCGGCGGGCGCACTTGCGGGATACGGCCTCGGACCTGCCGGTGATGGGTTCCGAGCGGCAGTACCGGCTCTTCGAAGCGGAGATGCTGCTGCGGCGGTACGGGCTCTACTCCTCGCGCGTGAACAAGGTCGAGATCAATGTGACGGATCGTGGGCTGGAAATGCGCATCCTGAACAAGGCGATCCCGCTTTCGCCAGCGGCGCTGGAAACGCTGGTGACGCGCCTCGGGGTGAAACCGCCGTTCCGCGCGGACCGGGTCAACATCCAGACGGACGCGGACGAGGAGCGGGGCGGCTTGCAGATCGTCGATTTCGGGATGTACAATGCAGCGATGCACTTCGATCACGCGGTCTTGAGCTTGGTGCGAAACCGACCGTTCGGATGGGGCGGATTCCTGAGCCCAGCGCACGCGGAGTTCGTGCAACCGGACCCACACCTGGTTCCAAAGCAGCCGTTCTGGAGGAGCACACACCGATTTGAGGTGGAGCACCTCCCGTTGATCGCGAACTTCCGCGAGGGACTGCTGACGAGCGAGGGTGTGTACGAGGCGTGCCGGTCCATCCTCGCGACTGCACGGGAAGGGTGGCCATCGGCGGATCGATGGAGCGCAGGTCAGTCCCCCACGGCGGGCCATGAGGCAGCGCAAGCCGAGAAAGCGGCGAGCGAATCGAATTCCGGGACAAGGTGAGTCAACCGCTTGGTGGGGCGGGCATGGGTGAGCCAGACGGGGAAAAGCCCGGCGCGCAGGGCACCGGCGATGTCGGACTGCCAATTGTCCCCGACGAACATGACTTGGCTGGGCCGGGCCTGGAGCTTGTTGCAGATATCGTGAAACATGGCGAGGTGGGGCTTGCGAGCGCCAATTTCGGCAGAGATGGTAATAGCATCGAATAATGAGGGAGACAGACCGAGCTTGTCTAGCAGCGGTTTGATGGGGGATTCCCAGTTGGAGCAGAGGCCAAGCTTGAAGCCGCGGCCCCGCAGAAGCTTCAGGAGCTCAAGAGCGGCGGGGGCGAGCCGGGCTGAGTATTGCTCCTGGGCATGGAGGACGGTATCAAGGACGCCATCGACCTCTGGATCGGGAACGCCGCTGAGGGCGACGAGTTGGCGCCAGTTTTCGCGGCACCAAGCGTCGTGCCCGGGGTCGCCGTGGAAGTGTGGGGTGAGAGATCCATCGAAGGCATCGGGCTCAAACATGCGCTGTAGCTCGTGGCTGGATGCATAGCCCAACGCGTTAAGGTGCTGCCAAACGGCAGGGACGACGATGTCGTCGAGAACAAGGGTACCATAGAAATCGAAGACGACGGCGCGCACGGCTTGAAGGCGGGCGGTGAACGGGCGGAGGGAGTCTCGATGCATGGGGAATAGCCGCGAGCGGCGGGTACGGCCAGCTAGCCGGGCGCGAGAGGGAACTGGCGGTTGCGGCGGTGAAAAATGTATTCGTTGTAGCGAGCGTGGTCGAAGAGGTGCAGGATGTAGATGCCTTCGACCCAAGGGCCGTCGTTCGGCGCGACCTTGTGGCGGAGGCCATGGAGCTGGCCGAGCTTGCGGAGCCGGTGGGCGTCGTTGAACTCATCAATAGCGAGAAGCTCGCCCGCGAAGCGGGAATGCATTTCGTGGTGTGGGCCCACTGTGTCGTCGAAATAGCAGACAACCCGCGGCAAGAATAGGTTGACCTCCGCATCAAGGAGGGCGGAGAAAGCGCGGACAGTGGAGGAGTAGTAGTCGAGATCAAAGGAGATAAAGCCGATGGGCGGCGGTCCCGAGGCGAGGTAGGCGGGGATGGTCTCCTGGACATCGCCGATGTGGAGCTGTGCAGTGGTGAGGCGGCGACGGATGGCGAGCTCGTCCATCTTAAAAAAGCCAGCCTGCCAGATATAGGGGAGATCGCGGTAATCGAGCGGCGGCGGCATGCCGGTAGCGAGATCGAATCCGGCGACCTGGATGGCCACTCCTGAGGAAGCGGAATGCGCAGAAGCGAGGTTCTGCAGGGCCAGTAGGCCATTGCCGCCCGCGACGCCGAGCTCCAGAGCGGAGAAGGCGGGGTAGCCGAGTTCCCCGGCAAGCGCGGTGGCCTGGACAACCCCGTACCCGTACTGCGGAAAGGCGGGGTCGCAGGTGGCGGCTACGATGGTGCGGGCGAGGCCTTCCTCAGTGTAGTAGCCAATTCTCTCCTGGTGAGCGTTCACGGTTGCATCGGGGCCATGTGTAGCATGATCTTCAGCCAGGCAAGCATGCAAGTGCGATGGGAGGCGGCGCGCCCGCGATCGGCGACGACCACTTCCCAGACGGTTGGAGAAGTCGTGTAGCCTATCCGTTTGAGGAGGCCGAGCAAGGCGATCCCAGCGATGCGGCAGGCGGCATTGAGCGAGACCATAAGGGCGAAGGTGCGGTAACGCCAGGCGGCATAATGCTTCCGGTAGAAATAGACGTGGCCCCAGAAGCGGAGGCGGAGCCGGAACGAGGGGTTCGAGTCGAAGGCGTGGCCTTCGATGTGGATAACTTCGGCCTCCGGCGAGAAGACGATGCGCCACCCTGCGCGGTGGAGGCGGTAGCAGAGATCGACTTCCTCTACATAGATGAAGAATGCGGGATCGAAAAGGCCCACTTCGTCGAGCGCCGCCTTCCGGAACATCATGCAGGCGCCATTTACCCAGCCTGTATCGATCATGGCGGAGTGATCGGTAAACCAGGGGAAGCGAGGGGCCAGAAAGCGCTGTACGGCGGGTAGTCGAGCCAGTTCGAAGAGTTCGAGCGCATCGTTGAGCAGGGTGGGAAAGGCGTTGGTGGATCGCTGGAGCGTGCCGTCGCCATTGATGTGGCGCGCGCCCACGCAGCCGATGCTCGGGTCTTTCTCAAGCGCCTGCACGAGGCCGGAAAGTGTGGTGGGAAGGGAGACGGTATCGCTGTTCAGGAGGAGGATGTAGCGACCGCAGGCTTTCTCGATGCCGAGGTTGTTGGCGGCACCAAAGCCAACGTTGCGGGTGAGTGGTAGGAGGGTTACGGCAGGCCAGTCGGCGGCGACAATGGCGGCGGTGCCGTCGGTTGAGCCGTTATCGACGACAATGACTTCGAAGGTGCATCCATGATCGTGTCGGTGGAGACTGGCCAAGGCCTCTGGGAGAACTGCGGCGGCATTCCAGCTGACAAACACGACGGAGACGAGGGCCTCGCCCGCAGATTCCGAGGAGTTAGCGGCAGTCAGCATGACGTGAAGCGGGGCTTGCCGGGATCGCGCCGTGTGCGGGGGGCAGCAGCCGGCCGGAGCGTCGGCGGCCGGGGAGGCAGGGGGAGGTCGCCGCGAGGGGAGAGGGGCCGGCGATGCTGCGCAAGGCCGCAGTTGAATTCCACGATGAGGTCCCAGGCGCGCCGATGAGGCGCGGCGAGTGAGCGCTGGAATAGATCTACGGCGAGAGGGAGGCCAGCTTCGGCGATGGTGGTGGCAGCGATTTGCGCAGGAAGGCCGAGCCGCAACGGGGCGAGCGATTCGCCGATACGAAACTGGCCACGCTCGAAAAGGTAGTTCACGAAGGCCCAATATCGCTCGATTTCACCCAGCGAGACGAGCGGTACCTCGCGGCGGGTGACTTGCATGATGGCAATGTTGGCGCGCGGCCGCGGGTGGAACTGGGCCGGATCTACCCGCATGGGGACGGTGATGTTGAAGGCGGCGCCGAGGGAAGCGGAGAGCTTGGTAAGGCCGAAATGCCCGGCGAGGCGAAGGCCAAACTCGCGCTCGATGAGCAAGGCGCCCTGCCGAAAGTTTGGCAGGGACATCCAGCGGCGGACGAGGTGGGTGGAGACGTTGAACGGGATATTGGCGGCGATGACGAAGGGTTCGGTGGGAAGTGGCACATCGCGAATATCACCGGCACAGACCTGGACTTGGGGCCGATCGCGGTATTTCTCGGTGAGGAACTGGACGAGGCGCGGATCTTTTTCGACGACGAGTACGGGCCCACCGACCATGTCCAGTATTTCATCGGCGATAAACCCTTTGCCGGCACCGAAGTCCACGGTGAGAGCGGCCGCTGTGGCGCCAGAGAGGTGGACCAGCTTCCTGGCTGTACGTCGGTTCTTCAGGAAGTTCTGGCGGAGATCGAGGGTCCTCATATTAAACCCTCAGCGGGTAGGGCGATAGTTGTGGCGCAGGCGGGCATCGCTCCGGCGGTTGAAGAACAGAGCTGGAACTCCCGCAGGGCACGAGCGACTTCGTCGTGCCGCAGATCGTTGATGAAGGTGCATTCGCCGAGGCGTACAGGGATGGGAAAGCGTTGCTGGCCGCCACGGTGGGCGGTGCGCTCGACCACGGACTCCCATAGACGATCCGGATCGGGGTGGGGAATGTGCATCGGAAGGCCAAGGAAGGTGGTGAGGCGGGCCAAACGCGCGGCTTCGGTCTCGGAAAGGAGGCCTCGGTGCTTGGCGATGATTGCGGTGAGGTTGAGATCGATCGCGACGGCTTCGCCATGGCGAAGGCCGGGGCCGCGCTCGGCGAATTCGAAGACCTGTGAAAAGGTGTGGCCGAGATCCACTACGCGGCAGAGGTCTTCCTCGTAGAGGTTCCCGGAGAGCTCCCGCAGCATCAGATCGATGGCGCGGTGGAGGATGGCGCGAACGGCGGGGTCCGCGAAGTGACGCGCGCGGAAGGCCGGCTCGCTGGCTTCGAGCATGTCCAGGAGGGGTGCATCACATCCGAGGGCGAGCTTCAGGATTTCGCCCAGGCCCGAGGCAATCTCCGCGAAATCAAGCGAAGCGAGGAAGAATGTGTCCAGGAAGACGGCGAGCGGCGGAGCGAACGAGCCGACGAGGTTCTTGCGGTGACCGACGTTGATGCCGTTCTTAACCCCCACGGAGGCATCGACGTACGAGAGAAGCGTCGTGGGAACGCGGACGAAGGGGATCCCTCGACGGTAGACGCTGGCCGCGAAGCCGGCAACATCAAGCACGGCACCACCACCAACAATGATGACTGGCTCGGTGCGGCGATTCAGCCTGAAGGAATCAAAGTCGGCGAGAAGACGCTGGAGCGTCCCGAAGCTTTTGGAAGGTTCGCCCCCGGGTAGGGTGAGGAACTCCGCCACCACGCGATAGTGCAGGAAATAGCGCTCGATTCGATCGCGCACGAAGCCGGGGAGGCCACCGTCGAAGACGACTAGACGCCGTGCCCCGGGACGGCCGGTCTCGAAAAGGGAGGGATTACCGGGGTCAAGCAGGGGCTCGGCGATGTGGATCTCGTAATCTAGGTTTCGCCCTGCGGGCACGCGCCAAGTATGCCGCGAGGCAAGGTGCCTCTTCTCGATGACGTCACTCACGACGAGTGGGTGTATCGCCTTCAGCCTCGCCGGCAATGGGAATCGAAGAAGCGGTACGCCACTCCGCGCGTCGAGAGAGCAGCCAGCCCGCGACATCCTTGGCCCCGATGAGACTGTGGTTTTCCGCCCAACCACACTGCCTGTTGTTTGCGAGGGGAACCTCTGTCGCCATCTGGACACTGCTGAAAACTTCACTTAGATGACCGGCCAGACAGTCGAAATCGTCCATGTCGATGGTGACGATGTAAAAGCCGGTTTGGCAACCCATGGGGGCCACGTTTATTATGGCCGGGGAGCGCTGGGGGAGCAGGCTGCCCAGGAAGTGTTCCAGCGAATGAATGGCCGTCATGGATAGGTGGGAGACGTTCGGTTGGGCGATGCGCAAATCCCACACGGAGGCCGTGCTCCCCCTCTCTGAAACGTAGCGCCGGGTGATCCGGAGCGACGGCGGAAGCATAAATCGATGGTCAATGTCAAGCATCTGAACATTATCTCCTGGGGCGGGGGCCAGAATCAATCAAGAAATTCAGCAGCAATTCAGCCTTCAGCCTCTTTTTGCCCCCTTTCGCCCCGCCCTGGTTTTCCGCGTGATTGTTCACTGGCCCAAATCGACATCCGGCGTTCATCCGTCCTCGTTAACGTTGAGGAAAGGCGTGCCAATCGGGCCGATCTGTGCACCAGGCAAGGACTTGCGGGGCGTCCGGCGGCGAGATAAGCGATGCCGGGGCCGGCTGCGAGTGAAGCGCCGCTCCTTCTCGGCGTTCGCTACGTTCCAAGTCAGCAGCGAGCGGCTCAAGCCATCATCCCTGTGCTGGGGTCGCGTTTATGTCGCCTCCATCGCGCGCGCACTGCCGGACCGTGTTGCTGCTTATACTCAATCCACTGGCAATTCGGCGGATCTTCGACCCTTGCCGGGTCAGTGTTCGGATTGCGTCTTGTTTCTGCACCGTGACGGAAGCGGCCGCCGTGCCCCTCCTGAAGGAACTCTATGGCACCCAGTGACTTCAGGTGTCGCACACCGTTGATTGGGACCGCAAGCGGGTCAGTTGGAGTGATCGCCGGCACATTACCTATCAGAGTAATACCAGTGAGCCGGGGCCTCACTGGAAATCATCCCGACACCGCTCATTCGCCTCCCGTCCGTTTCTGTCCCTGCCCCGGTCCGGGCAGTGGCTCCGGTTGGGCAGCGCGGCCCGAAGGCCGGATTCTTGCCGACATGCGGCGGTGCCACCATCTTGGGAGACACAAACGCCCAACCGGAGCCGCCATGAAAACTGCCACCCTCGGTTGCTGATCTCCAGCGCAAACACGACGCCCTCGAACTGGAGTGCATCGACCGCATGTAATTGAACGCCTACGTTCCCAAGCTCACCAGCGAGGCCGGTGTGGCCGGCTTCCTCCGCGGCCACTTGGGCCACCGCTTCGCTTCCACCAAGTACGCCGGGGAAATGACCGACGCCTTCGTGACCGCCATCCGTGACTTCCTCGATCAGCAACAGATCCCCCTGGTCCGCTTCCAGAAGGGCCAACGCAAGGACGCCGTCATGCAGGAACGCCTTCGTCGCTTCCGCGCCCCTGAGGGGGTGGTCTTCGTCGGCGTCGCCCAAGAGAAAATGTGCGTGCCCCGCACCATCCACTGGATCGCCTACTCCACCGCCATGGTCAACGCCTACTACTTCTACTGCCTGGATGAGGACTTTGGCCCCTTCTTCCTCAAGTTCGGCTCCTTATTCCCCTATCCGGCCAAGCTCTGCCTCAACGGCCATGAGTAATTGAAACGCCAACTGGCCAAACGCGGCATCGCCTTCGAAGCCCTCGACAACGGCCTCTTGAGCTGCGCCGATCTGGCGGCCGCCCAGCGGATCGGCGAGGGTCTCAGTGCCCAGAAGATTGACGCCTTCTTCCGCAAGAGGCTCCGCCGCCTGCCCCACCCCTTCGCCCCCCGGGACCGCCCCGCCGGTTACCGCTACCAGCTTTCCGTTCTCCAAGCCGAGTCTTCCCTCACCCAGGTCTGGGACCGGGGGCTCCACGGACACGCCTTCTTCGAGGAGGTCATCCGGGAGAACCTTGATTTGGGCCGCCCCGAACAGGTGCAGTTGATCTTTGGGCGCAAGCTCCAGAGACGGACTGTCGCCGGCGGCCGATGTCGGACGCGCATCATCACCGAGGGCGTGACGCCTTCCCTGCACGTCTACTACAAAAACACCCACTTCAACAGTATCACAAGGAGGGCCGGGCCTTGCGCACCAAAACCACAATCAACAACACCCACGACTTCGGCGTCGGGCGTCGTTTGATCAGCCTGCCTCAGTTGCGGCAGATCGGGTTCGCTGCCAACCGCCGCGTCCTCGAGGTGGAAACCCTCACCCACGACTGCCACCTCGGGGCTGAGGCCTTCGCCCAACTCCAGCGCCCGGCCCAGGTCGAGGGCCAGCACGTCGCCGCCTTGCCCTTCGGCCAGGCGCGCGTCCAGGCGCTCTTTGCCGTGCTGGTTGCTCTTCTGCCTCCGGCCCCAAAGTTCCAGAACAAACAATTGGGGGGATTGCTTGCGCAGTACCTCGGCTTGTCCGAGGCGGACCTCACTCCGGGCCGGATAAGCTATGATCTGCGCCGGTTGCGTCTGCCCGGACTCATCGAGCGTCTGCCCGCACCCATCGCTATCGCCTGACCCGGGTCGGGATGAAGACCGCGCTCTTCTATGCCCGTGTCTATCAACGGGTGCTGCGACCCGGACTCTCTCATGTCCATGATCTCACCTCACAGAGAGTTCGTCGCTGGCCGCGGCCATCCGGCGATTGGAGTTGGCATGCAACGCCTTCGTGACTAGATAAACGGCTGCGTGAGAACTTGACCCGACTGCACCGGGTTCTGGTTTTCAAGGACTCTCCCCGGCGACAGCGGCAGGACCGGGTCGAGCCGGTCGAGGGCTTGAATGGCGGTCTTCTCGTCGACGCAGAAGACGACGGCGTTGGCGGGCGGATGGAGGTAAAGGCCGATGACCTCAGCGGCCTTCGCCTCGAACTCCGGATCGTCGCTGGCGACGTATCCACGAACGCGGTGAGGTTGAAATCCCGCTTTCGCCCACACCCGCGCGACGCGCATCGCATTGGTGCCCACCAAACGCGCGATCTTCCGGGTGCTCCAGTGAGTCGACCCGTCCTTGGGCGAACTCTGGGTCTACGCCAGGGTGCGGGTCTCTAGGCCGGGAGTCTCAGCCTTCGGCTTGCGCCCCTGATGCCGTCCATCCAGCCCGGCCAAGCGGCCCGTCGCGAAGCGCTGGCCCCAGAGCCGCACGGTGTTGATGGCGCAGCCCAACTCTCGGGCGATCTGCTTCTGGGGTATCCCCTCTGCCAACCGCAGAATGATGTCAGCCCGCTAGACATCGGCTGCCGGCAAGGACCGTGTCCGACGTCGCGTCTGAAGTTCGGTACGTTCATCGGCGGAAATGGTGAGTGCTGCCACGCGCCCGACCATACCGCTCTGGATATCAGATATCAATGTTACAACGCACTAGCCTGGCTCGCAGGCTACAGCCCCATCTCGATGGTTTCTCAACGTGAAGCTGCCGTTACCGATAGAGGGATCGATAGGAGTCGGCTTCTGCTCTCAACTGGTCAGCGAATGCGGCAACAGCATCAGCAAAACTGGCGCCAGGGAAGTAACTGCCACTATGCTGAATGCTTGACTTGGGCAGCGGCGTCCCCTCCTCGGGCATTTTAGGAAAAGATTCTTTTCGAACCACAAACTGACCATTTGGAGCGCTGCACAGAACCAATCGATAGATGGTCGATCCGGGTTGCCGCGTTAACGGACCAGATGCGATAATGCCGTCTTCCGACATGTAGATTTTGTCCGAGATGGTTTCCATTACATCGTGAGTGTATAATCACCCCCAGTTGGGTAAAGCACGAACTTCGGAGTGGACTGATACAGCTCGTAGTCGAGCCCGAGAGCGAGATTCAGCCTTTGGATGAGGGTACCGTCATCGCTGAATCGTACCGACTTGGGTGGGCAGAGGGGTTGAGTCGCCGCTGGTGATGGCTAACCTGGTTTAGGGTGTCTTCGAGCGTCATTTCAGTCCCAAGACGCCCAGCATGCACATGGTCGACGGCGCGTGCTTCGCTGCCATGATCGATCGGGTTATGAGGATGGCTGGAGGCGATCACAACAGCCTCCTCCATGACGAAAACCATTTCGCACAAGTCCCATCTGGTTCAAGCGGAAGCAGCGTCACCCGCCGAAAGCCTCGCTCACAGTGGATCAGAACGCATTCATGATCCCGGAGACTGCGAAGCTTGTGGGGTTTCACCTTGTGCTCCTCGGTCTCGGAATAGTTGACGTTGCGTTTGCCCGTGCTGTAGCCCCACGAACGCTTCACCACTCGCTTTTTGCCGAGGAAGTCGGCCGCCTGGACTGCGTCGCCTTCGTCGGCGGCGCGGAAGATCATCCGATTGCGGAGGTTCAACGTCAGCACCTTGGACTTGTCGTTGCCAAGGGGCGGAATGAGCGATGTCGTCGATTGGGCGGCGGCGACGACGGTGGCCCCGGCTTCGCGGATCACATCCACGCAGTTGTAGTCGCTGGTGCCATCCTCGCTCGCCGTCATGAACCGCTGCGCTTCGTCCGCCCAAAGGATAAGCAGGTTGTCGGAGGCGCGCTCTGACTTCAGTTTGTCGAATCGGCGGAGCGCATGGTTGTAGTAGAGCAGCTTCAGGAAGGTGTTCACGTAGCGCCGTTCGGTCTGGAACTTCTGCGGCATGGTGACGAGGATGATCTTCCCGTGGTCGATCGAGCCGAAGCTAAATGTGCTGTCCTCCGTGCAGAAAACCTCCGCGACCTCCGGCGTCAGGAAATACTGAAGGTAATTGCCAATGGTTTCTCGGACGCCGCCAAGCTGCTCTTCGGGTTGATGAAGCAGGCGGTTCGTGAAGTGGGCGTGAACGGCCACCCGGCGCGGCGTCTCCAACAGATCCGCCAGGTTCTCCAACTCCTCCTCCAGCGAGGCAGTGTCGGAGAGCAGCCCGAAGGCGCCCTGGAGGGTGACGGGGCGTTTGAGCTCGTAGAGTAATTCCAGGGCATGGGCGATGTGGGTCTGCGCCTGACTCTTGAAGAATCCCTTGTCGCCGCCCTGGCCAAGGCTGGTGGCGGTGTCCACGATGAACTTGGCGTAGGTCGTGAAGGGGATGCTCCGGTCGCCAGTCAGGTTGTAGCGGTGCGCAGGTGTCCAAGCCGGGTCGGAGTCGTCGGCGCGAATTTGCAGGTGAATCAGGTCAGGTTCCCGCCCATAATGCCGGGCCATTGCCGACAGCGTCTCCCAATACACCCCTTTCTCGTCGATGCAGAGGCCGCCCCAGCGCGGTTCGTTCTGGAAAACCTGGTGGGCAAGCTGATTGATGCCGGAACTCGTCTTGCCAGAACCGGTGTCGCCGGTGATAAGCCAACCGCGGCAGAACTGGTTGCGCCGCCAGGTCAGGCCGCCGAGCCTGGCGACGTGCCCCTTGCGCTTTCCGGGATGGAACAGGAGCCACAGTGCGAAGACCGCGAGCAAGATGCCGCTGGCAAGCAGCAAGTGGCGGGAAAGGTGAAAATGCCGAAGCGCATCCGAGAGGAACGTGATTGGCCCGCTTGGGAGGAAGTCCAGTTTCATGGTAATGCCCTTCCGATGAGAAGGCCCGCCAGCAGTGCGAGGATGGCCGCAGCGGTCGCGACCGCGAGTGAAACATGCGGCCTTGCCCTTCTGCGCGGCTGCGACCGCATCACTTCTATCAGGGCGGCGGAATCCTTCTGGAATACCTTTGCCGCCTCAGACAGCTTTGCGATGTCCGACCGGAACTGCTCGAAAGACGGCAGTTCGCGCCGACGAATCTCATCCCAATGCCGTTGGTGAAGGCGGAACAGTTCGACCAGGAGCAGCACGGCGTCGTCCTCGGCCAGGCGGTGGCGCGAGCGCCATTCGGCAACCGCTTCCTCGAACTCGTCATCGAAATTGCGCGATTCCATTGCGACCAGGGGGGCTATTTTGTGGGCAACAACAACTCCGCAGCCGATTCAATTTCGGCGAAGAGCTTCCGTTGCCAAGTCTGAAGGCGTTGCCGGTCGAGCAGGCTGAACGCGGCGTGTTTGGCTGCCGCCGAGATGGTGACATTCTCGCGGTTGAGCGCCTCGACCAGCCAGTCCTGCAACCGGGTCATGGTGATTTCCCTGCCGCCCAATTCGCTCTTGAGCCGGACCCGCACCTCTGCCGAGTCGAACAGCGCGAAGCTGTCGCTGTGAGCCGCGTTTCGCACCACGACGTAACCGGCGGTCTTCCCCAGTTGTTCGGCCAACCGTTGCACCTGGTCCACGCTGTCCAGTTCGTGGTTCACTGGCATGACCAGCGTCAGTGCCGCGCCAAACGCCTTAAGCACGGCGGTGAGGTCCACTTCGGCGAAGTAGTCTAGGAACAGGTCCGTCGATGCGGCCCGGCAATCCACGACCACCAGATTCGACTTCTCCAGCGCGGTGAAGATGGCGTCCATCTCGCGCCGGTTCCCCAAATCGAGGAAGCGGGTCTCGGGATGGAATCGCTTCAGGGTCGAATTCTCATTGTCGCTGTCGATGGCGACATGGGCGATGCCCTTGTCTTTGAGGAACTGGACGAGGTTGACGGCAAAGAAGCTTTTGCCGACACCGCCTTTGCCATTGAGGATGAGGTCGAGTCGTTTCATGTGTTTGGAGTGGTCACCATGCGGACTTGGGCAATCCGCGGGCCGCGTGGCCGCACGGGCCGGGTTTGGTCAACTTCGGGGTCATCGCTCGGCGGGAGTAAGGCCCCAGCCTCTGTGGCCGTGGCCGGCGCAGCGGTCACAGCGGTTTCAACGAGTGGAGATGATGTGGACGCAATGCGTTTGCGTCCGGGACGTCGTCGCGGACGAACGATTTCGCCGAGCACCTTATGGCAGAATGCGGCCACGGCCGTCTTGCTGATGGGGAGGCAGTGCTGCGTGAGCAGTTCGGCAATCGCCCGGTAGGAAGCGCGCTTTTGCCGGAGCTCGGCAATCACTTCTTTGGCCGGAGCCAGTTCCTGGAAACGTTGCGGTCGGCGCGGCGTGAATTCAGCGACCGCCTGCCGGACTGAGGCTGGGTCAAACGAGGACATACGCTCGATTCGATTGGGTTTGAACAAGGCCACTTTCCGGTCGGTGGCGGACAGACCGGGTTCCCGGACACGGAATGGCAGGAGCCAATGCACGTTCGTGGACAGGGACAATCCGTTGCCACGGCTTGGTCGTGGATTGACCATGCGTGTGGACTGTCCACGGCGAATACGCTTCCGCGCCGGGTGCCTGTCCACGGCCCAGTCGCTGCCTTTCCGAAATGCGGATGCGGACTGCTTGTGGTCTCGGACGCGGCCTTTGCCATTGCGAGGACACGGCTGTTTCGATGACTCGGATTGTGCGGGACCGCGGCTGTTCCGCGGCCTGATCGCGTTTGCGGACTGCTCGTTGACGAGGCCACTGGCTGTTGCTGTTGCGCGGACATCGCGCGCCCTTCCCGCGACCGGCTCGCGGACGCGAAAACCTACCGGCTGGTAGGGGTAACGCGTGCCTTTTGTTAAACACGATGAGAGACACGGTGCCTCCTTTGCTGCTGCAATTCATCCCGCCAGGTTTCGACTTGGGCGATCACGGCCGCAATGCGGCTGGTTTGTTCCATCGTCTGCGCCTCAATCCGGGTGGCGTGCTGATCGCCGTAACGCGATTCCGGCAGACGCATGACACGTTCTGCGGCGTCGTTTTCGATACGGCGAGAGAGCCTGTTGAGCACGGCGACGGCTGCGCGGAACTCGTGATGTGTGGGAGCGTTCATGGTCACACCCGGATGCAACGTGATGACTTCCGGACCAGTTCTTGCCGATGACCTGCGCGACGTATCGGTAGCCACTGCGCTTGCGGAACCAGGTCAGGCGTTATCGGGTGCGCCCAAGGATCGCCGAAGCCAAGTCGGGCGGCTTCTTCTTCGGCCCAGAGTTTGGTCGGCGCCTCGATGACCGTCCGAAGCGGGTCACCGTGTTCCCGGGCGTATTCCCGGTCGGTGTAGTAAATGCCCCAGAGCTGATTGCCGGGTTTCGGAGTGAGAATCTTGTTCAATCTCATGCCGCCAGTTCAGCAGAACACCGAGACGCGTCGGTGTATCGGATACACAACATGCACCTCCAGTCCGGGTAATGTCCGTCGCGTGGTCACGGCAAAGACGCAATACAGCCTCACGAACGCGAAGAATTACTTCACGGAGCATCTCTGCGTCGGTGACTACTACGAGGAAGGACAGCGCGTAGCCGGGCAGTGGTTCGGGCTGGGTGCGGAACGCCTGGGATTAGCGGACAAAGTCCAGGCCGAGGATTTTCTGCGGCTGTGTGAGAACCAGCATCCGTCCACCGGCGAGACCCTGACGCAGCGGCTCAAAGGGACGCGGACAGAGCACGGCCGGGTCGCAGCCAATCGCCGCATCTTCTACGACTTCACATTCTCCCCGCCGAAGTCGGTGTCTCTCGCGGCGTTCCTTGGCAACGACGAACGGATAATTAACGCCCACACTCGCGCCGTGCACTCGGCTTTGAAGGAATTCGAGGCTTTTGCGGCGACGCGCATCCGATCTGGTGGTGCTCAGAACGACCGTTCTACTGGCAACTTCTCGGCAGCCCTGTTCACTCACGACACGTCGCGCGCTCTTGACCCGCACCTGCACACGCATTGCATTGTGTTCAACGCGACGTTCGACGCCACCGAAGACAGGTGGAAGGCGCTTCAGAACCACG
>Ga0116176_10000281_pt1 | contig 42563 bp, 36 predicted proteins | sample AD_STIC08_MetaG_FD_89803 | JGI IMG/M metagenome (GOLD analysis project Ga0116176, IMG submission 89803) | Active sludge microbial communities of municipal wastewater-treating anaerobic digesters from USA - AD_STIC08_MetaG | ecosystem: Engineered > Bioreactor > Anaerobic > Digestate | place: USA...
TCGTGTCGCCATTCACGGCGAAAGTCACCCTGAAGCCCCTGTCCCCCTGGTCGCTGTCAAATCCGTCAGAGCGGAGATCGAATTTTCCATGTATGGTGTAAATGCCGTCGGGGAAGATGGTGTCTCCGCCGGTGGTGATGCTGGAATAACTGCTCCTGGCATGATGGACAACCAGGGTCTTTCTGCCGTTGACAAGATTTTTGGTTTCGTTATAACCGACCTCGCCCCTGAAGGCGCCCCGGTCATCGAAGACAAATCCGTAGACCCGCGCGTTTTTCATGGACGGAACATTGAAGGACACGGTTATGGAGCCGCCCGGGGAATCGATTATGTCGGGCCTGTCCGGTACCTCCGGGCTTTCAGGCGCGCCGGCGCCCAGGATGGACATGAGGAGGGGTGCGGATGTCGCTGATTTTTTATCGGAGGAATCATCGAAGCATGAGGTGGCAGACAGTATCGCAATAAGAATCAGGGTAAAAACAGAAATCCGGGCTTCTGATCTCGCGGATGATAGCTTTATGAAGCGGAAAAATCCGGAATGTTGCATGCGGATCCTCTTTGACCAGGATAGAATGGGTATATGAATTAATAAAAAGGATTGTTGATACGGATAAAATGTCAATTACTTTAATTAATCCGGAAGGGCGGGGTTTAAACCCCACTCTGCCAAAGAGGATGCCCATATCAATGACAATAAAAAAGCCGTCCTCTGGGGGACGGCTTTGAATGGGTCTGCAATGCTGGCTCGCGGCTACTTCAGCAACTCGAGAACGGTCTGCGACTTCGCGTTCGCCTGGGCGAGCATCGAGGTGGCTGCCCGCGTCAGGATCTGGTAGCGCACGTAGGACGACATCTGCTCCGCCATGTCCGTGTCGCGGATCCGGGACTCCGACGCCTGCACGTTCTCGTAGGCGTTCATCAGGCCCTTGGCCGCGTGCTCGAGGCGGTTGTAGTAGGCGCCCAGGTCGGCACGCTGCTTGGAAATGATCCGCAGCGCCTCGTCGCACAGGCCGATGACCGAGTTGGCCTTGCCCGGCGTCGAAATGGAGATGAAGGTGAGCACCGTCGGGTTCCTGAGGCCCAGGGCCGCCGTGGTCATGGTCTCGATGAACACCCGCTCGCGCTGGTGCATGTTCGGGCCCATGTGGAACCACATGGATGCCGTCGGATGGAGCCGCGCGAAGGCGCCGGTGAGAAGCTTCATCTTGTTGAACTCCGCCTGGGACGATATCCGGTCGACCTCGTCCACCAGCTCGGAAACCTCGACCTGGATCAGCTGACGGTCCTCGTGGGTGTAGATGCCGTTGGCGGACTGCACCGCCAGGACCCTGATTCGCTGGAGTATGGCGTGGACTTCCTCGAGATATCCTTCCGCGGTCTGGATCATCGACATGCCGTCCTCGGTGTTGCGCTCGGCCTGCCTGAGGCCCTGGATCTGGGAGCGCATTTTCTCGGAAACGGCCAGGCCCGACGCGTCATCGCCGGCCTTGTTGATCCTCATGCCGGACGAGAGCTTTTCGATGTCCTTGGTGATGCTCCAGTCGTGAAACTTGAGAGTGCGGTGGGAAAAAATGGCCGCAACGTTGTGGTTTATAATCATATTTTTCCTCCTTGAAATTCCCTGCCATCATCCGTGATGGCATTTTATTTATTTTATTCCCAGTTAGATGTTCGTCATTTTTGAAAATTAGCTGAATATATTAATTTATAATTTTGCGCGTTTTTATTGTTGAAATTAAATCACGAGGGAATGATTTTAACCTGAAAACGAGGACACAATGGCGAAATACCAGGGGAAAGGCACACGTTTATCGAAAAAGGGGGCTGATACAGCCTCCCCTCCACGGCCTGCCGTTGCAGATATCATTAAGGAAAAGACCGCCCCTTCCATGGCCGGGCTCCGGAATGTCATCGGCAGGATAGGCGGCGCGGCTGCCATGGTGCTTGAAAAGATTAAGGAAAATATCCCCCGGAAGGCCCTTGCCAGGACCGAAACGTTCTTAAGCTCCGCCCGGGTAAAGAAGGTCCGGCGCTACGCCATGTCCGCCTATTCCCTGTCCGGCATCGCCGACCGGGTAATCGTGGCGGTTGTGGATTTAGTGCAGTCGTTCATAGCCGCCCTGAGACGGTCACCGGCCCTGGTGGTCGGCATTGCGGCCGGTGTGATCGTCGCCTTCGGCATCATCCTCGCCATCGACTTCAGCAGGGTCCAGTCCCTGGCCACGTTCCAGCCCAGCGCCACGACGAAAATCTATGACCGCAACGGCGTCCTGGTGTCGGAGCTCTTCGCGCAGAAGCGCGACGTGGTGCCGCTGAAAAAAATACCGAAGGACCTGACCAACGCCATCATCGCCATGGAGGACAACGAGTTTTACGATCACTGGGGCGTCAATCCCAAGGGGATCGTGCGGGCCTTTTTCATCAACATCTTTTCCGGCAGGATCAGGCAGGGAGGGAGTACCATAACCCAGCAGTTGGCCAAGGTGCTCTTGACCTCCCGCGAAAGGAGCTTTTACCGGAAAATCAAGGAAGCCTTCATCGCGGTCATGATGGAATTCACCTATACCAAGGACGAGATACTGAGCCTCTACCTGAACCAGATCTTCCTGGGTCACGGGAGCTACGGGGTTGAGGCCGCGGCCCGGCTTTATTTCGACAAGCACGTGTGGCAGCTCAACCTGGCCGAATGCGCCCTTCTGGCGACGCTGCCGTCGGCGCCGAACCAGTTTTCGCCGATACGCCATCCGAAGCGGTCGATGCAGCGCCATAAAATAGTCCTGGCCAAGATGGTGGAGATGGGCTTCATCTCGGTCAGGCAGGCGGAGCGTGCCTACCTTGATTTCTGGCCGGACTATCTCGATTACCTGAGCGGCCTTTCACCGAGCATGACGACCATGAGCGCCCGCACCAACAAGGCGCCCTGGTTCACCGAGTACGTGCGGCGCGAGCTGGTCAAAAAATACGGACCTGAGATGGTCTACGAACAGGGGCTGCAGGTCTACACGACGATGGACCTGAAGAAACAGCTTGCCGCGCAGGAGACTCTGAAGCGCGGCCTTGACCGTCAGAGCGCGACCTCGGCCAAGCTGGCCTTCAGGAAAGAGGATTATATCGTCGAACATTACTCCGATATGGTTGAACTGTTCTCGATGCTTTTTGACATGCCGTCGTTCGCGAAGAAGGGTTCGCGGCAGAAGGAAAAGCTCAACAGCTTCATCCGCGATGAAATCGTCGAGGAACTGGACGGCCTCAATATGCTGGTCGGACTGCAGGACATGAGCAAATTCCTTGAAAAATACAAGGAGACCTACCTGGAAGACAAAAATCTGCAAAGGGTCGAGGGCTGCATACTGTCCATAGACCACCGTAATGGCTACATTGAGGCCATCGTGGGCGGAAGCGAGTTCACCAGCATCAACCAGCTGAACCGGGCCATGCAGGCGAAGCGCCAGCCCGGATCCTCCATCAAGCCCCTCATCTACGCGGCGGCCATCGAGAGCGGCGAGTTCACGGCGGCCACGACCGTGCTGGATTCGCCGGTGGTGTTCCTCGATAACGAGGGCGGGGACTGGATCCCTGAAAACTACGAGGGGGATTACTCCGGCTTCGTGCGGCTCCGAAAGGCGCTGGCCCTGTCGGTCAACGTGGTCTCAATACGCATATCGCAGCAGCTCGGCATCGAGCATATCATGAAATATCTCGCGAAGCTCCTCAAGTTCGATGGGACCGAGGCGAAGGAGCGCATCCCGCGGAACTTCTCCATCGCCCTGGGGTCCATGGAGGTGAGCCCCTTCGAGCTCACCCGCGCCTACAGCATCATCGCCAACGGAGGGAAGGACGTGATACCCTTCGCGATCCGCTACGTGAAGGACCGGGAGGGTAAAATTCTGGAGAACCGGGAGGAAGAGGTCCAGAAAATCCTGGCTGACGAGGAAAAGGACGGCGATATCCAGGTTATTAAGCCCGAGACGGCCCAGGTGCTGATCAGCATGATGCAGAGCGTCATCACCTCCGGCACCGGGAGCGCCGCGTCGCCGGGGAGGCCCGCCGGGGGCAAGACCGGCACCACCAACAGCTGGAAAGACGCGTGGTTCGTCGGGTTCACGCCCCAGGTCACCACGGGGGTCTGGGTGGGATACGACAAGATGGGCCTCTCCCTCGGCATCGGCCAGGCGGGGGGCGCCGTGGCGGCACCCATATGGGGCGATTACATGCGCGATGCCCTGAAGGACGAGCCGGTGCTGGATTTTCCGCAGTACGCTGCGCTCCAGACCAAAGAGGTCTGCGAGAAGTCGGGCCTTCTTCCCTCGCCGGACTGCCGCGAAACCATGGAGGAGATCTTCGTTCCTGGCACGGTCCCGGAAAAAACGTGCAACGTCTGCGCCGGCGTCATCGGCGGCGTCATTGTCCCGAAGAAGGCCCCCAAGGACAATATCACGCGGGACCAGAAACAGACCATCATACGGCAGATGGAGAAGAAAAAGGACGAGTCAATCATCGATCATATCGGCGATGATCTGCTGGAATAACCGGGGTGTCACGCCGGTATGGAAAGGATGTGCTGATCCATGAAGAGAGTGATGCTGTTATCCGCCGCTGTCTTGCTTTCGGCCCTGCTTGCCCCTGAAGCGTCCGGCGGGCCCATAACGGTCCGCCTGAGCGTCGGCGGATTGTTCCGGTACAACTGGTGGAATCCTCCCTGGACGAACGGGGTCAGATTCACCGCGCCCAGGACTGATTTTCTTGCCTCTGTTCCCTACCGGATCGGAAGATATGAAACGTCGCCGGCCCCCCTTGTCGGGTTCAGCGTCAAGGCTGAGTTCCTGAAGACCTGGTATTTTTCCTCATCCCTCCTGTTCGGACAGTACCGGTCCCGGTCGGCATCGGCCGGCCCCATTCCTCCGGCGGCGGTGTCGAGGCTCTCCTATAACCGTGACATCAAGCAATACGATTATGACGCCCACCTGGGCTACCAGGTAAACCGGTATTTCGGCGCCTACCTGTGCCTGAAGACACGGGCATACGATTTCACCGAGGGGATCCATGATGCCCTGGTTACCGGTAGCGGTTCGCTGCTCTATAAAGCGTCGGCAAGGGGGGAACATATCGATGTGGGCCCGGGGCTCGGGATAAGCGTTACGGTGCCGATGCCGAAGTACGAGAACATCTTTTTATCCTTCAACTGCGCCGGCTTGGTCCTTGCCACCTCGAGTTCCTATGTATTCGACTACCAGTATGAAGTGCGCAACGGCGCCTTCGCCCTGCCGGCGGGCCAGTTCGACAAGGAGAGCTTTTATTCATGGTGCGGACAGGTAGCCCTGTCCCTGGGGTACACTCTTGAGCCGGTCGGCATAACCTTCATGCTGGGCGGCAGGTACGAGGTGATATACTACCGTCACCACCGCCTGACAAAGGGATTCCTTGACTACGGCGGCGCCTATGATCATTCATACGGCGTCACGTTCATGATGGCCTATTCTGTCACGCTGACCGGCCCTGACCCGGTGAAGATATAAACCTTGGTAAAGAAACTCCCCTCCCTCGATGGGAGGGGTATGGGGGAGGGTGATTCAGGCTCATGATTTCAACAGGTATTCACCCCCACCTGACCTCCCCCATCAAGGGGGAGGGATAAGATGTTAGTAATATTCGGAGGTCTACTGATGGACGCCAATGCCTTTATGCTGAAACGCGAGGATACCGCGCTGATCGTGATCGATATCCAGGAGAGGCTCGCCGCAGCCATGAAGGAGAAGATCATGGAACAGGTGGTGAAGAATACCGCCATACTCATCGAGACGGCAAAGACCTTCGGGATGCCCATGGTCGTGTCTGAGCAGTACCGGAAGGGGCTGGGACAGACGCTACCCGCGCTCCAGGAAAAAATAGCCGGCTGTGACGTGCTTGAAAAGCTCCACTTCGACTGCACCAGGGACGACGCCCTGGGCAGGAACATTGCGTCTGTCGGACGGAAGACCTTTGTCATCACCGGCATCGAGACCCACGTGTGCGTGTTCCAGACCGCACTGAGCCTTCTGCGCGGCGGATATCGGGTGGTGGTGGCCAGCGACGCGGTGGCCTCGCGGCGGAAACATGACTGGGAATACAGCCTCAGGGCCCTGGCCCAGGCGGGGGCGGTGATCTATCCCACGGAGACCATTTCGTTCATGCTGCTGGAAAAGGCCGGCACCGCGGAATTCAAGAAGCTCGCGCCGCTGTTCAAGTAACGGCAGGGGCACCGCCCTACAGGATGTGCTTCAGGCGGAAGATGTTCCTCCCCTCATATTCGCCGGCGGGGACATAGTAGTTCATCAGGCGCGAAGGAATGAGCATGAAGATGTCGTCGGTCATGAAGAAATTGTTCGGCTCGGTGTATTTCTGGCCCAGGTGAAACACCGAGTTGATTGAATCGGATACGATGCTGCCGGTATCCCCCTTGCTCTTGTACTCGGTGTTGCCGACATGCATGGCTATGCGGTACGACAGGTTGATGTCGAGCTGGATCGATTCCGCGCTCATGAGCTTGCGGTTTATCATCAGCCGCAGCGCAGCCTCGATGACATCGCACTGCTTGCCGTTGTAGGGGAAGAGCACCAGGCCGCCGAAGTTCATCCACATCCAGATCCGCCCGTTCATCGGCGCGACCGTTTCCTCGACGTACCGCCTGAAGGTTTCCGTGATGTCGCTCTGAAGCTCCGGGGCCAGCCCCTTGAGGGCGTTCTTGTTGTCCAGCTCGATGAACAGGAAATAGAAGGTGTATTCCTGGCCCTGCTTGATGTTTTTCCAGTCCGGTCCTGATATGATGTAGTTCTTCTTGGCGGCCGTGAGCTTTTCATCCACCACTTCAATCTTTTTGAATTCCAGGATCCGGTCAAGGCGCTTCTGGTCCACGCCCTTTTTCAGCAGGGCCGCGTCCAGGTAGTCCGAGGCGCCGTTATGAAACAGCTCGGCCACGTCTGCAACGGAGCCCTTGGTGTCAATGATGCCGTAGGGGATGTCCTCGAGCTTCGCCAGGAGCTTCACGACCTGGGGGACCTCGGTTTTCTTGAAAGAGGAGAGATCGGCGTAGACAAGGGAGCCGCGGGGAACGCTCTTCAAGCTTTTTTTCAGCTCTGAGGCCGGTGAAACCTGAAGGGCGTGTTTCTTGCCCTTCACCGCGCCGGCGAAGCTTTTTTCGATATTCTTCGTGTTTGAAAAAACCGTTATCTTCATTTACTGCTCCATTGATACGCTGTAGGCGTAGAATTTTAAACGGTTGTCAATCATGATGGTCTCAAATCCTTCAAGGATCGAAGCATCCAGCTTTGAGCCGACCGCGCTGCTGATAGTCATGGAGTTGGGCTTGGTGTATTTTGACTCGATCTGAACTGTTTCCTTGATGACGTCGTTTTTCAGCAGGTCCGGAACGCTTTCGGTGTACTGGCACAGCCCGGCGTGGACCGCGACCCTGACTTTCAACGGCTCCTCGAGCCGGCAGTGCAGCGCGTTGTACACGAAGAGCTCGTTGATGATCTCCATGCCGCTCATCGTCGCGAGGTGGCTCTTGTTGGCGAAATAGAAGGCGATCAGGCCGCCGTCGCCTTCCCAGTTCCATATGCGTCCGTTCCTCTTGTCGATGGCCTTGTCGACTATTTTCCTGAGGTCGGCATAGGTGGCCTGGATCAGGTTGTCGGGATACTTCCGCACCAGCTGGGAGTTCCCCACAATGTCGAGGCGGAGAAAGGAGAGGTTGTAGTCGCGTCCTTCGAGGAAAGCGCCCCAGTTCCTGGTGCGGCGGACCGCCGGGTCCTCCACGAAGAGGTTGTTCTCCATGTCATAGATGAAGCCGCACTCCTCGTTGATCATTTTTACTATGTCCTTCAGGTACTTGATGGGGTAAACCCGCCCCTTGTACCCCGCGGTGTGCATCTGGATGAGGAGGGAGATGAAATAGAAAAACTTTCCCGATTTGGCCATGTCCCGCACGATCTGGTTCGCCGCGTCCTTCTGGGGGACGACCATGCTCTCGCGGAATCCCGTCCTCTGGAACAGGTCATAGCCGTCTATGATGTCCTTGGCGACATGGGTCATCACGTTGACGTCCATTGATTCCGATACTGCTCTGCTGGTGAGGGAGACGATACTGCTGGGGATCTGCATGGTCATTTCCTCGGTTAGAAGGTGTTGTAGCCCGCATGATACTACGATATGGTCATGCGGTCAAGTATTATTAATCCGGCATGGCTTCCCAGTTGATCGAGGCGCCGTTGAACACCGGTCCGTCAATGCAGGCCCGCTTGCGGCCTTCCGCTGTTTCAATGGTGCACCCGGAGCAGAGGCCGATGCCGCAGCCGAAATAGTTTTCCACGGAAACCTCTATCGGCGTGGTCCCGGCGATGCCCGCCAGGGCCTTCATCATCGGAGCCGGTCCGCAGGTGTATATCATGTTGAAGCGTTCTTTTCCGAGAAGGTCCGAGGCTATGTCCGTCACCAGCCCCTTTGCTCCCTCGGAGCCATCATCTGTCGAAATGATCAGGCGGCTCACCGCCTCACGGTAGAGGTCAGGGAGGTACAGGTATTCCCGGGAACGGGCGCCGTATATGAAGGTGATATCGCAGCCGGCGTCTGCCAGTTTCCGGGCCAGGTAATAGAGGGGGGCGTTGCCGACCCCGCCGCCGGCGATAAGGACCCTGCCACCTTTGGGCATGGTGAAACCCTTCCCGAGGGGGCCCAGGATGTCAATGCCGCCCGGCTCCCGCCGAGACAGGAGCTCCGTCCCCTTTCCTACGGCCCGTATTACGCAGGATATGACGCCCTGTTCATGGTTGAAGAGCGAAAAGGGCCTCCTGAGCAGGGGATCGCTGCCGTCTGATACGCGGATGTTGACGAACTGGCCCGGTGAGGACGGTTCCCTGAAGTCTTCAAATTTCAGCAGATAGTGGTCTTTTGCTACGAGCAGGGGTTTTTCTTTCATCAGGAACATACAATCTATCCATCCACCGGAATATGTGTTATGGTCAAGAAAAATTTCATTTCCGTCGCAGGCGGGGTCGCGTGACCCCGCCTGCGATAGATACAACGGGCCTTTTTTTAAATAAATTCATTGACAATGACGGCATGTTTATTTCTTTTTTACATTCAGGCCGAACCAACGCCCCCGTAGCTCAGTGGATAGAGCAGTGGCCTCCGGAGCCATGTGCGTACGTTCGATTCGTACCGGGGGTAATGAAAAAGGCGAAGATGACCATCTCCGCCTTTTCGGTTTACCGCAGCTTTTTTTCTTCCAGCACCGTGTAGAGCGGCCCCTCTTTCCGTAGTTCCGATTTGAACAGGACAATGCGGTCGAACAGGGATGATCCGAACACCGTATCCTTGTGGGCGGTGACATAGGCGGCGCAATCCGGGGGGACTTTCATGTCCTTTCGCACCCGTGCCAGGGTTAGGTGCGGTTGAAAGGGCCTGGGTTCCTTCGCGAAGCCGTGTTTTGCCGAGAGGTCCTCGATGAGCAGACGGACCCGCTCCACGGCCGCGAGGTCCAGGTCGAGGCCGCACCAGAGGACCCGGGCCCTCCGTATGTCCGGAAATGCGCCGAGTCCCCGCAGGGTAAAGGGAAGGGGGGGGAGTCCCGGGTCAAGGGCGCGGAAATCGTTGGTCAGACGGCCGAGGATGTCCCGATCCGTTTCGCCCAGGAACTTCAGGGTGATGTGATAGTTCCCCGGTTCAACAGCCTTGAGAGCCCTGCGGTACCCGGCCAGTTCATTATGAACCGGCCTGAGGGCTTCCTCCATGCCCTTCGCGGGCATGGCGAAGAAGAGCCGTATCATGGCGCAGTCATTCATCATAGTCGTCGATAGCCTCTTTCCTGGTTTTTTTCCCGCCCCGGTATTCATTCCTGGTGAAGTCAACGGCAATATTCCGCATGGCTCCCAGAGCCGCGACGGTAAAATCAATTTTATAGTTCCTGATTTCAACGGGTATCCAGTCAAAGGCGATGATGGTCAGGACATGGTCCTGGGGAGGGATGAAATCCAGTCTGGTATCAATGGTGTCCATTGCAAAATCCAGTTTTCTCAGTGGCTCCGGTTCCACGATGAGCCTGCGCGGGGAGAGAAGCTTGGAGAAATCGAGCCATGAATAGGCCGGCGATCCAAACCGTTTGACGGCGGCCTCGGCGGTCAGGGCCTCCATGCTGGCGCCGTCATAGAGGAGCTGCACTTTCTCAAGGCGGATGGGGGCATTGACGGTGTTTTTCACGATCACCAGGAAGGCTGCGAAGGGCGGCTTTCGTCTGGATGGCGGGCGCGGTCCGGCCCTGCGGTAGACCGGAGACCTGGCGATGCGTTCCCAGTCTGACGCTTCAATGGGCTCCACGGAAATGTCGCAGTATATGCTGCGGACCATCGCGGTTTTCGCGCCGGTGATGTCGACGACGGCGCTTTCCGCCGGGATGGTTTCCTGCACCAGGCCGCTCCCCGGGTGGCAGGATAGGACGATTGCCGTGAGGACGGCCATGGCCGTGCCGGCTGCTGTGCGCGTTATACATGATGGTTTCATCTGGATCGGCCCGCCGCGAACTCCGCTGTCAGGGGTCATGATAAGGCACGGAAACCGGCGGTGTCAATGATAAACCGGGATGACGCCGCGGCGGAAGAAAAATATATTGACGGGTCAAATCATCGACAGGTATAAGTGAAGGCGATGAAGAATCTGCGGAAATCATTCACCCTGCTCTTCATGATCATAGCCATCGGCGTGATAGGCTATTATCTCATTGAAGGCATGCCCCTCTTTGAGGCCTTCTACATGACCATGATCACCATTTCCACGGCCGGCTTCCAGGAGGTGCGGCCCCTGTCGACGGCGGGGCGTGTCCTCACCATTTTCATCATCAGCGGCGGCATTACCACGGCCGCGTACACCATCGGGACAGTGGTGAGGACTTTTGTCGAAGGAGAAATGACAAAAACCCTCGGGAGAAGGAAAGTGGAAAAGAAGATATCCCAGTTGACCAACCATTACATTATCTGCGGTTACGGCAGGATCGGGGGCCTTATTTCCAAGGAGCTGCAGCAGCATGGCCAGAATTTCGTGGTGATCGAAAACCGGCAGTCGTCCATAGAGCGGATGGAGGCAGACAAGGTCCTCTATCTTCCCCTGGACGCAACGGTGGACGCCTCTCTCCTGGAGGCCGGCATCATGAAGGCCCGCGGCATCGTCACCGCCGTCGGGTCCGACGCGGACAACGTCTTCATAACCCTGACCGCCAAGGGGCTTCGGCCCGATATCTTCATCCTGTCGCGGGCATCGGACGAAATCAACGAGATAAAGCTCAAGCGCGCCGGCGCGACACGGGTCGTGTCGCCGTACCTCATCGGCGGCAAGAGAATGGCCCAGGTGCTGATCAGGCCGACGGTGGTGGATTTCATAGACATCGCTGCGGCTGAAACAAATCTCGGTCTTCAGATGGAGGAGTACCGCGTGCTTCCCCGGTCGCGCCTGGTGGGCAAGAACCTGGTCGAGAGCAATCTCCGCAAGGAGTACGGGGTCATCATTGTGCTGATCAAGAAGCATCACGGCGCGCTGATATTCAATCCGCAGCCCTCCGAGGTCCTTGAAGCGGAAGACACCCTGGTTGTCCTGGGCAAGGTCGATGACATGAAACGCATGGGGGGCGAACTGCTTGATTCCCGTCAGGGATGACGTTACTTGTTCCGCTTCTCGCCCAGGATCCGCGCAATTTTCTTTAAGAGTTCGTCAAGCTTGAAGGGCTTGGGCAGGAAGAGGTCTACCACGTTTTTGTACGCCTTGACGTTGTCCAGCATCCAGCCGGAAAGGAGCACCGTTATCGCATCTTCCCTGATCTCCTTGATGCGGGCCGACAGCTCGATGCCGGTGATGCCGGGTATGCCGTAATCGGTAATGATCAGGTCGTAGGGCTTCCGCTTGAATTCCTCGATCGCCTTCCTTCCGTCGTCGCAGATGAAGACACGGTTTCCCATTTTATCGAAGAGCTCGAAAAGGATTTTCTGGAGCGGAACCTCGTCTTCAACCACGATGATGTCGAGGTCCCGGAGCCGGTATTCGCTTTCGCCTGCCTCGCCCTTCTCGCGGTCTATCAGTATGCGCGACGGAATGATTGCCTTTATGGCGTATGACTCGGGCGACTCCTCCTCGATGATCTTCATTTTGATGATCTCGGCCACCTGGCGGATGTCGATGCCGGAGAAAATATTGACAAAAGCCGGGGGCGCCGCCTGCGGCGAAGGCCCGGTGTCCTTGGCGACTTCGACGGAAAGGTGAAGGTCGTGGTTCTGGCGCAGGGTGATCACGATGGTGCCCGCCTTGTGTATCGTGTTGGACACCTTGAGGATGATGGAGGTGATTATCTCCCGCAGCAGCCGGGTGTTCGTGTTGACCAGCACGTTCGAGAAATACTTCTTGTCCACCCGGATGGTTTTCATGTTGTCGATATTGTAGACCTTGAACTGCATCTTCGAAAACTCAATGGCATCCTCGATGATGTCAACGAGGGGCTCCGTCTGGTCGTCGCCCGATTCCTGGGCGCTTCCGATGAAGTTCTGTATCCGCTTCACCTGGCCCGCGATTTCGAGGGCCGATTCCTCCATCACCTGGATGCCTTCGGCAACGGATTCCTTTTCCGTGATCTGCATGATGAGCTGTGTCTTGTTCAGGATCACGTTTATGGTGTTGTTGAGGGAATGCAGAAACCCCTTGGTGATGTCCGTGAAGAGCTGTATGCGGTTCGCGGCGTTTATCTGGTCTTTGAGTTCCTTGACCTTGGTGATGTCTTCCATGATGATCTCGACCGCGGTTATCTCCTTGTCCTCCACGATCGGGTAGAGGGTGAGGTTCGTGATCTTTTTTTCATCGTCCCGCGCCGTGATCCTCGCCTCGCCGATGCGCCGGAAGGTGCTTTCGCCCGAGACCAGGCCGGTTACCGCTTTCTTTACCTTGTCCGAATCCGCCCCGAAGAGGGTGTCGAAGGTTACGGTTTTTTCATTCAGCATCTCCTCGGCGCTGTAGCCGGTGAAACCCTCGAGGGAATGGCTGCACTTTATGATCTGCATCTCGTCGTTGACGCGCAGGATGGGCATCGGGGAAAATTCGAAGTGGAGATTGTCGTACCGGAAATTTTCCTCGGATATGATCGACAGGGTGGACCGGTCGAAGGAGAGAAGCCGGTCGTCGACGATGATCATGAGGGCCAGTATCGAGGCGATCGAATCGCCGCTGAACATCGGGAAAAGGTATATCTCCACCGGGAGATGATTTCCGCTGGGGGAGTTCACGATGGCAAAGCAGCGCTTCTCGGTGCCGTGGAGCGCCGCCAGGTATGACTGGGCGATCCGCTTGCGGTACTCGGGAAAGAAGGGGTGCTCCCAGTCGAGGCGGATTTCACCGCTGCCGCTGTGGAAAAACTCGTGAAAGGCCCTGTTGCCGTAGACGATCAACCCGTCATTGCTGATGATCGAAACCGGATGTTTCAGCGTTTCGAAGATGGCATATTCGGATGATACAGACCGCCGCTCGTCCGTCCTGTTTTCATAATCGACGCTCATGTGAAAATGGAACCCTGTCCTGCTTCCGTGGAGCCAGCCGGACCCACGGAATGGTTATATTATTCTACCGTTCGAATGTTGATGAAATGCTTCTCTTTGCCTTTTATTTCAAAATTGACCATTTTGGTGTTTACCACGGCGCCGTTGTAGCCGATGTACTGGATCCGCGCCGTGTACTTGCCCGGCGCCAGGCGCATCCTCCCGATCTGGAGATTGGCCGGAAGGGTGTGCCAGCAGCGCAGATCAGGCTTCATGGTCGCGAACAAGGCCGTCCCGGTCCCGGCGCCCACCAGGAGGCCGACCAGCGACGAGAGTCCCTTGTTGTTGTCGGAAAGCTTCCGGGTGACTTCCGCCGCGGCAATGCCGGCGGCGGCCGCCGCAACCGCCTTCACGATGATCGATCCGGCGACCTTGGCCTGTAGGCGCGAGTAGTTGTCCTCCATGTTTTTGATGGCGGTGTATTCGATGTTCTCCAGCATTTCGGTGGTGAGCTGCTGGCCCATGACCGCCACCCTCAGGTTCCTGACCATGTTGGACCGGATCTTGAATTTGGGGATCGGGTTTTGCGCGAGGGACACCGTGGTAAGGACCGAGGCGGCGGTGACCCCCGCGGCCAGTTTCTGCGAGGCCAGGGCGACGTTTACGGCCGTATTCATCCCGGGGTCATCCAGGAGCTTGCCGCGAGAGACCTTGATGGGGCTGCGGCCCGCCTGGAAGATGATCACAAGCTCTCCGGTATTGCCGCCGGCTCTCTGCTGGAGCCGCGTCAGGTCCTCGCGCGCCATCGGCAGGCCCGGCTTGAGCTGCAGTATCTGTTTGTATTCCACTTCCGCGTATTCGCGGTCATCGGCGCTGTTCTCGGAGTCGGCGCGCTGTTCGTGGGCGATGGCGGCCAGGTACTTGGCCATGAGGTTCTGCTTGTACCGCGCCTGCCCGCTTTCTGTCTTGATCTTCTGCAGTTCGTTGTTAACGGCCTTGAACTCGACCGCCGCATCATCGTATTTTTTCAGCATCAGGAAGTTGATTCCCAGGTACATGTGGATCAGGACTTTTTCAAAGTCCTCGCCGCGGTAGTTGGTCACCGTCTGGTCAGTCAGCAGGGCCCCGATCTCCTTGGTGATGCTGATCGGCTTGATCTGGGCGATTTTCGCCGCCTTCAATAAAACCTTGTTGCTGTCCTCGTATCTTCCGGCTATGTGGAGGAGGTACCCCGCCTCCATCATGAACAGGAGCTGGTCCTTGCCGGACTTGTTGACCTGGGGGAGAAGCATCTTGGCCGCTTCATATTCCTGGCCCTTGTAGAACGCCTCCTCCGGCGCGTTGATCGCCTCGCGGTAATCCTTTGCGCAGGAGACCACGACGGCCGCGAGGAAGAGGATCGTGATTGCGTAATATTTCTTTTTCATAGGGCTGGATCCCCTCCGGTCAGAAATCGATTCTGTCGGTCGTCGTCGCCTTGAGGAATTCCTGCCGGTCCTGCCAGCGGGTAAGCCCGGTCTTCAGCTCCTTCATGGTGAGGGTCACGGTCAGGTACTGGACCTTTTTCCCGCTCACATAGCGGACATTTTCGTTGATGGTGCCGTAGAGGAAGAAATTGGGCGATTTCAGGTTGCCCGCCGGTATCGCGCTGTCGGGATCGATAAGGCCGGTCATGCCCTTTTCCATTTCCTGGATTGATTCTTTCGTGTATGATTCCTCGATGAACTGGATCCTCATCTGGATGAGGCTGGTGACTATCTCATCGGCAAGCATCTTGGTGTCGATGTGCTCCGCGGTATCGTTCTTTATCCTCTGCACCTTGATGAGGGCCGCCTGGTTCCAGTCGTTTTTCAGGTAGGAATACAATGAGCCAACCATCTTGTTGACCGTTGTCTTGATTTCCCGGGGCCCCCATTCCATGGACCCCTTGTCTTTTGAAGCGTCACGATACTGGGTGCCGCTGCATCCTATCAGCAGAATGGATACCGCAATGATCAACGAAAATGCTTTGTTCATGTGAAATCTCCTTGCAGTAATTTCTTTTGTATATACATTAAATGTATAACAAAATTATCACAAGTAAACCTTTTTCCATGTTAAAACAGAATTTTTAAGAAGCAGTAATCTCCCCCCGGAGCGTCCGGTTGCATCGGTGCCGCATTTATTATTAATGAAAAGGGCGCCTCTAATTGTCAACCATGTAAAAAAAATATTTGTTTATTATGTCCGGTCTATCGGCAGGCAGAGCCCCTATCGCGGAAGGCCGCGCAGGGGACAGGGAGGGAGAGGCCGTTATCCGCGCCCGAGATAGGCGGCGATCCGCTCCTGGATTTCGGCGACGGCGTCATCGGCCGTTGCGTACCTCACCGTCGCGATGAAATCCTTACGCTGGAGGGAGTGGCGGTAAAGCGGATCGTAGTATTTCTCCAGCATTATCCTGATGAACTCCCTGATGTTCCCCGCCGCATATAAGCCGGTAAGTGTCTCGACCGTCGCGTTCCCCAGTTTTGCCGAAAGGCTTTTCACGATGGCCGGTATGTTCTCGTTGTTGCAGTGGGGATGGTACTCGTTGTATATTATCTCCACCCGCCGCTCCATCGGCATGTCGAGATAGATGACCGGCGCGTCCTTCATAAGCCCGTAGAGCGAATCGGGGACATGGAGATCGCCGATCTTGCGCGACTCGCCCTCGATGAGACAGCAGGGGGCGCCCCTGAGCTCCCGGAGCCTGTCGACGATGAGGCTTTCAAAGCGCTTCTGCGTTTTCGGAACGATGCCGATGCCGCCGAAGACGGAGCTCCGGTGGCCGGCCATGTCCTCCAGGTCTATGGACCAGGGGAACTTCCTTATGACCTCGGTCTTGCCGGAGCCGGTAAGGCCCTGCAACACGAAGAGGGGCGCCGGCATCGTGAGGGATTCGATTTCCTCCATCACATAGCGGCGGTAGTCCTTGTAGCCCCCGGCCAGCCTGAACACGCGGAGCCCCAGGGAATCGAGGAGCGACGCAAGGGAACCCGACCGCATCCCGCCGCGGGCGCAGAGGAGGATGATGTTTTTATCCTGGTATCCCATGAAAGACTTCACCAGGTCGCGGAGTTTTTCCCCCACGATTTCGGTTCCCCGCTCGATGGCGGTGTTCCTGCCGGCCATGCGGTAGATGGTGCCGACCTCTTTCCGCTCATCATCCCCGAAGAGCGGGATGTTGACGGATCCCAGGATGTGGTCCGCTTCAAATTCGAGGGGGGAGCGCACGTCGATGTAGACGCTGTCGGCAATGGACAATGATTCCCGGTAGGATAGTTCTTTCATGGCTGTATCGGACACCGCCGCATAAAGGGTGCAAAGGTTCTATTTCAGATCGGGCATTCTCGTCGTTACCGGCCCGCCCGCTGCGAGTTCCGCCGCGGCCCCGGTTATGACCCGCATGTAGGTCTCCATGGACCGGTGAAAGAGCTGGGGGTGGAAATCGGCACGGGTGATGCTTTTGCGCACCGGTTCACGGCCGTTGAAGCCGAGGACTTCAATGGTGGTGTCAGCCGACAGTATCCTCTTCAGGTCGCCGAGGCCGACCGCGTAGATTCCCGTGACCTCGCCGTCGCTGAAGCGGTACTGGAACAGGTCCCGGTCGTCACGGAGAATGTAGACATGCTGCAGCTCCCGCTGGAACAGCGCGCCGTTCTGTTCTTCGTAGCGGTACCAGCCAAGGTCGGTCAGGTCCTTTTCATCGGGGGTGATCCCGACCTCTTCTTTTGTCTCCTTGATGACCTTGTTCCCGGCATACCCGTAGGGGACATGGCCGCCTACCGTGATATCCAGGCAGTTGGGATAGTTCTCCTTGTGGGGTGCGCGGTACTGGAAAAGGATCTCCGGCTGCATGTGGACATTGCGCAGTATCCAGAGATGGACCGCTTCATGGGGAATTCCGTCCCGGTGGGCAATATCACGGGCCACCGAATCGCCGGTCGGCAGGCCCATTTCCCAGTCCCAGACTTCCAGGATCTCATTGGTGCTTATTGTACTGTTCTGCATATGGTCACGCTGCGGGTCACGGAATCGGGTGTCGATTCCCGGGGCATCGTGCAACCCGTATGGTTGTCCGCCCCGGGTCCCGCGCCCGTTCCCCGGCACTGTCAGGATGAAATGATTTAATAATGGACGATCTTGACAAGCTTTTTTTATTGAAAATTAGCCTTAAAGGCACCGATATAGTACCTGTAATAACAGGTAGAGGAAGTATGACCGAACAAGAGCATCCCGGCGGGGAAGGGCTTCCCGGCGTATCGTATACCGGCAAAAAACGGGTGAAAATGATTTTCCCGGTCGGCATTTTTTTCATGCTTTTTTTTATTGAATCCCTCATTGCCGCCGGCGCCAGCATCGCCTATTTCTTCTACATCGGAAGGGGCGGCATAGCCGAGATCGAATCGAATACCCGTTCCTACGCCCTGCCCGTGGCCGAGGCCTTCGGGGACATCGCGGAGATGTGCTACCGCACCAAAAATTTTTCCCGCCTGAGGGCCCTCTTCAGGGGAAAAATAGAACAGCGCTTAATCAGCGAGGCGTTTTTTGTGCTCAGGGACGGCAGGGTGGTCGCCCATTCCGATCCCGCGGTCAGCGATAGCCTGAAAGGAAACCTTGCCAGCGACGAGCTGGCATACAACATGGACCTCATCCTGCGCCCCCTTGACCGGAAGAGCAGGGAGGTCTTCTTCGGCGAGTACAACATCATATCGAAGCAGGCGCCGTTCAAGCGCGAATACCGGGTGCTCATGAAGCGTTATTTTTATCCCGGTATAGATTCAACCGGCTGGATTGCCAGCAGGGCGGTCTTCGGTAAGAAAAAGCCCGTCGGCGCGGTCTGCTTCATCATGGGCAAGGACCGGATCTATTCGTTTCTGGCCGCCCACATAAACCGGAGCCTGGGGATTTTACTTGTCGCCCTCTCGGTGGCCTGTGGCGTATCGTTTATGGTTACGCTGGTGGTCATGGCCCGGTACCGGAGCATCCAGAAAAAGTCGCTGGCCGCGTCGTACGGTGAAGTCCCCTCATCCGGCGCTACGGCCGGGGAGTTCTATGACATGACCATGACGCCGGCCGCGGCGGGACCGGCCGATGATGACCTCCCCGTCATCGTGGAGCTTCTCAGGGAGCCGGAAAGCGGCGCCGGCGGGGACGCGGCCGCGGGGTCGACCCCCTTTCATCAGAAACGGGAGATCAAGGACGCGATATCGGCGGAGGAGAAGGAGTAGCGGCGTGATCATCAATCATTCGGAGATACATGACAACCGGGTGGCTGTCGTTGAGATAGACGGGCCCCTTGACAGCCTTACCAGCCCGGGTTTTGAAGAATATATCAACCGGCTCCTTGAGCGGAACATCCTCTTCATCATGTTCGATTCGGGGAAGATGAAGTATGTCAGCTCGGAGGGCATCGGCCTCCTCCTGTTTCTCCAGAGGAAAATTTACGAGGCCAACGGCTTTTTCGTCATTTTCAACCTGCCCCATGAAATCATGACCCTCTACACCCTCCTCGGTTTTGACAAGGTCTTCAGGATAGCCGGCGACCGCGCCGAGGCGATCCAGGTCATGGACCGCCAGATGGAGCTCAGGACTAAGGGCCTGCGCGATGAGCCGCCCCCCGAACCCGCGCCGGCTCCGGAAGTGATGATCGCCGTTGAAAACAAGCCGGAGCCTGTTATGGAGGTCTCCCTCCAGCCGGAAAGGCCGACGGCGCCCGCCAGGGAGGAGGCGCCGGCGGAACAGCGGCCCGGCACCAGGATCGTGGAGTGCTCCCACTGCAGGTCCCTCGTGCGCGTGAGCCGCGACGGCAATTATCTCTGCCCGCACTGCAACAGGGAGTTCGCCGTGAAGAGCAGCGGGGCGGCCAGGCGGCCGGCGGAGCCTGCGGCCGGCAGCTTCGGCTCCATGATCGTCGAATGTAAAACCTGCAGGTCCCTCATCCGCGTCAAGAAGGCCGGCGCGTACCGGTGCCCGGACTGCAAGACGGCCTTTTCCGTCGGCGTGGACCAGACAGTTAAATTCTGAACCTGGGCGGTTATTACCGGAGGAAGAGAGTCCCCGAGTTTTTTCGATCACTATTTTCCATAATTCCTTTTTTTTTGTTGCTAATATTTCCAATCGCTGTTTGACTATTCACCGAGCATTGGTTCTTTGCACCATAATCGAAATAGTTCTCGATTTCGGCCCGTCGCGCGACCTTGCGGCGGATTCAGGCCAAGAATTGCAAGTTTCCTGTCCGGTCTTTTCCTTATTGTCATGGCCTGGAATAGCTTAACATTAATTGTCACCTGTCTCATCCGGCGGTAATGCTGTGGCCGTATTTTCCTATATAATTTTTATTAGTGTCCCCGGGAACGTGTTTGGGACAACAGTGATTCATAAACAATAAAACACAGGAGGCAGTTCATGGGTAACTATCCGGAAACTTCTATTGCCGGGGTATTTCAGAACCAGGCGGAGAAGCTGGGAGATAAGGCTTACGCCGCTTATAAAAAAGACGGCGTCTATGTCGATATTTCCTGGAAAGAAATGAACACAATGGTGCGCAATCTGGCGTACTATCTTCTTTCAAAAGGCATCGAAAAGGGGGACAAGGTGGCCCTTTTCTCGCCGAACCGTTATGAATGGCACATGGCCGCCCATGCCATCACGTCTATCGGCGCGGCGGACGCCGACATTTATGCCACCAATTCCGCGGAGGAAGCGGAATACATCATTGAAAACTCTGATTCAAAGATCTGCCTGGTGGGCAGCCAGAGCCACATGGAGAAGGTGTTAAGTGTCAGGGGCAAACTGCCCCTTCTCAAGGAGATAATCGTTTTTGACGAGGTGAGCGGCAAACCCGAAGGAGTGACCCTTCTTTCCGAAGCGTTGAAGGCGGGTGAGGCCCAGGCGAATCCCTCACTTTTCGACGAGCGAATCAAGGGCATTCAGCCCAATGATCTGTCCACCCTGATCTATACATCGGGAACGACCGGTAATCCAAAAGGAGTAATGCTGACCCACAACAACTTCGTCTCCAATGTAAAGAACACGCTGTATGAAATGAAAGACAGGAAAACCGGCAAAGACCTTCTCGGTCCAGATGATGTGTATCTTTCCTTTCTCCCGCTTTCGCATTCGCTTGAAAGGACGGCTGGTTTCCACGGGGCGGTTATCATGGGCGCCAAAACCGCCTTCGCCGTGGATATTTCCACCATTATGGAGAACTTCACGGAAGTGCGTCCCACCATTATCATCTGCGTGCCGCGGATATACGAAAAAATTCACGCCGGGATTCTCGCAAAAGTTGCCAGTGCTCCCGCGTCAAAACAGAAGATATTCAATTTCGCCGTCAATCAGGCGAGAAAGAACCTGCCCAACGTGTGCCGCGACATTCCCGCGAGGAGCTTCAAGTACAAAATTGCCGACAAGCTTGTCTTCTCCAAGCTGAAGGCCACTCTCGGCATGGACCGACTGCGTTTCGCCATTTCCGGCGGCGCCCCTCTTTCTGTCGCCGACTGCGAATTCTTCATCGGCATGGGGCTGAAAATCCTCGAGGGTTTCGGTCTTACGGAAACGACCCCGGTCACCAACTTCAACAGGCCATGGCTCATTAAACCCGGCACCACGGGACAGGCTATCAAGGACACCATTGTGAAAATCGCCGATGACGGTGAAATCCTCATCAAGGGGCCCCAGGTCATGGCGGGATATTACAAGAACGAGGAAGCGACAAGGGAGGTCATGACCGGCGACGGCTTCTTCAGAACCGGCGACATCGGCGCCATTGATGAAGATGGATGCCTGAAAATCACGGGCCGCATCAAGGACATCATCATCACCGCCGGCGGAAAAAACATATCGCCCCAGAATATCGAGAACAGCCTCAAGACCTCGCGCTTTATCGAGCAGGTCGGAATTATCGGCGACAAGCGGAAATTCCTGTCCGCCCTCGTGGTCCCGGCATTTGCCGAACTCGAAGCATGGGCCAAACAGCAGAACATCGATTTTAAGGATTCAGCCGAGTTGCTGACGAATCCCCGGGTGCTCGATATGATGCGCAATGAGATCGATGAGAATACGAAACAGTTCTCCCGCGTCGAGCAGATCCGAAAGTTCACCCTTATCAAGGCCGAATGGACCCAGCAGACAGGGGAGCTGACGCCCACCCAGAAGGTGAAGAGGAAGGCCATTTCCGAAAAGTACGCGAAGGAAATCGAAGATATGTATGCAGGGGAAACGGGGGATTGATGATCCCTCATGGAGCGGATTCTGAAGCGCGGCATGCCGGAAGGCATGCCGCGTTTTTGTGGAAGCGCCCTGCAGGGCCCATGCTCCTGTGAGTGAGGGCCCATACTGTTGAGGAGCCGTTACGAGTCAGCTAATAGATAGATGGTAACACCGCCGGTGGGGAGATTTTTCTGTTGAAAAAACCTGTTCCCTGTGCCACGCTGGATTAAACGAGGGCCGTCATAATGCCCGGACCGGTGCGTGGTGCGACGCCTTTTCTTGGAATATAGTTGAGGAGAAAACAACATGTATAGAATTCCCATGATTATATGCGCCCTCTGCTTCGCGTTTCAGACCGCGGCGCTTCCCTGTACAAATTTCATCCTGAAAGCAAAAGACAATACCGTTGTGAACGGCAGGTCGATGGAATTTCCGGTTGCCCTTAAATCGGAAATCGTCGTTGTGCCAGCCGGCGTATATGTGGAAAACAAAGACGCCGGAGGCGTCCCGGGGATTCGCTTTACGACACGATACGGGTTTCTGGGCATAAACGCCTTCGATATCAAAGACGCTTTCGTGGACGGTTTCAACGAAAAGGGCCTCTCGCTGAGCGCGCTCATGTACACCGGAGCCGTGTATCAGCGGGCCGTGCCGGGAAAATTCATCAACCTGGATAATTTCAGCACATGGGTGCTTGGATGCTTTTCGAGTGTTGACGAGGTAAAGGCCGCCATGACCACGGTGAATGTTTACGCCGGCACTATTAAGAAGATAAAAGACATGGGCCTGCATGTGGCGATAAGCGATATCTCCGGAAAAAGCATCGTCATAGAATTCATCAGGGGAAACGCGAATATCTATGACAACCCCATCGGCGTAATGACCAACCGCCCGAGCTTTGACTGGCAGATGACCAACCTGAGGAACTACGTGCACCTGGACCGCAACGACAGGAGGCCCAAAAATCTATCCGGTGTGAAAATCGAGTCAACCGGCGTGGGCAGCGGCATGCTGGGGCTTCCGGGCGACTGGACCCCCCCGTCACGGTTCGTCAGAATAGCCATTGCCAAGGACGCCGCGCTTGCGCCGAAGAACGCGGAAGAAGCGGTGAACCTTTCGGAGCACCTTCTCAATATAGTGGATATACCGAAAGGCGTGATAAAGGAACATCCCGTTCCGCTCGTCACCCTTTACGGCTACGCGCAGTGGGTCATAATAAAGGACATGACCAACAGGGTGCTTTATTTCAAGACCTATGAGAATACCGCCTGGAAGGCCGTTGATCTTAAAAAGTTCGATTTAAAACACGGTGCGCCGAGAAAAGCGATGGCCATCCATGTAGTGAGGGTACCCGCCCCGGACGTGAGCGGGATGTTCAAATAGATTATATGTTGTGGCAATTGAATGAATTACTCGTTCCCCTCTCCTTGTTGGGCAGAGGGGGAGTTTTATAAGGAAAGAAAGAAATCTGAGATGCTTGACGGCGGTATTTTTTAACGCTACGCCAGTGCCCCGCCATCCACCACGATGGTCGCCCCGGTCGTGAAGGACGACGCGTCCGACACGAGGTAGAGGACCGCCCCTGCCATCTCCTCCGGTTCGCCGGCCCGGCGCATCGGGATCATCGGCAGGAGCACCTTGTCCATCAGCTCCTCGTTCTCCGTCATGACTGATGAAAATTTCGTTTTCGTGAGGCCCGGCAGGAGGGCGTTCACCCGAACCTTGAAGGGGGCGAGCTCCTTGGCGAAGGACTTGGTCATGGCTATGACCCCGGCCTTGGTGATGGAATAGACGCCCTGCATCAGGGCCGGCCGGATCCCGTTGATCGATCCCACGTTCACGATCGCTCCCCCGCCGGACTTCACCATGAGCTTCGCCGCGAACTGGCTCATGAAGAAGTATCCCTTCAGGTTCACCTCCATGGTCTTGTCCCAGGCGGCCTCGTTGGCGTTCAGCACGTCGCCGAAGTAGAAGTTGGTGGCCGCGTTGTTCACCAGGATGTCGAGCCTGCCGTAGCGGCCCTCGATCTCCTTGAAGAGGTTCGCGATTTCGTCCATCTTCCCGTTGTGGCAGGCAATGGAAACGGCCTTGCCCCCGGCGGCCGTGATCTCTTTTTCCACGGCGGTGAGGCCTTCTATCTTGCGGCTCGTGAGGATGACCTCGGCGCCGTGGGCGGCCAGGGTCTTCGCTATCGACTCGCCGATGCCGCGGCTTGCGCCGGAGACCAGGGCTATTTTGCCTTTCAGGTTGAATTCGATTTTCATGATGTTTTCTCCTATGGTTTATTATCGCGCGCCCTTGAGAAAATCGGGTTTGCTGAAGGCCGGGTTCGGATAGTCGTAAAAACCCTTCTTCACCTTCTGGCCGAGGCGTCCTTCATCGACGTATTTTTTCATGAACTCGGCGTTCTGGATTGACTGCTTGTCCTTGGTGCGCTGGGCCCAGTAGTTGGTAATGTGGTAGACGGTGTCGGTGCCGATGCTGTCCATGATGGCGAAGGGGCCCATCAGCATGTGGGTGACCCCCATCCAGGCCCGGTCGATGTCCTCCACGGACGCGACCTCCCGCGACGCCAGGGTCTGGGCCGCGAAGAAGAGGGCCGATATCATGGCGTTGAACACGTAGCCGTGGTTCTCCTTGGTGAGCATGATGGGGAGCTGGCCGGTCTTCTCCGCGAAGGCCCTGACCAGGGCCACGGTCTCCGGCGCCGTGCCCGGATGGGGCATGATGTCCACCACGTTGGTCATGCGTATGTCGTGGAAGTGGTAGGCCAGGAACTTTTCCGGCCTGCCGGTGTCCGCCGCTATCATGGAGGGGAGGAGCGTCGAGGTGTTGGTGGTGAAGATTGTCCGCTCCGGGCAGAGCCTGTTGAACTGGGAAAAGATCTTTTTCTTGAGCTCCGGGTCCTCGGGAACGGACTCGCTCACGATGTCCGCCTCGCGGGCCGCTTCCTCGGGATTGGTGGTGATGCTGATGCGGGCCACTGCGGCATCGGCCTCCTCCTGCGTTATCTTCTTGAAGGCGACGAAACCTGCCAGGAACTTGGGTATGGTCCTGAGGGATTTCTGCAGCACCTCTTCCTTGATGTCGTATATCACGACGCTGTAGCCGCTCAAAGCGCAGGGTATGCTGATCTGCGTTCCCATGGTGCCGCCGCCGATGATGAGTACCTTTTTAATGTCGTTGATGTTCATTTTCCTCTCCTCTGCTATGATTTCTATCCTGTTCCTGTGCGCCGGTATGCCCGCGCTGCTCATAGTGAAGCCCCCTAAACTTCGGGATGGGGGATTTTATCTTGCCGTCTCATATTTTCTGAGGTATCTTTTGGCGAAGGACGACTTGTGCACCTCATCGGCCCCGTCGTAGATCCGCGCCGCGCGCTCGTGGCGGAAGAAGTAGGCCAGGATCGTGTCGTCGGTCATGCCGAGGCCGCCGTGCACCTGGAGGGCCCGGTCGATAACGTTCTGCATGGTATTGGCCACCACGAACTTGATCAGGGCGATGTCGTCCCGCGCCTCCTTGGCCCCCAGATTGTCGATGCGCCATGCCGCGTTCAGGGTCATGAGCCGCGCCGCCTGGATCTCCGCGGCAGATTCGGACACCCAGGACTGGATGATCTGACGCGACGCCAGGGTCTTGCCGTCCGCCGTGATCTTCCGCTCCGCTGCCCGGCGGCACATCAGGTCAAAGGACCGGTTGCAGATGCCGATCCAGCGCATGCAGTGGTGGATCCGTCCCGGCCCGAGGCGGTCCTGGGCAATGACGAAACCCATACCCTCCTTCCCGAGGAGGTTCTTCTGCGGGACCCGGCAGTTCTGGTAGAGGATCTCGCCGTGGCTCGCGTAATCGCTGCCGGAGTGGCCCATCACCGGTATGTTCCGCACCAGGTTGTATCCCGGCGCGTCGGTGGGCACGATGATCATGCTCGCCTGCCGGTAGGTCGGGGCGTCCGGGTTCGTGACCGCCATGACGATGGCGAACTTCGATCCGTCGGCGCTCGATGTGTACCACTTGTGGCCGTTGATGACGTAATCGTCGCCGTCCTTGACCGCCGTCGTTTCCAGCATGACCGGGTTCGACCCGGGCATGTCAACCTCGGTCATGGAAAAGCAGCTCCGGATGTCGCCCGCCGCGAGGGGCTTCAGGTACCGCTCCTTCTGCTCCTTTGTGCCGTGGAGGTGGAGGATCTCGATGTTCCCCGCGTCCGGGGCCTGGCAGCCGAAGACGTAGTGGCCCAGGGGAGAGCGGCCCAGCGATTCCGACACGAGGCCGTGCTCGACCAGGGTGAGGCCCATCCCCCCGAGGTCCTTAGGAATCTGGGGGCCCCAGAGCTCCATCTGCTTCACCATCCTGCGTTTTTCCGCCAGCACCGGAACCATGTCGCGGAACTCGGCGGTGAGATATTCATGCTCCAGGGGAATGAGCTCCTTGTCGACGAACTCATCGATCATCTTTAAAATGGTCTTCATTTTGTCGGAAATTCCAAAATCCATGGCTGCCTCCCTGTTGTTGCAGATTACTGATCCCCTTTATGACGGGGCCGGTCGGGTGGTGACATCTTCCGGCCCCGGGTGGTTGAAATGCCCTCCGGTACCCCTCCTGTCAGGGGAGGGAGGATCCCTGAAAGCCTGACAACCTGTTCAATGACACTACTATAAAGTTTCGGGTATTTTTCGTCAAGAAAAAAAGAGCGAACGTTCGTTATTTTTTGTTCCCGCCATTCCCCTCCCCCTTATGATATTTTTTCCTTGATTTTAACCTGCAATACCGTTATAGGGAATTAATCTATTGATACTATACCCAGGTTGGAGTGAACGGCATGAAAATAGCGTATAAGGTTGGCATGGATGTCAAAATTAAGAATTACTGGCCCAGTTTCAGGCTTACCTGGATTTTTTCATGCATCGGCATCCTGGTGTATTTCTTGTTTTTCATACTTTCAACCCTGTTCCCTGCCGGGAGCTATTTCTACTTTTTTTTCAACAGCGTAGGTATTTTCCTGATGTTCACGACCATCCTTATGGCGTATTCCGGGGTTTACCAGATCACTACCGCGCCGGATGACGCCGAAAATCTTTCGAGGAATGCCATCAGCGAAACCTTGAAGCGGGGCCCGGTTATCATGGGGATAGCCTTTATCACGCTGATCATGATAACGCTCATCGTGCTCATCGAGGTGGGTTTGTCCGTCATCGCCAATATCCCCTATGCGGGCCCGGTGCTGATGGCGCTCATGACAATACCCCTGTTCCTCGTGAATTTCGCCTGCCTGCTGATTGCGGTCATGGTCTTCGCGCTCACGCCGCCTCTTGTGGCGGAGGCGAAAACCCTTCGCGATATAGTTATCGAGATCAGGATATCGATAATGGAACGATGGATCAACGTCCTCATGTTCGTCTGCATATCACTTGCCATCTTCATAGTAAGCGTCTACGTCCTTCATTATCTGGTCAAAATCGCCATCGGCATCACCATGGCAGTGCAGTGGAAAGTGCAGACCGGATATCCGCCGGCCATCCAGTCGTTCACCCTGACATCCTACTTCACCGATCTCGTGAAGCAGGTGGTTCCCGGTGTATCCCTGTCATCGGGATACGGGGATGCGGGGAGCGCCCTTAACGTCGTCACCAGATATATCATAACCCTGTCATACGCGCTGCTGTTGTCATTTCTCATATCGTTTCCGCTGACGATATATTTAAATTCCTCGTCGATCTTTTTCGGGAGGGTGCGCCTTGATGCCAGGGATGGTTCCCCTCAACGGGGCAGCAAAGAATAGGGGGCTGGCAGTATGGCCTTGGCCGAAGGCAGGACATTCGAATTCGGGAATGAATCCGGAATAAGGGCTGATTTCCTGGAGAGCATCGAATACACCGGGAACCCCCAGGAAATAACCTACGAAACAGAGGAATTCAGCGCCGTCTGCCCCTTTTCAGGGCTTCCGGACATCGGCAGGGTTGTTGTGGTCTATGTGCCGGGCCGGAAGCTGGTGGAGTTGAAATCGCTCAAGTATTATTTCGTGTCTTTCCGCAATGTCGGAATCTACCAGGAGGCGGTCACTAACCGCATCTACAACGACCTGTACCGTTGCCTCGAACCGAAGTATCTCATGGTAAAGACCGTGTACAATGTCAGGGGAGGGATACTCTCCACCTGCGTGATGGATTCTGAAAAGATGAGAGGGTGATCGATTTTGGACGCAGCGCGCCCAAGGGGGAACGCCTATGCTTGATACAAACGCAATTATCCTCGCCCCGGTGAGGTTCGTTGATTCCCTGCTGGACAGGATCTGCGCCGTCATGGGGGCCCTTGCCTGCGCCCAGTTCCCCCAGTACGTGGCCCAGTATATCCAGCGCCTCGGCGGCCATGTTGACGAGGCGGCGCGGAACATGGAGAAATACCAGGAAATAGCGAAGGACGTGGGCAAGAGCCTCTACCAGTACAGCCAGCACCTCCTCAACTCGAAGGACCCGGCCGTGTTCAAGACCGGCCAGAAGATCGCCGCAGACCTGGAGCGCTACAACCAGCTTGCGGCGGCGCTGAAGGATCTCCAGGACGCCCCGGCATATAAAAAGTTTTTCGTCTTCATCCAGCATGTCGATTTCGGCATCGCCCGGGGCGCATGGGAGAACTTCACCCCGGGTCTGCCGGTCACCCTCGAGGGCGCGGCCTATGCGGCGGTCGGCATCGTCATCGGCATGATCCTGTATTTCTGCGTGAGCAGGCTGATAATCCTCCTGGTGAAAAAGATAGCCAGGCGGAAGCAGAAGCCGGTGATGAATCCGATGGGGTGATTCTGAACTCCCTCCCCCTTGATGGGGGAGGGTGGGGTGGGGGTGGCAGGATGAAAGAACACCCTCCCCCGGCCCCTCCCATCAAGGGAGGGGGGAATGCTGGAAAAAATCGCACCGAGGAAACCATTGAACAAACCTGAAGAACCAGTCATATCCTACGACCGGATGAAGGAGCAGATCGAGAAGGAGCTCCAGTCCTATTACGATAAAGGGGATGCCGCCGAGCTGGCGCCTCCCCAGATATCCTTCGAGAAGGGTGCCACCCACATCCTCTTCGCGACCAACCCCATCACCTCCGCCATGCTGGTGGACTTCCTGCTGGTGGTGAAGAAGTATATTACCCACATCAGGGTGCACTCCTTCGACAGCGGTTATTACGCCTTCCAGGCCCTGAACCGGAACATATTCAAGACCGAAAACATACTGGACAACTTCAAGATAGAGTTCTTCGTCCTCTCCACCTCGTCACGGGTGGAGATGACCAAGAAGGGGAACCTCACCCAGGAGGAGATAAACCTCGTCATAGAGCTCTTCCAGCATGCCCGCTCCGCGACGCGCAACGACCCGGCGCACCGCCTGCGGATGCTGGGCGCCTCCATCGTGGAGCCCGACAAGGACCTGAACTGGGACTACATCGCCGGGTACGACGAGGTGAAGCGGAAGATCCGCGAGTCGGTGATCCTCCCCCTGAAGAACCCCGGCATGTACGATTCGATAGCCCGCATGACCCGGAAGGTCTTCGAGTCCAACCGGCCGCGGGCCATCCTCTTCGACGGGGCCCCCGGCGTGGGAAAGACCACGGCGGCGCGCATCATCGCCGGCGAATCGGATCTTCCCCTGATCTACGTGCCCGTGGAATCGATCATGTCGAAGTGGTACGGGCAGTCGTCTCAGAACCTTTCCCAGGTCTTCGACGCCTGCGAGGACATGGGGGGCGCCATCATCTTCCTGGACGAGATCGATTCCCTGGCCGGCTCCCGGGACCAGAACATGTTCGAGGCGACGCGCCAGGTGCTGTCGGTGCTCCTGCGGCGCCTCGACGGCATCGATTCCGCCGCCTCCACCATCACCATCGGCGCGACCAACCGGAAGGACGACCTGGACCATGCCCTCATCAGCCGCTTTGACCAGACGATCCTCTTCCCCCTGCCGAACGCGGCGGAGCGCGCGTCCATATTCGGCAACTACGCGAAACACCTTGAGGAGGCGGAATGCTCCCACCTCGGCGAAAGGAGCGAGGGACTTTCCGGCCGCACCATCAAGGACATCTGCGAGTTCACCGAGCGGCGGTGGGCGCGGAAGATCCTCATCAAGAAGACCGAACCCTCGCCGCCGCCCTTCGACTTTTACCGCCAGTCGCTGCGGATATGGAAGGAGACCAAGTAGGATGCGGCGCGCGGAGGTGATGGCCGCGCGTCCGGCTTCGCCCTTACAAGCAGGGCTCCCCGTCCTCGCACCCCCACATTTTCCAGTAGCTTTTTTGATCGCAGGCAAATAAGATCCCCATTGCGTTAAAAAAACAATCGCTCTGGTCCGCTGCGGGAAGCGTTCGGCAGGAGGCAAGACTCAGCGTATAGGTCGTATCGCATTTTTTAGTCTTATCATCATCTTTATATTCACAGGCGAAAAACAGTAACGAAAGAAATATGAAGCAGCAGAATAATAATGATTTCATGGATTTTCCTCCCTTGATAAGGAGTCTGGTTTTACCGAAAAAGCGCACAAAGAAAACGTTATAAAACTGCGGGAAATGCAATGAGGCTTCTCCGGTTCATCGGAAATTTTTCCTGTTGACACCACAGGGGGGATGCCTGAGAAAATAGCGTGGTGTAACGTAGCGGGGAAGGGAGGATGGTAATCTCACATATGCAGAGGGATATGCGCCTGCAGTTTATTCTGATTCTGGGACTGGTCATCTCGGTCATGCCGATCAGGGCATGGGCCGCCGGCATGGACTTAGCCATGTCCACCTGGTTCTGCCAGTGGCAGCCATCATGGAGCACCGAGAAGTCGGGGTATAAGGTCAAACCGGCCGTTTTCTTCGGACCGGGCCTTTCGTTCCGTCTTCCGGGCAACGTGACTGTTTCATCAGGCTTCCTGTACGCGTCGCTGAAGGCAACAGCTGTACAGAAAGATACTTCGAGTAGATGGTCTTCATCCAATGAACAGCGTGCTATTAAAAGGTATGACAGCGATACAACGATAAGTTATTCTTTCAACAGGCTGTTCAAACTCTATACGGGATTCAAATACACGCGGTACAAGTATGAAAATACCAGCACGCAGCTGCAGTATCTGTTGCTGTCGCTATTTTCCGGGACCCTGGAACAATACAGGTATGATAATTACGCCCCGGCCCTGGGCTTCGGCTTCACGATCCATTTGATCGAGAATTTCTTTTTACTGATAAATACTTCGTTGTTATATGAGTACAGTACAATAACCAGAAGAGCCTACAGGTTTGCATCAGGAGCCCTGCCGATTTATATTCCTTATCCGCAGGAACACTGGTCGTTGCATAAAATAGGAGCTAACGCGCATCTCTCCTTTATCTATTTCATCAAAGCAATCAATACCAATATTGCCATCGGGTTCAGGTACCAGTTTTTCAAGATTATAAAATCCGGCTCCATATATGAAGATTATTCTCAATATTACGACCATTTCTACGGACTGACCGCGTCGGTTATTTACAGGATAGACTTCGGGAAGAAAAAAGAACCCGAAAAAAATGAGGAACTGTAAAGGAGGACCCGCGAATTTGACTACAACGTCGGTATATCGCTTACAGTGTCTTCCTCTGCGGCGTTTTTCTTTTTTGCCGGTCCCTTCCGGTCTTTGCTTTGAGTTTTTTCTCCGGCAGGGGCGGGTTTCTCTTTATAGACAGGGATCGTTCGTTTAACATCCACCCGCTTTTGTTCTTCCGGCATAACTGGCGTGGTTTCGTTTTGTTTCTTTATACCGGCTTCAGGCTCCTTGACCGTTTCCTCGACCTGCGCAGACGGGCCCCCTGCCGCTTTTATAATATAACGCGCCCCCCCGTATACCGCCGCAGCCGAGCCTGAGGCTACCGCCGCAGCCGTTATGCCGGCGATTATCTTGCTCTGTATCATGGTGACATGGAGGCCGTATTTCCTGAAGAGCGAGAATATCATGATCACGAGCCAGGCAATCAGGGAATATTTGCCCGATTTCATGAGTATGTGACGCAGGTCTGGCATCCTGCTGTCGATGACGTACTGCTGGAGCTCCGGGGATACCGGCCGGGACAGCTTGTAGGTGTCGATGAGCACGCGTAATTGTTTTATATCATCGCTCATAATAGTTCCGCCAGGCCTTTTATTCCTCTGCTTTTAAGGTAGTCCAATATGCTCTTGGCCAGCTGGCCGTACCGGTATTCCACCTGCCACCGGGACAGCCCGAGGATCTCCGCCACGCTGCCATATGAATAATCATGTATCGCGATAAGATCGAGCAGGACCCGGTCCTCCTCTGAACATTCCACCTGCTCGATCGCTTCGGCTATCATGATTCTCGCGTCCCTGGCGCCGTTGGTAAAGGCCAGACCCTCGTCATTGAATACTCCGTCGATATCCACGTCCGGTTTCTTCCTGGCATAGTGCTGGTACACGACATTTTTAAGCGTCCCGTACAGCCATGCCCGCTTGTTCGTGATCGAGTGGAATTTTTCCAGGAAAATTATGAACACCTCCTGGCATAAGTCCCTCGCTTCCTCCGGGTTGCTTACCCTGGCAAGAAGCGAGCTGAGGAGCAGCGGGTAATATTCCATATATGCCTGTGTGAATTCATCGGCAGGCCCTTTCGGTTTCTTCATGTGAAAGTTTGCATACCTGTTATGTAGTCAGAATAATGGCTATAATCACACAAATAAATATCCGTTCAACCATTTTTTTTAATTTCCGCGCCTGCGCGGTCATGCCCGCCGGCGAGCACCAGGGTCATCACTTTTTTGAGCTCCGAGAAGGTGTACGGCTTGGGAATGACCGCGGAGAAGCCGTACCTGCGGTAGTCGGCCATTTCATTCGATTCCGAATAACCGCTGGACACCACGGCCTTTGCCGAAGGATCGAAGGCAAGGATTTTTTCCATTGCTTCGCGGCCCCCCATGCCGCCCCTGACCGTGAGGTCCATGATAATCGCGTCGTAGGGCTTGCCCCGGTCCGCCGCGGAACAATAGGCGTCGACCGCTTCCTCGCCGGACCGCACGGCGTCGCAATAGACACCCATGGCGGAGAGCATATTGCTGCACAGCTCGCGAATGATGTCCTCGTCGTCCATCACGAGGACCCTGCCGGTGAGGAGACCGCCCGCCGCCGGTTCGGCCGGCGTGGCTTCCGCAGGCGTCGCCGCACGGGGCAGCATCACCGTGAATTCCGAACCCTGTCCCGGCCAGGACGCGGCGTCGATCCAGCCGCCGTGCTGTTTCACAATGGACAGGGAAATGGCGAGGCCAAGACCGGAACCGTCCTCCTTGGTGGTAAAATATGGATCAAAGATCGACGCAAGCACCTCGGGCTTCATGCCGGTGCCGTAATCCCTCACTCTGAGGCGCACATAGTCGCCCGCGGCGAGATGGGACGTGTCCGTTGACGCCGCCCAGTTGTCCAGGGTGATGTCGACGATGCCGCCGTCGGGCATTGCCTGCTTGGCGTTGATTATGATATTCTGCACGACCTGGCTGATCTGGTTCATGTCCGCCGAGATGGAGCCCAGACCGGGGGCGACATGATAGAGTATGCTGATGTTTGACCCCCGCATGATGAAGTCGACCGTGTCGTAAACAAGCTGCTCGATTGAGGCGGTTTCGCGTATCGGCGAGCCCCCCTGGGCGAAAGTAAGAAGCTGGTGGGAGAGGTTTTTTGCCCGCAGTGCGGCCTTTTCTATGTCGTCCAGGAGCGGTTTCTTGCCGTCATCTATCCCGGCGCCCTCCTTCATGAGGCTCGCGTTGCCCAGTATGCCCGCCAGAAGGTTGTTGAAGTCATGGGCGATGCCGCCCGCCATGATGCCGAGGGCCTCTATCTTGTTCATGCGCTCCATAATCCTGTTCTGGTCGATAAACCACTTCATGATGCCTGTCATGGAAAGAATGACGAAGAGCATGAGGCCGAGGCTGAATATGGAAAAGACCCTGATGCTGAAAAGACCGTTCGGCATTTCCCGGGCAGCAAGGGCAAAGTCAATGATCCCGGAGATGATGGCGCACAGGGTGCCGATCAACGAGAACAGGACATAGCTGTAGCGCCGGTGCTTCTTGAGGTCCGCCGCCATCATTGCCGCGCCGTAGAGGGCCACCAGGGTTATGAGGAGGTCCCGCAGGCGGTATAAGATGCCGGGCGTTCCCCGTCCTTCCCTCCACGGCATTCCCGTCGCCCCGAGGTGGCTTGCAAAACCGATGAACCATTCAGGCACGGCAAAGGCCGACACGGCCAGCGTGATGAAGGCGACGGCGCCGGCAGCGGTGATAATGCGGTTCGCTTTTTTGAATGCCGGGCCGAGTTCAAGGAGGTGGCCGAGATAAAAGGGCAGCGCGAAGAGGAAAAAGGCCGCGGAAAGGGCCTGCAGGCGGTGAAACTGCATGCCCGCGTGCGGGTTGCCAAGGAGGCCGCAGGTTATGACCGCGGCCTCGGTCCCCACGAAACAGTATCCGGTGAAGCCGAGGAGGGCCACCGACAGGTACACCGGGGTCCTGGTGAAGGCAAAGACTCCCATGTAGAGCCCGCTTGATATCAGCAGAATGCCGCAGAGGAAGGAGAGGAACAATATTGAAGGTATGGTTATCAGTTGAGCATCCATTGCTGCCGCGCTTCTTCCGTGATACATCCAAGGCATAAAACCATATGCAGCCAATGCTTGATACAAGGACCGTCAATGCCGCAGCATCACCATAATCCGGCAATGACCATTTGTCAATGGTAATATTGCGGATTGGAAGATGTATTGTTGCGCGGCGCGGGGGGAGGAGGAAAACAGGCAGGTGCCAAAAACATTGCCCGGCCTCGGTGCGGCATGACTTTTATGTCGCGTAGTCAGGGCCCCATACTATTTTTCGATTGACGGACGATTGAGTATCGATACGATGAAGGTGTGATACTGCAGGCGAGTTCATAAGGCCTCTCCTGTAAGATTCCGGCGTGATATATTGTCCGAGGTATCGATACGTGGAACCAGTCATCTCCAGCAGCCTCTGCCGCTTCCGCATCACCGACGAGCATCTCATATCCGATAAAATAGTCAAGGAGCACATCGCGCGGGCCTTCGCGGAAAACCGCTGCTTCGAGTTCTACCTTGACCGCGAGGTCGTGGCGAGCCTCCGCGCCGGCGATCCCGCCGAGTTGTACCGGGAGCGCTTCATCGACATGCGCAACAGCGCCTTCGACGCCGTTTCAAAAGGCGACCAGACGGTCAGGGGACGGCTCATGAGCGACATCCGCCTTTCGTCCCGCCTCATCGCCTCCATCGTGTTTGCCCACCGGGCAACGGCGGAGGGAGATTTTGACGGCATCATGGCCCGGCGCTTCGTCATCGTGAAAGAGCTTCCCGGCGTTCCCACGATATTCCATATTTCCGAAGATACCACCGTCATATCCCACGTGGGTCAGGGTCCACCCTGGACGGAAATCCCCACGATCTACCTTGGTCTCAAGATCTTCGACGCCCTCACGGCGGAACAGAGGCGGAACGCCGGGGTGAAGCTATTCGGCGCCTTCAAGCTCCTCCTTATGATAGAGGAGCGGGCCATCCAGACCGGTTACAACCATTCCGTGGTATACCCCCCCGCGGTGTCCCGGTCGCTGAATTTTCTCCTGGATGAGACCCTGCGGAACGCCCAGCAGTTCGAGGTCGAGGAGGCGGCCGAGGTCGTGGAGAAGCGCGTGCGCAAGTTCAGCGAGGCGAGCCGCGGCAAGTACCTGCGCGAGCTGGACGCCCGCGTCACGGGCGACATCCTGAACTTCCACTACGAGCGGAACCTGGAGGCGGTCAAGTCCCTGGAGCGCCTGGCGCGGCGCTACAAGATGTCCGGCGACGGGGCGTCCCTCAGGGAAATCGTGCGGCTTCTGGTGGCGGCGTCGGGCCATGACATCCATGAGATACGGAACCGCGCCAGCATCATTCTCGAGAGGATCTTCGCTCCGAAGGAATTCGACGCGCCCCTGGCAACGCGCTTCGCCAACGTCACTGTGGGGCAGACCTACCGCTTCACCTTCGAGATCCCCGGCGCGCCGGTCGTCTACCACCTGAGGATCTACCGGAACAGCGCCGCGGGGGGCATCTTCCTCGAGAAGGACATCGATTTTGTCGATGTGCCCCTCGTCCACGAGGGCAAGGAGCAGTACTCGGCCGAATACCGCTTTGAAGAATACGGCCACTATGACTTCGCGGTTCTCATAAAGAAAAGGAAGACCACGGCCTGGGTCACTCTGCCGGGCCTGTCGGGCCGGATCAACGCGGTCCCTGACGTCAGGGGTGAAATCATCCTCGAGATTTTCGCCGATATCCACGGCCACACCAGGGCCTACTGGACTGACGGGAACGGGCACCCGGGACTGGTGTACAACGAGAACGGCGAGGTGATCCGCCTGGGGACCTTTGCCGACATCAGGGCCCACCTGGAGGACATCAAGAAGAACTACAGCGTGACCACCATCTATCTCCTGGGCGTCCAGAAGCGCGGAAGGAACCGCAATGACTGGGCGCCGAACGCCACGTCGCCGTCGCCCTTCTCGCCCATGAGCCTGGTCGATATCGAGCCGGCCCTGGGCGGCGAGGAGGAGCTGAAGAAGCTTATCGACGCCTGCCACCAGATGGGCATCAAGGTCATTGTCGACATCATTCCCCACATCAACCGGTCAAGCGACCACCTCCCGGACGAGTATTCGGTCAGGACCTATGACGACGGGGGGAACCTGGTGGTGCGCGCCTCCACGGACGGGCGCTACGGCTCATGGAACGACGGCAAGCTCCTGAACTACCGCAAGTTCGAAGTGTGGGAGTGGCTTTCGAATTCCATCACCACTCTCATGGAAAAGTTCGGCATAGACGGGATACGCTTCGACTCGGCCCACGCCGTTCCGATCATGATGAAGAAGAACAACTTCCCCTTCGTGTTCGAGCGTAAGCGCGATGCCGCCGAGATGGTCGAGGGGGCCATCATTGTCAATGACCGCGAAGACGATCACTATATCACGACCGGCTACTACGACTCGGCATGCCGCGACCTTATCGCGGTGCCGCTCCACTTTTTCCTGATGCTGAACATCGAAAAGAAGATGAAGGAGCTCAAGAAGGACTTTTTCATCAACGTCGCCGAATGTTACTGGGGCCATGAGCGGTTCCTTACCCGCACCGGCCTCATTCCGTATAACTCCTCGCTGTTCAAGATCTGCGAGAACATCATCCACGGGAAGACGGACGTCCGCGAGATCTATCATATCTACGACAGCTACTTCCCCTCGTCCCTGCCGGAAGGGACCGAGATGCTGGGCATCCTGGGGAACCATGACGAGCGGAGGGCCCTGAACACCTTCGGACACCGGGGGCTCCGCGCCGCCGTGGGCCTCACCTGCTTCATGAGCAGCGCCATCATGGATTACGAGGGAAGCGCCGAGGGAGAGGGATGGAAGGTCTACCTGGACAACATCTTCGTCAACTGGAACCAGTTCGAATACGCGGCGCATCGAAGCCTCCAGCCCTTCTATGCCGAGTGGTACAGGTTCCACCGCGAGATGAAGGGAAGGGGATACCTGGTCTGGGCCAACAATATGATGGTGGCGGCGGCGGCGAAGTTTGTCGGGCAGGATATATGGATCGGCGTGTTCAACTTCGCCGACGCCAACCAGAGCGCCTCTATCCAGTTCGACAGCCCGGTCCTGCCGATTCCGCGGGACCGCTGTTACCGCCTGAGCGATCCCCTCTACTCGAACCTGACCGGCCATTACAACTACTTCACCGGCCGTGAGTTGACGATCTCCCGCGTCAACACCGTGGTTTCCTTCACTGAGCGGGTGAAACTGCTGAAGCTTGAGCCGGTTGACCCGGTGGAACACTACCACGATTTTCTCAGGGACTCCCTGTTCCGCCTCTGCGAGATGTCCAACGTGAATCAGATTCAGTGCAATTTCGCCTATGAGGAACTTTCGAAGAACTGCGCCACCTACGAGAAGACCATCGCCTTTATAAAGGATCATATGGTCCCCGTATTCTGGAAGGAGCACCGGGACTTGATGGACCTGGGGCTGAAGCGGGGGTCCTTTTACCTGGTGAGGAACGGCGTCCTGGACGGGAAAACCGCCCTCAGTTACGCCCGGAGGATGTCGAAGGAGCCCGACCAGGCCCTCGCCACCATCGGGAGGAACCTGCTTGAACACAACCGCCGGGGCGCCATGGTGTTCATGTCGGCCGAGGCCGAGCCCTTCTCCAAGAGCGGCGGCCTTGCCAATGTGGTCTATGAACTGCCCCGGGAGCTGGTGAAGCTCGGGGAAGAGGTCTTCGTCATTTCGGGGTACTACAAGCACGGCGACGACAAGTCGGTCCGGAAGATGCAGGAGGCCGTGAAAAAATACAACCTGACCTATACCGGGGTCAATGTCGTCTTCAAGATCATGGGGGACGATTACGAGGTCGGCGTCCACTATGCCCAGGTCGAGGGGGTTCACTATTACCTCCTGGATCACCACGAGTTCTTCGACGGCCTTTACTGGGGCATCACGTCCATCGAGAAGATACGGCGGCGCGTCGCTTTTTCGCGGGCCTGCGTTGAGGTGATCACCGCATTCAATCTCAACCCGAGCTATACCTTCACCAACGACGCCTATGCGGGGATATTCAACGGCATCGTAAAATGCGACCATTTCTACCTGAACAGCGCCGCTTTCAAGCGAAACACCTTTCTGCACATCGTCCATAACGGCGGGTGGCAGTACTTTGACGCCTACCACCGTATGGAAAACGGCTTCGACCTGTTCAACCTGTTCAACCTGCCGTCGTGGACCGCGGGGGATTTCTGCGACCCGGTCTACCCTGAGCGGCTCAACTGCATGGCCGCGGGGATACGCTTCGCCGACCGCGTCATCACCGTGAGCCCGTCCTATGCCCGCCAGATCGAGTTCGCCTGCGACGGCCTGGAGCGGATTTTGAAAAACGTCATAGGCATCAGCAACGCCATAGGCAGCGACTTCAAGGTCAACCTGGTCAAGAAATTCGATGCATCGCGGTTTGTCGCCGGGGCATACCCGGTCTTCATCGAGCAGGTGAAGGCTGACGACGCCCTGCGTGAAAAGATCGAGAAAAGGTACCCGGAGCTCCTCAGGGGGCAGAACGGCGCTGAAGCTATCGCGGACGAGACCCGCCGCGCCATGGTTATGCGCATGCGGAACAAGCTCTTTCTCCAGAGCACCCGGGGCCTGAAGGTGGACCCGGACATCATCCTCTTTTCCTACATCCACCGCATTTCCGAGCAGAAGGGATACCAACTCCTCCTGGAGGCGTCCGAGGGCATCTTCAAGAACCTGAAGTTCCAGGGGGTCATCGGCGGGGCGGTGTCGTCAGGCGACCGGAAGGGCGAGGAGATCGCCCACGGGCTCTACCTGCTGGGGCAGTATTACCCCGACATGGTGAGCGTCAACATCGGCTTTCAGGACATAACGGTGCCCCTCCTGGCGTCGGATCTTTTCCTGATGCCTTCGATGCACGAGCCCGGGGGCATTTCCCAGATCGAGGCATTCGCCGCCGGCAACCTGGTGGTTGCGCGGGCCACCGGGGGGCTCCGGGACACGGTGTTCCCCATCAGGATGCGCGGCGATGCTATCGAGGGGAACGGTTTCCTTTTTTCAGACTACAATTCCTGGGCCTTCTACGATGCCATGGACCGGGCGCTCCAGTTTTTCAGGAGCCACGACGAGGCCATGGTCTTCAGGGCGCGGATGAACGCGGAAAAATCGGTCTATTACTGGGACCGGCCGGCGCGGGAATACGTGGAAACTGTCTATGCCATCACTGAAACCATCAGGGTGCTCGAGTGAAAGGGCGCCTGGAAACGTCAGCTAATAAAAAATGGGATAGTAAACTATCCCATTTGTTGCGAAAGGTCTTCTAATGACCGCCCATTTTGTATCAATGGAAGACCAGAGTGTAAAATGATTAATAGTATATTCGGCAGCGATACGGTAAAAGTTTAGCAGATTTTATGTAAAAATTAAAAATTATGCATCCATTGCAGATCATGAAAAGGGCTCTCCCGGTCATCATAATGGTTTTAACCGTAGGCTGCACCGCCGATCTCCGTGACGATGAGGCCTTGGCCGGGAAGGTCATCAAAGGCTTCGAAGGGGAGCCGGTGGTGCCGCGCAACGCGAACCGGCTCTACATCATGCCCCCGGTGAACATGACCGGAGCCGCAGAAATTTCCGACAAGCTCCTGTACCGGATAAAGTCCCATATAAGCCTTGACGGAAGGCTCGGCGTTGATGCCGATGGTCAGAAATCGGACCTGCGCCTGGAGGTCCTCATCACGAAGTTCATGATCCAGAACCTCGAGTATGACACCATCGGTCGCGCCGTGAAGAAGAGGATATGGATCACCGCCGACGTTCGGCTGCTGGACCTGAAAAGGAACAGGGTCATTTTCTTCGAGGCGGGAGTCCAGGCCTTCCGGGTCTTTTCCGACCTGGTCCAGCCGATCGAAACCGTGCCGCAGGTCACGGAATACGTGATGGATGACATGGGGAAGCGCATCACCTCCAAGACCGTCTCGGGGTGGTATACCGACCAGATGACCAATATTGAAAAGGGGAAGCCCGGGGACGAGACAGAGTTCCGCGGCGGAGAAAACAGGCCATGACAACCAAGTATCCCAACGCAAAACAGTTCAAGCGGGAGCTTGACGGCGACCGCCTTGAGCCGCTGTACCTGTTCCTTGGCGAGGAAGAAGGGGAGAAGGACAAATGCATCAACCGGATCATGGTGATGGCCTTCGAAGAGCCCGGCGAGCGGTCCCATTCGACGGGAAGATACCACATAGAAAATGACGAGTTCATGGCCGGGGCGGATTTCATCCTTTCAACGCCGCTGTTTTCCTCAAAGAGGGCGTGCGTTATGTACAACATCGACAGCCTGCCCGCGGGCAGACAGGAGACGTTCCGTGAGATGGTGCGGGAGATCCCGGAGGGATCGATCCTGATCCTGACGACGCGGGAGGTGCGGCCCCCGGCGTTCATGGCGCCGGTGCTGGAGCGCTTCAAGGTCGTCCAGTTCTGGCGCTACTTCGACAACGATATTTACAATTATATCATCGCCGCCATCCGGAAGCTCGGCCTTTCGATAGAGGACCGGGCGGTTGACCTCCTCGTGGAGCGGACCGGCAACGACATCAAGAAGATCGATGACGCCATCGACATGATCAGGTATTCCGGCAGGACAGGTGCGGTCGACGCGGACCTGGTCAAGAACTGTATTGATGACGTGAGGGATGCCTCGGTATTTGACTTCATCGATGCGTTATTCAAAAAGGACCCCCGGGCCCTGGGACTGTGCAAGAAGGTGCGGGAGGACGAAACGCCGGACCTCAGGATCCTGTACCTGATCACGAGGCAGGCGGAGATGCTGGAAATGTTCTACTCCCTTGTCGGCGAGGGCGTGCCCCCCGAGGAGGCGATGACCAGGGCCGGCGTCTACAGCAAGAACAGGGAAAAGTTCTGGCGCTACACCGAGGCCTTTCCCCGGGACCGGCTGAGGAAGGTTTTCGCCCTGATCAGCGGCGCTGATTATTCCCTGAAAAGCGGTTCGGCATCAAAAGAGCTGATTGCAAGCCCGGTATTCAGCCTGGTATCGGATATGCTCTATACCCTCTAATCGTAAGGATGGTGAGTATGACAACACGGGAACAACTCTCCGGATTTGTGAAGGTGGCCCGGCCCCATGTGCTTCGGCTGGCGTGTTTCCTTTTCATCTTCTCCTTTCTGCTTCCCTACGTGGATATCCTTGGATGCACATCGAAGAAAATCGAAACCATCCAGGGGTATCAGCTTATCAAGGGCGCCCCGGCCGCTTTCTACCTGTTTGCGATCGCCGCCTTTGTCCTGATGCTGGTCTTTTCTTTTTACCGGAAGGATGCCGCGCGGTCCCTCAGGGCCTTCGGGGCCTCATGGCGCGCCATGGCTGCGGCCGTTTCCGGGTTCATTATCTGGCTTATCCCCGGCATCCAGTTCCTCTTTGATAACGTTTACATGCTGATCGGGCAGCTGCTGGGCCTGGTGTGCGTCGTCCTGGTCTACGTTGACGCCATTGCCGTGTCGGCAAGGGAGTATGTCCTCCTGCGGAGCGAGGCCGTTTCGCCGGATGGAGCAAAGGCACTTCCCTCCTCACTGGCAAAGGTGCATGCAGCGGCTGTCGTCATTTCCTTTGCGCTGATCCCGTTCTACGGTTATTCACTCCGTGACGAGATCATGTTGGCGGTCATGTATTTTCTTTTCCTGTCGATACCCTTTGCGCTGTCCCAGGCCATTGTCCTCCAAGGGATCAGGCGCGGAGAACGCTGGACCCTGCGGTGGACGCCGGTAGTGGCGGTGCTCCTGGCCGCGGCGACCGCTCTTGTCATTCTCAGCTATTTTTAAACAGGCTCGCCGCACCGGCCCGCTTCATCCACCGCAGGCCCGCCCAAGTTGGGCCGGGGGCTGCGGTTGTCATGCCTTATTGGAGCCGTTGGCTCGCCAACAATAGGGAAATGATTTCACTTCCAGCAAAGCCCATATATATCATACTCCTCGCTTTTTTCAAAAGCTCGGGGTTATTTTTTATTTATACTTACTCCAATATTCGCTCGTCTAAAAAAATACTATTAACCCTAAGTTTTTAATTCTTTTTATACCATTAATAAATCAGAATTCCCCATGACAATGCAACAATTAATTGACATGGGATTTTGATTATGTCACTTATGTACTATGCGAGATAAAGAGCAAACATCATTTCTCAGTTCGGAAGA
>Ga0116176_10000285_pt1 | contig 42184 bp, 39 predicted proteins | sample AD_STIC08_MetaG_FD_89803 | JGI IMG/M metagenome (GOLD analysis project Ga0116176, IMG submission 89803) | Active sludge microbial communities of municipal wastewater-treating anaerobic digesters from USA - AD_STIC08_MetaG | ecosystem: Engineered > Bioreactor > Anaerobic > Digestate | place: USA...
GACGCCGATCTCGATCCTGACTTCGCCGAAAAATTTCTCGCCTTCATCGTGACGGAAGTGATCCGCCATCACGAGAAACTACAGGGCAAGGGCTGAGCCCGACCTGCAGATCCAGATCACGCATACGAACATCAACCAACGCACTGAAACTGAAAGAAGAGAGTTACAAATGTCCCTGAAAATCCGTCTCGCGCGCGGCGGCTCCAAGCACCGCCCGTACTACAACGTCGTCATCGCTGACTCGCGCTTCGCACGCGACGGCCGCTTCATCGAGAAGATCGGCGCCTACAACCCGCTGCTCGGCAAGGGCGACGACAAGCGCTGGACGATCGACCTCGAGAAAGCCAAGGAATGGCTCGCCAAGGGCGCGACGCCGACGGATCGCGTCGCCCGCTATCTCGGTCAGGCCGGCCTTGTGAAGTGGGAACACGGCAACAACCCGGAGCGCGCTGTTCCGGGCGAAAAAGCCAAGGCCCGCGAAACGGAGAAGGCCGAGAAGGCTGAAGCCCGCCGTCAGGCTGCTGAAGACGCCAAGAACGCGCCGGCTGAAGAAGCTCCGGCCGCCGAGTAGTCGGTGGCGGGCGTCACCATCAGAGATGCGGCGCAGACGGACGAGGCCTTCATCCTCGCCCTCAACGCCGCATCCACGCCCGCTGTGGGCGAGATGGACGCCTCGGAATATCGCGAAATCGCCACGCAGGCGCATCGCATTCTTGTTGCAGAAGCCGGCGGAGAACCCGCCGGCTTCATGATTCTGATCCGGCCCGGTTCGGCCTATCCGAGCGACAATTACGGCTGGTTCGAAGAACAATTCGACAGGCATCTCTACATCGACAGGATCGCGATCAGCGTGAACGCCAAGGGGCAGGGCGTTGGCCGTGCGCTTTACGAGGCGGCGCTGGCGGATGCGGCGGAGCTGGGCGAGAAGCGGCTTACCGCCGAGGTCAACGAAGAACCGCCCAATCCCGAAAGCATGGCCTTCCATGCGAAGCTTGGCTTCCGCCATCTGCTTTCCCGGACATCGCCGAGATTGGGCAAGGTCGTCGCCATGCTGGAGCGGCCGCTTTGACCGACAAGCCCAAGCTGATTGCCGTGGCGCAGATCACCGGCGCGTTCGGTGTGAAGGGCGAGGCGCGGGTGCGTTCCTTCACCGAGGACCCTGAGGCGTGCTTTGGCTATGGGCCGTTGCTGGACGAGCGTGGCGAGGTGGTGCTGACGCCGGTGAAGCATCGTGCGCTGAACGAAGGCTTTGGCGTCACCACCAGGGAACAGCGCCAGCGCGAAGACTGGGAGGCCATGCGCGGCACGTTACTGCATGCGGCGCGCGAGGCGATGCCGGAGACGGACGAGGAAGAGGGTGAAGTCTATGTCGCCGACTTGATCGGCATGAGCGTGGTGCATGTCGACGGGCGCGTGCTGGGTCAGGTGAAGGCCGCGCACGATTTCGGGGCCGGCGATCTCATCGAAGTGCAGCCGGCCGTGGGCGCAAGCTTCCTGCTGCCGTTCACCGAAGAGGTGTTTCCCGAGATCGATATGGAAGCGCGTGTGCTGCGGGCTGACCCTGACGAGAGCTATCTGCCTGATAGCCCCTCCGACAGCGCGCCCTGATAGCCAGCCTCAGCGGCAGTGTTCGGACGGCCGCACGAACTGATAGTAGAGCGTGGCCGCCTTGTCGCTCGACTGGTGGAGATTGCGGCGGATGGCGCCTTCGGCGCCCTGGTCGCGCGGATAGGCATAGAGCCGGTCAGCCAGATAGGTCACGAGTTCGCGGGGCATGATCGCGATGTTGCGCTGCTCGTTGAATTCCGTGTCGCGCCAGACGACGAGGCAGGCGCCGTTGGATGTCGCCGCGGGGAAGGCTTCAGGCGGCATGGCGGCGTCGATGACGCGGGCGCGCGGGAAGGCCGCGCGAAGGTTTCCGGTCAGGTGGCGATCGGCCCCGACGATCGTGCCTTCCGTGAAGCCGGCCTTCTTGAGCTCCTCGGCCCATTCCTTGACGGGCGTATAGGGCCGGCATCCACCCTCGCGGCACATGGCGATTTCCATCCGCCACTCGATGAAGCGGCCGCCAGCGACAAGCAGGGCGAAAGCGATCACCACCGCGCCAAAGGCTCGGATCGCGACGGGAAACTCGCCGCCGCGCTTCACATGCATGAACAGCCAGACCGGAGCGGTGAACAGCACCGGCATCATCCAGTGCGCCTTGTAGGCCTGAACGCCGAGCGCCACGCTGATCAGGTAGGTGACGAGTGCAAAGAGCGTGGAGCGCATGAACAGGCGGCGCCACGCAAGTTCGTGCGGCTCCTCGTCCGTATTGCGGCGCGGGAAGATCGGATAGATGACCGGCAGCCACAGCGTCCAGAACAGCATCATCCAGAACAGCGACAGCGGCAGGCTGAACTCGAGAAGGGCGCGGCCAAGCTGGGCGGCGGCGTTGCCCGCGCGCTCGAAATAGGCTGAGTCGATCTCCCATGAGGCGGCGTATTCGCTCCACGCATCGCCCACCGAGCCGATATGGGTCGAAACCCAGATGGCGTAGGGCAAGTAGATCAGGCCTGCGATCAGCAACATGACGCCGACGCGCGGCACCGTCATCGCATCGCGGAAGAAGGGCGACAGGACAATTGCCAGGATCAGCGCGGCGGGAAAGACGATGAAGAGGTGATGGGTCAGCAGGCCGATCCCGATGGCCACGCCGAGATAGACCCAGTCGCGGTAGCGCCGCCAGGTGAGGATGCGCGTCACCGCGTGGAAGCAGATCGACAGGCAGGCCATCAGGGCGACGGCGCCGAGCAGGTCTTCATGCATCGACCAGCCGACCTGGAAGGTCAGCGCCCAGGCGGCGACGGCGGCGGCGGAAACGCCGGGGCGGATCAGCACATTGCGCGCGGCGAGGTAGTAGAAGGTCAGCGCCACGAACAGCAGGATGTATTTCACGGCGAAGACGATGGGTGGCGACAGTGTGCCTCCCATGACCGCGAAAGCGTGAAGCCAGGCCAGCATGGGCGGCTGGCGCGCTTCGTATCCGATCTGCAACGATTGCGAGAGGAGAAGCTGGTCAGCCTCCTCGATCGTATAGATCGGCGCGATGAAGGTGCGGATCGACCAGTGGATGAGGCAGAACAGGAAGATCGAGGTGATGATCGCCGATTTGTCGAGCCTGAGGAAAGCCTCGAACGACGAACCCTGTTCGCGCGGAGGCTTGCGGCGGGCCTGCGCCGTCTTGGCGGCGGCCCGGGCCGACTTCTTCGACTGCTTGGGCTGCCGAACCGGCTGCTTCACGCGTCTTCTTCCACTCAACTAACGCCAGAGACCAAAAGCCCGTCAGCGCGACGCGCGCGGATCGTTCCATTCGACGGCGACGCCATAGCCACCCCGCCGCACAAGCCACATCATGCCGAACAGGTCTACCAGGCCGGCGCCAAAACGACCGAGAAAGCCATATTTTGACACACCATGCATGCGCTCGCGGTCAGCGACGGGTTCTTCGCGCACATCCCAGCCAGCTCGCTTGATCAGTGCGGGTAGGAAACGGTGCATGGCTGCGAAAAACGGCAGATCCTGAAAGGCGCGGCGGCGGATCAGCTTGAAGCCGCAGCCCGTGTCAGTCGCATCGTCGCGCAGGCAGAACCGGCGAATGCCGTTGGCCACGCGCGATTGCAGCCATTTGAAACCTGAATCGTTCCGGCTGGTGCGGCGGCCGCAGATGATGCCGAGGGCGGGGTTTTCGTCCTTCGCTGCGACCAGATCCCAGATCCGGCGGGCGTCCGCGGGGTCGTTCTGGCCGTCGCCATCGAGGAGCTGCACCCAGTCGCCAACGCAGCTGCGCAGGCCTGTGAACAGGGCGGCGGATTTCCCCCGGCGTTTGACGTGGGTGAGGACCTTGATGCGGTCTGGGCTTGCCGCCCTGGCGATGACGAGTTCCGCGCCGGTGGCGTCGCTGGAGCAGTCGTTTACGCAGACAATCTCGTAATCCACGCCGTTCAGGGCGGTGTGAACCTCGTCGATCAGGGGCTGGATATTGCCGGCCTCATTGAAGAACGGGATCAGCACGGTCAGGGCGCGGCGCGGCTGGGGGGGCATGTCAGATCCCAAGGCGGCGGTCCCTGTGAAAGGCGCATTGGCGGCGCCGGACGGAAGGGAAGGACGTCTAGCATATCCGCCGCCGCCCGAAAGGCGCGGCGGGAATCCGTACTGTCGCGGGCCGGTTTAGGGGCTCCCCTGATCGCATTCCCCGTCACTGTACTTGCCCCTAGGACAGGACTGACCTTGCCGCCTGCGTCTGTTAGACTGTGTCAGGGCAGGCCGCAGAAGCCGCCGTTTGAGGGTTCAAGGAGACGCGTGATGGCCGATACGGCAACAGCGCCTGAAGCGACCAGCGTTGGCGTGGAAGCTTTCCGGAAAAACGGGCTGCTGAAGGACGCCAAGCTTCCGAAAGCGTCGGATATCGACCTTTCGAATTTCGATATCAGCGACCCTGAATATTGGCGGCGCGACGCTTTCTGGGACTACTTCACGCGGATGCGGAAGGAAGACCCGGTCAACTGGTGCCCGGACAGCCCGTACGGGCCCTACTGGAACATCACCACCTACAAGGACATCATGACGGTCGACACCTCGCATGGCGTCTTCTCGTCAGAGGGCGGCATCACGATCGTCGACCAGGATGCGGATTTCCAGCTGCCGATGTTCATCGCGATGGACCCGCCCAAGCACGACCTGCAGCGCAAGACGGTGCAGTCGATCGTCGGGCCGGACAATCTGAAGAGCTTTGAAGCGCTGATCCGCTCACGCACGAACGGCATCTTCGACTCGCTCGATGTGAGCGAGCCGTTCGACTGGGTCGACAAGGTGTCGATCGAGCTGACGACGATGATGCTGGCGACGCTCTTTGACTTCCCCTTTGAAGACCGCCGCAAGCTGACGCGCTGGTCGGACGTGGCGACGGGACGCAACAACCCGGACATCGTGAAGAGCGAAGAACAGTGGCGCGGCGAGCTGCTGGAGTGCCTCGGCTATTTCACGCGGCTGTGGAATGAGCGCGTCAATGCCGAGCCGAAAGGCGACCTGATCTCGATGCTGGCGCATGGCGAGCACACGCGGAACATGTCGCCGCAGGAATATCTCGGCAACCTGATCCTGCTGATCGTTGGCGGCAACGACACGACGCGCAACTCGATGACGGGCGGCGTGCTGGCCATGATGCACAAATGGCCGGACCAGTGGGAGAAGCTGAAAGCCAACCCGGATCTGGTCCCGTCGGCCGTGTCCGAAATCATCCGCTGGCAGACGCCGCTGGCGCATATGCGCCGCACCGCGCTGCAGGACTATGACATTGGCGGCAAGACGATCCGCAAGGGCGACAAGGTGCTGATGTGGTACGCCTCGGGCAACCGCGACGAGACGCAGTACACGCGCCCCAACGATCTCTGGATCGAGCGTCCGATGGTGCGCCGCCACCTGTCATTTGGTTTCGGCATCCATCGCTGCGTCGGCAACCGCCTTGCAGAGCTGCAGCTGCAGGTTCTGTGGGAGGAAATCCTCAAGCGCTTCGACAAGATCGAAGTTCTTGAAGAACCCGAGCACATCCCGAGCTCCTTCGTGAAGGGGTATTCGAAGATGATGGTGCGGGTGACCCCGAAGGCCTAGTCGAGCTTAGCCCAGTGGGGCTGGCTGACAGGCGCCAGTCGGCGGCGAGGCGCGGGAATAGCTGCGGCCGATCCAGGCGTTATGTTCGTCTTCCCATGTGGCCTTTGCATGATTGTCGCTAAGGCCAGAGGCGGTCGCGGCCCACGTTCCGACATCGATCATGTAGTCCTTGCCGGTGATGTTCACCGGCTTGGTTTTCGTGTGGTACTCGATGTGGCGATAGACCGGTGCGCAGGGATGCAGCTTCGCCACATCCTCCATCGCGAACGCGACGGCGCGGTGGTCGGGATGATCCTTGGGGTTAAGCGTCTCGTCGAGCTCGGCGATGTGCAGCTTCAAGCCTGAGCCTGCAACGCGCTCGGATTCCACGATCGCATTCAGCGTATCGACCAGATCCTGCCAGCCTTCATAGCGTCCGCTCTGTTCCACCGTGCCGGAGGTTGCCGCGTCGCCCGAGCGTAGCCGTGTCAGCGATTCCGGGTGTGGTGTATAGACGGAGCCATTCACGATGTTGCCGTCCGGCAGGCGCAGGAAATACACGACCGCATTGGCGTAGGCGTAGCGCTGCACGCCATGCCCGCCGCGTTCCACTTGAGCGCTGTCCATCCTTGCGCCTTTGCCGATGGATGGATCAGCTGCGTTGGCCATGAAGCGGACAGCACGGAGCGCGCCTTCTTCGCGGGCGAGATAGTAGGGCACGGGCTCGCCCCCGGCGCCCGCGCCTGCATCGCCCGCGGTGACGTGAATGAAGACCGCCTTTTCCTGCGGTTCGTCCATGCCGTGATAGGCTTCGGGGTTCATGAACAGCTGCCAGTCGTCCTGATGGGCGACCGTGAAGATGCTGACCACCGGTGGCGATGGCGCGGGCGGCGCCGTCGGAGCCGACGCACAGGCGCTGGCGAACGCCGCAATGAGACCGCCGGACAAGGCGCGCTTCATCATCTTCTCCCTGTCGCTTTCAGTGATCGATCAGCCAGCCCAGACTTTCGGCTTTTTGCCGATCCAGGGCTGTGCTGCTTCGATCTCATAGGCGAGTTCGAGAAGCAGCTTTTCCGCTCCATTGGCGGCCGAGAACTGGATGCCGACCGGGAGGCCTCCCGTGGTCCAGCCGAGCGGCAGGCTCATGGCGGGCGCGCCCGATATGTTGTGGATCAGCGTGTAGCCGACTTCATGCAGCAAGCGCTCGCGCAGCGTGTCGAACGGCACGTCGCCACGCAGGAAGCCAAGCGGCGAGGGCGGCGACGTAAAGACCGGCGAGATCACGACGTCGAAGCCCTTGATCCACTCGTCATAGGCGGTGGCGGCGGCGAGCAGACGCGTCTGTAGCGCTTCGATATCGGCTGGCTTCAGCGTCGTGGCATTGGCGGCCATGCGCAGCGTGAAGGGCTCGACCATCGTCTCGTCGGCCTTTTTGCCCAGCAGCTTTTCAACGCCTGCCACGTCCTGCGCTGCGCCGAGCGACCAGTAGGCGAGGAAATCGTCGCCGAAGGTCGGGGCGGTCGGCCATTTGGTTGAGCCGGTGATGGTGTGACCCTGCGCTTCAAGCAGTTTGGCTGTCGCCTGCAGGATGCCGGCAACTTCCGCTTCAGGCTCAGCGCCGCCAAAGCCTGTGCTCAACACGCCGACCTTGAGACGCGCCGCGCCGGGCGCGGTGACGAGGCCAACGGCCGGGAATACGGCGGCGGCGCCCGAAGCTTCGCACGCGGCGAAGAAACCAGCTGTGTCACGCACGGTGCGGGAGACGACACCTTGCACCGCGAGATCGAGCGGACGCGCGCCGGGCTGTTCGTCGATCATCCGGCCGCGCGACGGCTTGAGGCCGACAAGGCCGTTGTTCGCGGCGGGGAAGCGGATTGAGCCGCCGCCATCATTGGCGTGCGCCATCGGCACGACGCCCGCAGCGGTCGCAGCAGCAGCGCCGCCTGACGATCCGGCAGTCGAGCGCGTCGTGTCCCACGGGTTCTTCGAGGGCGGGAAGGCGAGCGGTTCGGTGGTTGGCAGGTAGCCATTCTCGGGCGCAGCGGATTTGCCGATGCAGATCAGGCCGGCGGCGAACGTGGCGGCGACGAAGGTGTCGTCCTTTTCGGCAGGAGGCTGGCCAGCCGTCGAGGCCGATCCAAAGCGCGTGACGACGCCGGCGACATTGTCGAGATCCTTGATGAGGAATGGCACGCCCGCGAACGGACCGGCGACAGGCGTCTTCGCCTTCTCACGCGCCATCGCGAACGTGTCGGTGACCATGAAGTTGATCTGCGGTTGCACGGCGTCGGCGCGTTTGACCGCTTCCTCGACAGCTTCGGCGGCGCTGATCTCCTTGTTGCGGATCATGGAGGCAAGTTGCGTTGCATCCGGCAGATCGTGACTGGCTTCTGGCGTTGCAGCCGGGGTCACCGCTGCTGGCGCGCACGCCGCGAGGCCCGTGCCGTAGACCGTCGCCAGAAGGCTCCGCCGTGTCAGCCGCATTCGTCTCTCCCTGAATTTTTCTTTTGCGATTCAATCGCAAGTGACGGCGACAGGCGCAAGCGGCGCCGCTGGGTCAGGGAGGTTTATATTTGCGTGCTGCTGGATGCGATCAGGCGGGCCCGATCAGGTCCCATGCGTTGCCGCTAATGTCTTCAAACACCGCGACCTTGCCATAAGGCTCGCTGCGCGGCGTTTCGCGGAAATGGACGCCTTCGCGCACCATGCGCGCGTGGTCGCGATCGAAGTCGTCTGTCTCAAGAAAAAGGAAAACCCGCCCGCCGGATTGGTTGCCGATCGCCGCTTCTTGTTGGGCGCCCGAAGCCTTCGCGAGCAACAGGGATGCGCCGCGTTTGCCCGGCGGCTCAACGACGACCCAGCGTTTGCCTTTGTCCATGTCGACGTCTTCGGCGAGTTCGAAGCCGAGGCAGCGCGTGAACCATGCGATGGCTTCGTCATAGTCGCGGACGACGAGTGCAAGTTTGGCGATGCGCATTACGAGAGCCCGTGGATGTTGCCGTCGACATCGACGGACATGATCTCGGCGGCGGGCGCGCGGGGCAGGCCGGGCATCGTCATCAGGTCGCCGCAGATCGCCACGACGAAACCTGCGCCGGCGGAGAGGCGCACTTCGCGCACGTCGAGGACATGGCCATTGGGCGCGCCCAATTTCGTGGGGTCTGTCGAGAAAGAGTACTGCGTCTTGGCGATGCACACGGGCAGGCGGCCAAAGCCTGCATCCTCCCAGCGCTTCAGCTGCGCGATGATTTTCTGCGAGGCCTCGACGCGATCGGCGCGATAGATGCGTTTCGCTGTCGCCTCGATCTTGGCGAGCAGGGGCAGGGTGTCGTCGTAGAGCACGTGGAAATCGGCTTCGCCTTTTTTCAGCGTGGCGATGACGGCCTTCGCAAGTTCCTCCGCGCCTTTTCCGCCTTCGGCCCAATGACGGCAGACATAGGCCTGCGCGCCCATTCCGGCGACGATGCGCTTCACGGTTTCAACTTCGGCGGGCGTATCGCTGGTGAAGTGATTGAGCGCGACAATAACGGGGAGGCCATAGCCGCGCAGGTTTTCGATGTGGCGCTGTATGTTCACGGCGCCGCGCATCAGCGCCTCGATGTTTTCAGCGCCGAGATCGACCTTGGCGACGCCGCCATTCATTTTCAGAGACCGGATGGTCGCGACCAGCACGGCCGCCTTGGGCTTCAAGCCAGACAGGCGGCATTTGATGTCGAAGAATTTCTGCGCGCCGAGATCTGCGCCGAAGCCAGCCTCTGTGACGACGATATCGCCCAGCTTCAGCGCGGTGCGTGTCGCAATTACCGAATTGCAGCCATGCGCGATGTTGGCGAACGGCCCGAGGTGAACGATGGCGGGTGTGTTCTCGATCGTCTGCACGAGGTTGGGCTGGATCGCGTCTTTCAGCAGCACGGCCATCGCGCCATCCGCCTTGATGTCGCCAGCGGTAATCGGTTTGCGATCGCGTGTTTCGGCAATGATGATGCGCGCAAGGCGCGCCTTCAGGTCGGCGAGATCGTCGGCGAGGCACAGGATCGCCATGACTTCGGACGCGACCGTGATGTCGAAGCCGGCTTCCATCGGCGTGCCGTTGGGAGCGCCGCCAAGCCCCGTAACGATCCCGCGCAGGCTGCGGTCGTTCACATCAAGCGCGCGGCGCCAGCGGACGCGGCGCGTATCGATGCCGAGCGCGTTGCCCCAATGGATATGATTGTCGACCATCGCCGCCAGCAGGTTGTGCGCGGCTGTGATGGCGTGGAAGTCGCCCGTGAAATGCAGGTTGATCTCGTCCATCGGAACGACCTGCGCATAGCCGCCGCCCGTCGCGCCGCCCTTCTGGCCGAAGCACGGCCCAAGCGAAGGTTCACGCAGGGCGATGACAGTCTTCTTGCCAAGGCGGGTGAGGGCGTCGCCCAGCCCCACCGTGGTCGTGGTCTTGCCCTCGCCAGCAGGCGTGGGGTTCATGGCCGTCACGAGCACGAGGTCGCCATCGGGGCGGCTGTTCAGCTGCTTCAGGAAGCTGCCAGCGATCTTCGCTTTCGTATGCCCGTACGGGATCAGCGAATCAGCGGGAATGCCCAGCTTTTCGCCGATCGCCGCAATCGGCATCAGGCGCGCTGCCCGCGCAATCTCGCCATCGCTGTCCATTGAAACCCCGTCTTGTGTCGGTGCGATCTAAGCGGGCAGGGGCGCGTCTGTCACCCACAAGCAGCCCGGTCTGCACAAGCCATTTGATCCGCCGCCTTTGCGCCGCATTGGAACGCGTTACTCGCTGGAGCGCAGATTGTTGCGGGAGTGGGTGATGAGGTTTCGGCATTTCGTTCTGGCGGCAAGTCTGCTGGCTCTGCCTGCTGCCTGCGCCACCGCGCCTGCGAGCGATCCTGCCCTGCAGCAAACCGCCAGCCTGATGGTCTCCATCACCCAGCATGGCGAAGGCATGAGCGCGGACGATATCAATGACCTTTCCACACAGCTCGACGAACAGGTCGCTACCGCGCCGAGCGATCCTTATGTGCTGAAGCTAGCGGCGCAGGCCCGCCGCACGCTGTCGGATTATTCGCAGGATCGCGCCCAGCGCGTTCAACTGCGTCACACCGCGCTTGCTGAACTCGACAAGGCGATCTCCCTCGCTATGCCCGACGCGCCGTCACGCATCGTGCGGCTGAACGGGCAGGAGACAGAGATCGATCTGCAAGACCTGCCGGACCTACGTGCGCAGCTGTTCCACACAATTCAGACGGATCGCTAGATCCTGCTAGTGATGGATGCGACCACCTCGGGTTTGTCGGTAGGATGCATCTGCAGTGGGCGCGGCAAATTGTAGGAGCGAGTGTAACCATCTCCTTCAAACATCAACATCCATTCGCCGCATGCTAAATCTGAAGGCGGCGAACCATAGCGGATGGAGCCAATCATTGGCTCACGTTTTATAGGAAACGGATCGAAGCTGATCCTTTCAAAAACAAACTCATGAAGCTCTGATGGGTGCGCCAGTCGCGAAAGAGAAAATACTGTGTCCGGCACGTCGTTCCATTTAGGCCCGATCGGGCCGCTTCTATCTTGTTCGACATTCACTTCTTCCAGGAAATCCGACAGAGCCTCCGATGCTGCGACTACCGAAGTCAAAGTGCGCCGAAAGTCGGAAAAAAATGAGATCGCGGAATTTTCAAAACGCGGGAAGTCGGGGTCTGCACCTGCGCCATCACCGATCGCTCGCACGAGCATAAAGCCGGGGACGGCAAGTCGAAGTTCCGGGTTCGCGGCTATCGAATGAAAGCCTCCCAACATGGCCTGGTTGTGCTTTATTTTGTTCACCACGTAAGCGGTCGTGCTCGACATCGCTTCAAGCTCAATTTTGAAGCGCCTATATGCGTCTGATCTGATCCGCTTAGGCGGATCGGCCCAGAAGCAGCTCGCGATGCTTGCTAGATCTTCGAAGAGACCTTCGAGCGCGAAGAGGTAACTTTCGTAGCTATCCAGAAGAGCGTCGTACTGGACGCCTAATAGGTTGCCCGCGGATTCGAGGGGCTTGTTGCGATGCTCTTCTTCGAAAGAGAAAAGTTTGTCAGCAAACGCCTTGGACCTGCGGAATACGCGCGTGATGGATCGAGTGTAAGCCGCAATTGGGTGAAACACTCCCTTGGCTAAGTAGTGAAGTGGGATGTTTCTTGTGCCTGCAACTAGCCCATTCACACGCAGATGCAGCGTATCCTCTTCGACTAGCATAAAATGGACGTGCTTATGGCGGTCTTTGAACTCGGCTAGCGCAGTCCGTTTATTGCTTTCGGTGGCCATAAATTCCCAACCAACTTGCTAGATCTCGCCGGCCTTCGCCATGCGCTGCAGTTCGCGGCCGATGACCATCTGCTGGATCTGTGTCGTGCCCTCGTAGAGGCGCAGGATGCGGACGTCACGATAGAAGCGCTCGACGGCGTAGTCAGCGATATAGCCCGAGCCGCCGAACACCTGCACGGCGCGGTCCGCGACGCGGCCGACCATTTCGGTACACCACATCTTGGTGGCTGCAGCGAGCAGCGTTACCTTTTCTTTGGCGTCGTATTTCTTCACCGCATCAAGAACCATGGCGCGACCTGCGGCGGCTTCCGCATAGCTGTCGGCGATCATGCCCATCACCAGCTGGTGCTCGATGATCGGCTTGCCGAACTGTTTGCGCTCGCTGGCGTAGCGCGTCATCTCTTCGACGAGGCGCTCCGCGATGCCGACGCTGAGCGAGGAGATATGCAAACGGCCGCGATCGAGAACCGACATCGCGACCTTCATGCCTTCGCCTTCTTCACCCAGCCGGTTGGTGATCGGTACGCGCGCATTGTCGAACGTTACGTCGCAGACGTTCGCGCCCTGCTGGCCCATCTTCTTCTCGGGCTTGCCGATGGCGACGCCCGGCGTGGAGCGTTCGACGATGAAGGCGGACAAGCCCTTCGGCCCCGGCGTGTTCGGGTCGGTACGGGCCATCACGGTGAAGATGTGCGCCTTGTCTGCATTGGTGATGAAGCGTTTCGCGCCGTTGAGGACGTAGTGATTGCCATCGCGCACCGCCTTGGTTTTCACCGAGCCTGCATCCGAGCCTGAATCCGGTTCGGTCAGAGCAAAGCTCGCAATCGCTTCGCCGGTCGCTAGCTTGGGCAACCACTCATTTTTCTGATCGTCATTGCCGAACATCACGATGCCCTGGCTGCCGATGCCGACATTGGTGCCGAAGGTGGACCGGAAGGCAGGCGAGGTGCGGCCCATCTCGAGGATCACCAGCGCCTCTTCCTCCATCGTGAGTCCAAGGCCGCCATAGTCTTCCGAGATCGACAGTCCGAACAGGCCGAGGTCTTTCATCTCCTGCACGATCTTGTCGGGGATCGCGTTTGTCTCTGAGACGAGTTGCTCGTTGGGGCGGCAAACCTCGTTGACAAAACGGCGTACAGTCTCGATGAGCTGCTGCCGCGTTTCCAGATCGAGCGCCATTTTTGTGTCTCCCGTGTGCGTGAGTGGTCTCGCACGCGCAGCACAATTTTATCAACAGCGCCGTCAACAGTTTCCACAGGCCGCCGATATTCTCGCGCCGCGGGATTTGTGAGAGCCTGTCTGTGTTCAGAGAGGAGACCGTCGCGGGTCAAGCAACTGAATGTCCCCACTGGTAAGCCCGATTGGACGGGTGCTGAACAAGGGGAGCAACGAGCACCGGAAGCGGCATCGCGCTCTGCAAGAGACGACGTCGCGCTCAGGCGGGATCCAAAACCGCTGGAGTCCTCGAGAGGGGATAGAAACGGACACGAGCGTGGTCTCAGCCGCGCGGACGCATGGAAGCGGGATGTCATGTCCCGGAGTTATGCGAACGCCGAACCAAGACGCTCAAGGCTCAGCTTCGCCGGATGGCGTCGAACGAGCGGTCCCTGATCAGGACCAGGCTGTGATGGCCGCAGCTCGAAGGACGAACTGGCGGACAACCATGGTGTCGCCCCGGCCCTGTGAAAGCAGCGGCCGGGGTCGCCGTTTCTGGGGGCAGCCCTGTCCTGCACCGCCACAGGCGGGGGAGGTGGATCGCGGCAAAGCCGCGAGACGGAGGGGCTCTCTCTTCGCAGCGCGGCTCTCACATTTCCAGAAAAAACGCCCCGCACCCGAAGGTGCGAGGCGTTTCCCTGGCCTGTGCGCCCGGGTCGTTTCTATCTGTCTGAACTTACTTGATCTTGATCGTCGCTGTTCCTTGCGCGCCCGTTATTTCAAACGAGTCGCCGGATTTCTTGCCCACCGGATAGGCCGTGCATTCCTCGGCCGGCGAGAAGTTCGACGAGGTGCAGAGTTTCTCGCCGTCAATGCGCCACTTGCCGGTCACTTGGCCGTCCATGGCGGTGAAGGTGCCATCCGGCTTGTAGGTGACATCGATCTCCATGCCGCCGGCTTCCATCACCATTCCCTTGGTGGTGAGCTCCTGCAGCGTAGTCGGCTGTTGCGCGAGCGCCGGCGCCGCAATGGCGGCAATGGCGAGGCAGGCAATCAATCGCTTCATGTGACGCCGCTCCTACTTGTTGATCGTCACGGAGACTTCACCCAGCATCGGGTTCGTCACCTTGAATTCGTCGCCCGGCTTCTTGCCGGCGGGATAGGCGATGCAGCTCTCGCTCGGGCTCATCGAGTTGACGGTGCAGAGCTTGTCGCCGTCGATGCGCCACTTGCCGGAAATCTCCTGGCCCATCGCACTGGTCGTGTAGGTGCCGTCGGCCTTGTACGCCATCGGCAGCTCAAGGTCCGTGCCTTGTGCATTCGCCTTGATGACCGTGCCTTTGGTGGTGACGTAGTCGAGCGTGCTCTTGTCCTGCGCAAATGCCGGCGCGGCGAGGGCCAGCGCAACAGCCGCGAGTGTGATCGCTGTTTTCATGGGGAGGTCTCCGTCCTCTGATTATTCGCCGCACAGCCAACCCCGCGCAGCGCCGGAAACCTATCAGTTTATCGTATCCCCGCAACATGCCGGAAGCAGTGCGGCTGCCTTTGTGCGTCAGTCGCCAGAAGTGGACGCAACGCGCCTCGCGACGGGCGGAATTCGGCTGCGGCGCCTAGGCGGCTGTTTCGGTCATTACTTCAGCGCCGAGGCGCGCGGCAGGCCAGAGTTCCGCTGCGGGCAGGGCGCGCCGTAGCGGCCAGATGCGTGGCGAACAGATATGGTTCACGCCATCCTGCGTGAAACGCCGGGCATGCGCTGGCTGGATGTCGCCCTCGACGCCGACGGATACGCCGTGGTGATGGGACTGTTCGATGCTCGCAAGTATCCGCGCATACGCATCTGTCTTGGGCCCGTGTGGACCCAGCGCGCCGGCTGCAAGCGAGAAGCCTATCGCCGCCGGTTGAAGCTTCAGCACCGACGCGACATCGGGCTCGGCCCAGTTCAGCCCGATCGCGACGTGGGGGATGTGTGGTTTCAGCACGCGCAGAATGTCTTCGAGATAGATGCGCGGATATCCAGGCTCGACGCAGCTCACACGGATCACGCGATAACGCGCAAGCGCCGGATCGAATTTGGAGATGACGGCCATCAGGCGCGACAGGCTCTGCTGATTGTTGAGGCTGGAAACGTGCAGGGCCACGCCGACGAGGGCCTTCTTGCCGGTCGCGAAAAGCGTCCGCATCGCCTCTTCGGAAGCCTTCAGCTTCAGCTCGTCCATGTCGGTGTGACGGTGGCTGGCGAAGTCCCAGTCCATCGGCCAGCCCGTGGCAGGATCGAGCGGCGAAATGAAGAAGGTCGAAAGCGCGCCGCGCTGTGCATCCCAGACGGGCGTATAACCCATCGGAATTTCCGGCGGCGCGGCGGGGTGGGGGAAAGCGGCGGGAATGTCTTTGGCGTTCGCGACCATGGCGCCGAATGCGACGGCGAAATCATCGACACTCATGGACTGGTGCTGCGTTTCGACCTGCATGTCGTCGAGATCGGGCGAGCCGAGAAAAAAGGTGTTGAGCTCTTTCGAGATGCGGTGGGCCGCGGCGTCGGCCAGAACGCCGGTGAAGGTGCCGAAGACCAGCAGGAACCCATCCGCGCCGGCGATCAGCACGTCTTCCGCTGCGATGCGTTTTGAGATGAACTGACGGGCGATCTGCGCGACGCGATCGCGCTTTTCGTTCCAGCGTTCGCCATAGGATGCGCGAATGTCGTCCAGTCCGATGAACTGGAATTGTGCGATGTCGATCGTGTTCCGTCCGCTGGCCAGGCGACGAATACGATTGGCGAGATTGAGCCCGCCAGAGCTTTCGCTTTCAGTGTCCATCCACGTCATGCGGCAGTCTCCTGCCGACCCCTTCTCCGTCGCCAATCGTCACAAAAAGGCGTGGGAAAACGATTAAATCGGACCCCTGAATTGGGACGATAAACGCCGCGCTAACCAACGCCGGTTTGGCGCGTATTGAGCGCTGCAAAGCTTCCTTCAGTCTCCCAGTGAACGGCCTGAACTGGCGCGGTTCGGCGGCCATGCGGCGACTGGTCCGCGAAAGCGCCTGATTATCAAGGAAAACCAGCTCTTTTCGTGCGCAATCAGCGGTTGAAGCTGAAGGTCATCCCGCGTAGTTTCCGCGCGCTTTCCGGAGACATGAATGTCCTATCGCCTGTTCGGCGCCGAGACCTCGGCCTATTCCACCAAGATGCGGTCCTACCTGAAGTACAAGGCGTTCGCCTTCGACTGGGTGCCGCGCACGGCGGAAACCGAGGATGAATTGAAGCGTCTTTCGCGCTTCGGCACGCTGCCCGTTCTGGTGACGTCGTCGGGCTTTGCCGTCCACGACACCACGCCGATGATGGAAGCGCTCGAGGCAGACAGCCCCGAACCCTCCGCCACGCCCGCGGATCCCGCGCTGGCCTTCCTTGCCTGCGTGCTGGAAGAGTATGCGGATGTGTGGCTCGCCAAGGCCGCCTTCCACTACCGCTGGACCCGCAAGAAGGACCAGCGCCTCGCCGCACAGCGCTCGATCGAGGAATACTATCCCTCTGGCGCGCCGGGCGAGCGCAAGGCGACGGAAGACCTCGCGATCGAGACGATGACCGGCCAGCTCAAGACCATGCAGCTCGATGGCGAGCTTGGTCCCGTGGTCGAAAAGTCGTTCAAGAAGTTCATCAAGCTGCTCGACGACCATCTGAAGAAGCACCTCTTCATCTTCGGCGACCGTCCCTCGATCGGCGACTTCGCGATTGCCGGACAGCTCATCCAGATGATGAAGGATCCGACGCCCGCCAAGATCATCGAGAAGGACGGTGAGTTCGTCGCCAAATGGTGCGAGTTCATGTCTGCGCCGACAGCCTCCGGCCCGTTCGCCGCGCTCGACGATCTCAAGGAAACGCTTGCGCCGATCTTCGCCGATGATCTCGCGGCCTTCTTCCTGCCGTGGGCGGCCGAGAACCTCGAGAACTCGCTCGCCGGCGCCGAGACATTCGACGTCTCGCTCGGCAAGGACAAGCTCACGCTCGCTCCGCTGCGCTCGGCCGCACGCTCCTTCCGCGAGCTGCGTCGCAAGTTCGTGACGGGCCAGGCGATCGAAGCCCTGAAGGCGTTCACGGACGACACCGCCGCCACCGTCTTCCTGCAGCGTCCGCCGCGCCAGGATCAGCGCCCCGACCAGAAGCAGGACGCGCGCCCGGTCCGCACGGAATCGCCTGAAGGCGACACCGCCGAGGACGAAACCACGGAAGTCTCCGAAGCCAGCAGCGAACAGCCGCGCGATGGCGAGGCCGGTGAAGACGCAGGCCGCAAGCGCAAGCGTCGCCGCCGTCGCCGCGGCGGCCGCAACCGCGCCGAAGGCGAGGGCGTATCCGCTGACGCTGGTTCCGATCAGGAAGGCGACGACAACGCTTCGGGCGATGACGCCGGTTCTGATGATGCCAGTGACGACGCCGGTGAAGACGCCGTCTCCGCTGCCTCCGACGACAATGCCCCGGATGCAGACGACAAAGACTGACGCCCGTCCGGAGCGCGCGCCATGAACGAGATCGAGATCCTGCTACGCTCGCCGGCAACGCTGGCGTTGCTGGTCTCGAACGTCGTCATTTCGATTGCAGCGTTCAACAATGCGAAGCTGGTCGATCAGCTGCTCTACGACATCGGCCGCATGCGCCGGAACAAGGAATGGTATCGCGCCGTCACGTCCGGCTTCATCCATGGCGACCCGTTCCATCTCTTCATGAACATGCTGGCCCTCTATTTCATGGGCCCGTATCTCGAGTTCACGACCGGGACGTTCGGCTTCCTTGTGATCTATTTCGCCGCGCTGCTGGCTGGGTCCGCCTGGACGTACATGGATCACTTCCGCGATATGAACTACAAGGCCCTTGGCGCTTCAGGCGCAGTGTCGGGCATCACAACAGCCGCTGCCGTCTTCTATCCTTTCGCAGAGATCCGCCTGTTCTTCGCATTGCCGATGCCGCTCGGCGTCTTCGCACTTTGCTACATTGTCTTTTCCGCATGGGCCTCGCGCAGCAACATGCGCGACGGCATTGGCCATGGGGCTCACCTTGGCGGCGCGCTCGCCGGCATTGCGATTGTCTGCCTGTTCTGGCCCGAGGCGCCGCAAGGTGCGTGGGAGCAATTCATGGCGACGCTGCCCACCTCGCTCTGACGTCGGAGCTCTTACGCCGGCGGAAACTCCAAAAAAGAAAAAGCGGCGCATTCCGTTGGGAGTGCGCCGCTTCTCTTTGGCAGGATCCAGGCTAGCCCATCCGGGGGGAGGGAGAGGGCCGGCCGGCTCACCGCCGGGTCTTTCAACCAGATGATCAGATCGGAATGCCCAAACTGATTTTCAAGTGGCCGGTTTCAAGAGGTCTCCGTCAAGCAGCCGAAGCCGGGCGGATTTTCGTCGCGCCGCCCTCGATCACCTGCGGCGACGTTGCGTCACCAATCGCGATCTTGCGCGGTTTCTTAGCTTCGGGAAGCTCACGCTTCAGCTCGATGCGCAGCAGGCCGTTCTTCAGCGCGGCGCCGCTCACCACGACGTGATCGGCAAGCTGGAATCGGCGGATGAAGCCGCGCTCCGCAATGCCGCGATGCAGGAATTTGCGGTTCGCTTCGGCGCCGTCTTTCTTGCCGAGAACGATCAGCTGGCCTTCCTTCACTTCAAGATCGAGATCGCCTTCGGCAAAGCCCGCGACAGCGAGTTCAATCGAATAGGCATTCTCGTCCTCGATGGACTGTTCGATGTTGTAGGGCGGATAGCCTTGCGCGCCATCAAGCCGGGCTGCGGTGTCGATCATGCTGGCCAGCCGGTCAAAGCCGACGACGGTGCGATAAAGGGGGGAAAAATCAAACGTGCTCATGGTCTGTCCTTGTTCAAGCAACAGGGCGGGACCGTTCAGGGTTCCGCCGGTTCATATCGAAGACCGTTCGCGGCGTTGCCTCATGGCCAACACCTCGGTCTCCAAGGCCCGCGATTGCAGCGCCTCGACATTCGAGTTGGGAATGCACTCCCGGGTGGTCAAGTGATCCCGAATGGATAATGTCACTGCCGGGAATAAGGTCTAAAATCAGCCTGCTGCACACGGGAACCGACCATGAAAACAGGCCGCGCACTCTTTGCTCTCGCCGCTTTCGCTCTGCTGGCGAGCTGCGGCGACACTGGAGCGGCGCCTGCCGGCACGGAGCCGGCCGTTGCAGCAGAAGCTGCGTCGCCCGGCGGACTCGAAGGCGCTGTCGCGGGCAACTGGCGCACTGAAGCGGAAAAAGCGCGTGATCAGTGGCGCCACCCTATCGAAACGCTCACCTTCTTTGGCGTGAAGCCATCCGACACGGTTGTAGAAATCGCGCCGGGCGGCGGCTGGTACACAGCGATCCTCGGCCCCTGGCTCAAGTCCGGCGGCGGCAAGCTCTATGCGGGGCATGTCGATCCGACCACGTCCGCCAATGCGCAGGCGAACGTCGATGCTTACAAGGCCGCCTTCGTCGATCACCCCGAAACGTACGGCGACATAACACTCACGGTCGGCTCGCGCGCCAGCACTGGCCTTGCGCCAGACGGGACAGCCGATGCGGTGCTGACATTCCGCAATGTCCATAACTGGATGGCGGGCGGTTATGCCGACAAGATTTTTGCGGATGCTTTCCGCGCCCTGAAGCCCGGCGGCGTGCTCGGCGTCGAGGAACACCGCCTTCCGTCCGCGCGCGACCAGGATCTCACCGCCTCAACCGGCTACGTCCTCGAAAGCTATGTTGTGCAGCTCGCGCAGAACGCCGGCTTCGTTCTGGAAGAATCGTCCGAGATCAACGCCAACCCCAAAGACAATGCCGATCATCCGCTCGGCGTGTGGATGCTGCCGCCCAACCTGCGCGAGCCGGAGCCGGGCTCGCCCGAGGGAACCGGCTATGACAAGGCGAAGTACACAGCCATCGGCGAAAGCGACCGCATGACGCTCCGCTTCCGCAAGCCTGTCCCCGCGGCTGCGCCCGCCGCGCCGGCCGTAGCCACGCCCGTCGCCCCGCCTGCGCAATGAGCGCGAAGGAACGCACGCTAAAACTGCCAGACGGCTCCACCGTCTCAGCCCTCTGGCAGAAACCGAAAGCCGCGAAGGCCGTGCTCGTCCTCGCCCATGGGGCAGGGGCCGGCATGACGCACAAGAACATGGCCGCAACCGCAGACGGCCTCGAGACACGCGGCATCGCAGTTCTTCGCTACAACTTCCCCTACATGGAACGCGGCTCGAAACGCCCGGACAGTCCCGCCATCGCGCAAGCCGCCACCCGCGCGGCCATGGCTGATGCGGGCAAGCTCGCAGGCGATCTCCCCCTGTTCGCCGGTGGCCGCTCCTTCGGCGCCCGCATGACATCGCAGGCGCAATCCGCTGACCCCATGCCGAACGTCAAAGGCCTCGTCTTCTTCGCCTGGCCGCTCCATGCGCCCGGCAAACCCGGCACCGAGCGCGCCGAACATCTCTCAGGCGTCAAGATCCCGATGCTCTTCCTGCAAGGTGCGAAGGACGAATTCGCTGACCTCGATCTCCTCAAGCCCACCGTCGCCAAGCTGGGCAAGCGCGCAAAACTGCACCTCGTCGAACACGCCGATCACGCCTTCCACGTCCCCGCCAGGACCGGCCGTAAGGATCCCGAAGTCCTCGCCGAAATCCTCGACGTGGCGCACGGCTGGATGCTGAAGCAGATCGGCTAAGGCCGCATTCCGAAACTGCGCGGCCCCGTCTTCAGCGCGCGATACGCATGGCGAACGAAGTCCACTACCAATGGCCGCGTATCGCGCGGATCGATGATTTCCTCGGCAATGAAAGCCTCCGCGGTCCGGAAAGGCGAGCGCATCGCCTCGAACTTGCGATAGAGCTCCTTCAGCTCAGCCTCAGGATCAGCCGACCCTTCAAGCTGCCGCTTGTAAGCCGCCTCGATTCCACCCGCCATCGGCAGCGATCCCCAATCCCCCGAAGGCCAGCAATACCGCCAGCGCGTCCGCGTCGGATTGAACATCGCCGAACCTGCAAGCCCATAAGCCTTGCGGATCACCACGGGCAGGATCGGCACCTGCGTCTGATAAACCGCTGCCATCGCCCGCACGCCCTTGCGCGTCACGCCCGATTTCTCGTGCTTCACGCCCACCGCGAAACCGGGGCAATCGACGAAGTGAATGATCGGCAGATGAAACGTATCCGCCAGATCGAAATGCCGCACGACCTTGTCGCAAGCATCCGCCGTCCATGCGCCATCGAGGAAGAACGGATCGCCCGCGAGGATCGCCACCGGATGTCCATCAATGCGCGCCAGTCCGGTCACAACCTGTCGGCCCCACAGGGCGCCGATCTCGAAGAAGCTGCTTCCTTCCGGGCCCTTGTCGCAAACCGCCTCGATGATCTTCCGCGGCATTTAAGGCGTCTTGCCATCCTTCGGCACGATATCGAGCAGGAAGTCTTCCTTCCTCTGCGGATCGTCTTCGCTCGGCAGAACCGGTGGCAGTTCATCCGAATTCGACGGCATGTAGGACAGGAAGCGACGCGCCTGCGCGAACGCTTCGTGCTCCGAATTCACGACGTTATCGACAACTCCATTGCGCCCCTGAATTTCCCACCCGCCGAGTCCTTCCTTGTCGACGATCTCGCCAATCGCCTTCGCCACCGGCGGGCCAGCAACGAACACCTGGCTCAACCCTTTCACCATCACCGAGAAATGGCTCGCCGCCACGCGGCCCGCGCCAAGACCCGCGCAAGGCCCCAGCGCCAGCGACACCACCGGCGCGCGCTGCATGTTCGCCACCAGCCATTCCCATGCCGGCGTGGTCGGGATGTAAGTACGCGGGTTGGTCTCCAGCGATTTCACCGAACCGCCGCCGCCCGTGCCATCGATCATCCGAACGATCGGCATGCCGTACTCATTGGCCATCTGTTCGGCCATCAGCATCTTGCCCGCAATCGATGCATCCGAAGCCCCGCCGCGAACGGTGAAGTCATCGCCAAGGATCACAGCCGGCCGGCCATCGAGCGTCGCGCGTCCGAATACCATGGTGGCAGGCAGGAACTCCGCGATCGCGTCGTCGGGCCCGTATCCTGCCTTGCCCGCAATCTTGCCAACCTCGTGGAAGCTTCCCGGATCAGCCAGGAACGCCACCCGTTCCCGTACGGTCAGCTTCCCCATCCCGCGCTGTCGGGCGACGCGCTCCTCGCCGCCCATCTGCTCGGCCAGCCGCTCGCGCGCGCGCAGTTCCTCGATATGGCTTTTCCAGCTCATGTTGCCTCCCGTAGCCTGAAAACCCTAGCTGCACGCCTTCGCCTTCGCGAGCGGTTTTCGGGGTTCTGCCCAAGGTTGCACCGCGCCCCGCAACGCGCGACAAGGGTGCAACGCTATCTCCCAGGAGCCGGACATGGATCTCAACGACGTCACCGCAAAAGTGCAGGCTGCCCTCGCTGGCGGCACGGGCTTCGACAAGAAGGTCAAGTTTGACTTCGGTTCCGTCGGCAAACTCCTGATCGACGGCGCCGCTGGCAAAGCCTCCAACGAAGACGGCGCGGCAGACGCCACCGTCACCGTCGGCTTCGACGACTTCCTCAAGCTCGCTCAGGGCGCGCTCGATCCGACCATGGCCTTCATGCAGGGCAAGCTGAAAGTCGCCGGCGACATGGGCGTCGCGATGAAGCTCCAGTCGCTGTTCTCCAAACTGAAGTAACCGCCATGGGCGATGGCGCCTCAGAGACTGAGGGTGGCCAGAGCCAGACTGGCAAAGCCGACCTTGTCCTCCTGCCGGATAATCCGCCGCCGCAAGGCGCGGAAGTGATCTGGTACGAGGGCAGGGGCGGCCTGCGCCTTCGGATGCTCTATGCGCCCGAGCCAAAGGACAATGGCGTCAGGACGCGCGGCCTCGCCATCGTATGCCCGGGCCGCACCGAATTCATCGAGAAGTATTTCGAGGTCGCGCGCGATCTTCAGGAACGCGGCTTCGCCGTCGTGATCTTCGACTGGCCGGGACAAGGCCTCTCCGAGCGCCCGCTCAAGAACGCGATGGCAGGGCACATCAAAAGCTTCGACTGGTATGTCGATGCACTGATGCGCGGCCTCGCGAAGATCGAACGCCGCGCGCCGAAGACATGGGTCGTCGTGGCGCACTCAATGGGCGGCACGATCGCGCTTGAGGCGCTGGCCGAACGCAAGCTCACGGTCGCCGCGGCGGCCTTCTCCGCGCCGATGTGGGGTATTCCGATCTGGTTCTTCCAGCGCTGGTATGGCCGCACCATGCGCGCGATCGGCGCCGGCGCCATGCAGGCGCGTCCGCCTCAGCCGGACGAAACATTCGAGAACAACCAGCTCACGCATTACGAGCCGCGCTGGCAGCTCTATCGCCGTCTCGTTGAAGCCGAACCCAAACTTGCGCTGGGCGAACCGACCATTGCGTGGGTTGTCTCGGCGCTGAATGCGTTCCGCAGCCTGTTCGCCCCGAATGCGCTCAATGCGCTGCGCGATCTGCCCGTGCTGGTCGCCGTGGCGTCGGAAGAGACGGTGGTGAAGAAGTCAGCCCAGCGGAAGCTCGCGCGGAATTTCAAGGCCGGTAAAGTGATCAACGTGCAGGGCGCCGGGCACGAAATCCTGATGGAAACCGACGAACGCCGCGACCAGTTCTGGAAGGCGTTCGAGGATATGTGCAGCCGCGCGAAGATCTGATCTCTTTGCCTAATGCAGCAGCGGAGATTGATCATCGCCGCCTGTACGGTTGAGCAGGCGCGTCAGCGACGACGACAGGGTACGATTGGACTGGTTCAGGCGGCGCTGGCGAAAGGTCTTGTTCTCCGGCCGTGTCAGGGCCCCGATCGAAGCCGCTTCGTCTTCCGGTGTATCTTCCCCGGCAAACACATAGGCAGCGACGCCATTCTTGTCGGCGAACTGTTCCATAAGTTTGCGGGCCGTCTGTTCGGGCGTCGGTCCCTGTATCGCCCGGCGGATCAGCCAGACCGCGCCATAGATCACTGCGCCGAAGACGACCAGCCCGATAAGGCCAGTGTAGCCTGCGCTGGTGATTGTCGCTCCCATCGAGCGGAAGAAGTCAGCACTCGCCGCCATCAATGTTTCGTTCTGAAAAGCAACGACTCCGCCGACGCCCACGCCAACGCAGCCCAGGCGGATCGGCCACTTCCAGCGACGCTCAACGTTCAGCTTGGTCTCAGCCCGAAAAAGGTCCTGACGGGCTTCCTTGAGCATGTCGTCATGCTGACGGGCGAGGCTCAGTATCTCGACGACGAGCTGCGGTTCAAGCGTTACGGGTAATGTTCCAGCGCGCGGTCGCATTCAGCCCTCCCGACAACCCGATTGAATAACGGGAGGGGCCTGAAATTGTTCCGGTTCGCCGTTCAATACTTGCCGGCATCCAGTCCGAGCGCTTCGGCGAGTGTCCTGACGGCCACATTTTCCTGGGCTTCCAGCTTGCCATCCGCCACGACAGCTGCCTGCGCGATACGCATCATCAGGGCCTTTTCGGCCGCCTCGGTGACTTCGGTGCGAAGGGTGACCAGAACCGTTCCGAAGCTCTGGGTGGCGTGAACTTCGCGGGATGCTTCCGCCCAGGCGTCTGCGATCTCGGCATGGCCGTGATGGCTGAGCAGGGGATCATGACTGGCAATCTTCGCGAAACGCTGCTGTTCGGCAGGGGCAAGATTGCCATCGGAGAAAGACACCATGGCGAAGGCGCGCGCGGCGTTAAGAAGGACCGGGGTCATGTGCGTTTCCTGTCGGATCAGAGGGCCGAGCGCCGCAGAGAGATCAGCGCTTCATCAAGGATAGTCCGGTTCGCAGCGGCGACGATCTGCCCGCCCAGCTGCGCTGGACCGCCTCGCCAGTCCGTCACCACGCCGCCCGCGCCTTCGATGACCGGAAACAGTGCCGCCACGTCGTGGGGCTTGAGCCCGCTTTCGATCACCATGTCGATCGTGCCGGCGGCAAGACGGGCATAGGCGTAGGCGTCCAGGCCATAGCGAGTGAGACGGGCGGTCGCACGAATATGCTCGAACGCGCCGCGTTCGGGCGGTGTCAGGATGAAGGGATCCGTGGTCGAGAGCACGGCCTGCGTAAGTTGCGGGCAATCGCGGGTCTTCAGCTTCGTGCGCGCGCCACGGCAGTCGAGCCAGGCTTCATCGCCGACGCCGACATAGCGCTCGTCCAGCCAGGGTTGGTCGATGATGCCGAGGATCGGATTGCCATTCTTCACCAGCCCGATCAGCACGCACCAGGACGGCAGGCCGGCGACGAAGGCACGCGTGCCGTCGATCGGGTCGAGATACCAGGTGAGGCCGGACGTTCCAGGCGTGGAGCCGTACTCCTCGCCTTCGATGCCATCGTCAGGACGTTCGGCGGTGATGATCTCGCGCATTACACGCTCGGACGCGCGATCGGCCTCAGTCACCGGGTCGAAGCCGCTCAGGTCTTTGTTCTGGGGGGTGGAAGCCGCAGTTGTGCGGAAGATCGGAAGGATCGCAGCGCGTGCAGCGTCTGAAAGACGGGCGGCCAGCGGCAGAAGCGATCGGGCGAGGGCGGGGTCCGGCATGGATCGGACCTTTGCCTCTCAGCTCCAGTTCCCGCAAGACGCAGGCGTCGCCCGGCCGGAATTGTTCCTGGCCGGGCGAGCTGGCGTAGGGGATGGTCGCGCCTTACGAGGCGACCGAGTCCGTGCCGTCGCCCTCAAGGGCTTTGGCAAGGTCGAGCAGGCGGCGGCGCGGACGCTCGGAGAGCCTGTAATAGGCGCGCACGAGTTCCAGGGTCTCTTTCTGCGAAAGAATGTCGCCCGAGAGGCGGTCATTCTGATCGTTGGCAGGAGCCTGCTTGCCGTCCGGGGCAAGGCCATCGAAGAAATAGTTGATGTTCACGTTCAGGGCGGTGCCGAGGCTGAAAAGCCGGCTCGCCGTGATGCGGTTCGCGCCGCACTCGTATTTCTGGATCTGCTGGAAACGCACACCCACCTGGCTGGCCAGGTCTTGCTGGGTCAGGCCCAGCAGACGGCGACGACGACGAAGTCGTTTGCCGACATAGATATCCACATCAGTGGCCATTACGCATACTCCCGCTACGCCGGGCCCGTACCATTCAGGGACCGTCGGGTGGTTGAGCAGCAAAGCCCTTGCCACACGCCGGGAGTGAACTTTGTGCAATGCAGCACAATGTGACTGAACGATAACTGTTCAACGGCGCCTTAGAAGCCGTCAGAATAAGCTATTTCCAAGCAAACTGCGCAAATACGACGCACCAGCAAGATTTCGGGTTGAGCTTTTCGCAGTGCAGCGTAAATTCAACTCGTGGCTCTTCGGAGCCGCTGCCCTTATGGGCGTTTCCTCCCTAAACCTTTGGCCGCGCTGGTATCCAGCGCGGCCTTCTTCTTTGTATTTCCAGCATTTAGTCCGACTTCGGCACGCGTATAGCCGGAGATTTCGTGGGCGATCTCGCCCATATGGCGGCGCAAGGTCAGGAAGCCCTCGTGCGGCTCGACATTGGCCTCGTCCAGATAGAGCCGACGCCTGATTTCGATCTGCAGGGCATGCCGGCCAAGCGAGGGCTGGCCGTGAGCTAACGTAGCGTAACCTCCAGCGTAGGGTGAATTGCGCGCCGTGGTGTAGCCGCGCTGCCTGAACAGCGACTCGACGAAGTCCGCCAGCCCGTGACTGCACGACGCTCCGAACCGGTCGCCGATGACAATGTCGGGCGATCGCTGGGATTCCGCTTCCGCCGGCATCGAATGGCAGTCGATCAGCCAGGCCTGCCCGAACATGGCCTGCGCCCGCTTCAGCAGGGCCTCCAGGGCCCGGTGATAAGGCTTGTAGACCTGCTCAAGCCGGCGATCCGCCTCCTCGCGCTTCAGCTTGTGGCCGTAGATCGGCGTGCCGTTGTGCGCGACGCGGGGAATGCACCCCAATCCAGCCTCCACTCGAGGCGAGCGCTGGCCATACCAGCCGGGAGAGGGATCTTCGAACATCGCCGGGTCCATTTCGGACTCGGCACGGTTGAGGTCGACAAAGGCCCGCGCCACGAGGCCGCAGATCACCGGTGACCCACACTCATGAACGTCAGCCAGCAGCCGGTCGACATAGGCATCCTCGATTCGCCGCAGATCCAGCGTCTTTGCCGTACAGGCCTCCAGAAACCCCTTTGGATAAAGGCGTCCGGAGTGGGGGGAGGCAAATACCGCAGGCGAAACGACTGAAACCGGCTCGTCGATTGAAAAGGAAAACCCGGTCCGTTCCGCCTCTGGCGTACGGGATTTCGGATCGGCAGGCGCCGGATCGGAGAAAATCATCAGCCCGGGAAACATGCCGACCATATTTTAGGACGCGGCGTCATGGTCAAGGCATGTTCATGGCTAGTTTACCATGCCGCCTCACAAATCGTAACGTAGTAGCGCCGGTCAAAGGTCCAGGGACGTCATGGCCAAGATTCTCCTTGCCGAAGACGATGACAGCCTGAGGGGTTTTCTCGTCAACGCGCTGAAGCGCGCCGGACACGTCGTGAAAGACTTCGACGAAGGCCGTACCGCCCTGAAGGCGCTCGAACGTGAAGTGTTCGACCTCCTGCTCACCGACATTGTCATGCCCGGTCTTGATGGCATCGAGCTCGCCCGCCGCGGTGCCGAACTCGATCCAGCGATGAAGATCGTTTTCATCACTGGTTTTGCCGGCGTCGCCCTTTCTGCGGGTGGCCCCACCCCGGCTGGCGCCAAGGTGCTCTCCAAACCCTTCCACCTGCGCGAGCTGGTGGATGAGGTGGAACGTGTCATGGCGGCCTGAGGGCCGTCTTGCAGTGGCGATTTGCCGGCATTGACGCGAAAGCCGCTTGGGGGCATTAGACGCGCCTCGCCCGAAAGGGCGTGTTCTGAGGCTGGTCCGGGCGGTTAGCTCAGCGGTAGAGCACTACCTTGACATGGTAGGGGTCACAGGTTCGATCCCTGTACCGCCCACCAGCCTTCAGAAGCCCGGCGCCGCGTGCGCGCCATTATCCATTACACCGGCAGTTCGTGGGCTTCTTCGGGGCGCTGCACCGAGAGGGAAACCGTTGCGATCGTCGGCGGCAGGCGGATCGGTTGCGTCGACATTTCCCAGTTGAAGCGGTTCGCAGCGCGGCGGGCAGCGCTGACGATTGACGGCGGCCTCAGGTCTTCCGGGGTCGCCATCACGCGCCACAGCCAGCTGCGCCGGCGGGGAGCATGCGCAAGTGCGACAGAGATAGGCGCGGCAAGAACGAGGCTGGCCGCGACCGGCAGCGTCCAGGCAGCGAACCCTGCGCTGACGATCATGGTCGCGCAAAGCGCAAGGCCCGCGACGAGCTGCGGGGCAAACCGGTTGCCATTGGAAGCGCCGGCTACTGCGACGCGCGCCTGCGGACGCCAGCCCGCGTCGCGACCCAGGAAGGGCGCCACCACGGCCTGCGCCTGGCTGATCATCATGATCGGCGCGGTTGCCGCAGAAACGGCAGCCTCGACGAGAAGGCCCGCGAGGAAGGCAGGCTGGCGGTCCCAGCCCGGCAGGCGCCCCATCGCCCACAGGATCAGCGCCAGCCATTTCGGAGACAGCACGATCAACGCCGTGAGCAGCAGAAGCGAAATGTCAGCGCCGCCATTGGCAGGCGCAACGCTGGGCGTGCCAATCCACGCAAGCGTGGCGCTGACCAGGATCAGCGAGAACCACAGCAGGGCGGAAGCATAGCCCATCACGCCCGCAAGGATGTGTGCGCGGCTCACCGGGTCAAAGCCCCGCGCGCCGATTAGCTTGAGGTGTTGCAGATTGCCTTGCGCCCAGCGGCGATCACGCGCGGCGAGATCGTCCAGCGTCGGCGGAGATTCCTCATAGCTGCCTTCGATCTCAGGCGCGATCTCGACACGCCATCCGGCGCGGCGAAGCAGGGCGGCTTCGACAAAGTCATGGCTCATGATGTGCCCGCTCAGAGGTCCGCGCCCGGGCAGGTCGGGCAGGCCAGCATGCGCTGCGAACGCCGCCACGCGGATGATGGCGTTATGGCCCCAGAAATTGCCGGCGCCGCCTGACCACCAGGCAAGACCCGTTCCGAAGATCTGCCCATAGGCGCGCATCGCGAACTGCTGCGAGCGAGCCATCAGCGTCTGCGCGTTGACGATCGCAGGCACGGTCTGGATCAACGCCGTGCGAGGCTTGGCGTCCATGCCTTGCACGAGTTCGATCAGCGCTTCGGCCGACATCAGGCTGTCAGCGTCGAACACGGCCATGTATTCGTAACGGCCGCCCCAGCGGCGCACGAAATCGGAAACGTTGCCGGCCTTGCGGCCGTGATTCAGCGTGCGGCGGCGATAGAAGATCGCAGCTTCCGGGCGCGCGGCGCGCAGACGCTCGATGGCGTCTTCCTCGTCACGCGCGAGATCGGCATCCGTCGTATCGCTGAGGAAGAAGATTTCGAAGGCGTCCATTGCGCCTGCCCGGGCGAGGGCGTCGTGGATGGCTTGTGCGCCGGCGGTGACACGCGCGGTGTCTTCGTTGCGGATCGGAAAGACGATTGCGGTGAGCGAGGTTGTGTCGAGCGGCTTGAGAGCTGGGCGCTGGCCGGGCTCGCGCGAAGCCAGGATGGCGGCGCCGGCGACCGCCGTGGCGGCTGCAAGCGAGATCCAGGCAAGGTTCGCGGCTAGCAGGACAAGGCCGACCCATTCCAGCGGCGCCACGCCATCTGCATTCATGGCGCTCCACGCGTGCGTCGTGGCCAGCGCGGTGATGCCAAGCGCGGCGGCCAGCAGTACGCCAAGGCGCCAGCGTCCATCCGTCTCGCCGTTCAGGCGCACACGGTCAGCCGACACCCGCTGCTGCGGCATGGCCAGCGGCGATTCAGGCGGCGTCATTGGCCAGACCGGCCGGATGGCCAGCGGCGAGGCGTCGAGTTTTACTCTGGCGTCCATCGGAACAACCACGTTTCTGTTTGTTGGGAGGTTGAATTTGCGAGTGCAGCGTGCAGTTCGATCACCGGCGAAGCGCCGGGTTCGAGGTCGAAGGTGAGACGGACGAGCGCATCCGCGTCGCTGGTGACGTGGATGTTCGAAAGCACGCCGGATGTCGCCCACACGTCTGGGCGCAGATCCCTGGCGGCGAAACCGGAAGCGCCACGGAAATCGATCGTGATGCGCTGAAGGCGCTTGCTCTCAGGCGCGGTGGCAATTGTTGTCGACACGACGCGGGCGACTGGCGCGGCATGCGGGCCGTCCATCCAGTGTAGCCGGTAACCGAGGCGCTGCACCGAACCGGCGCGCCACGCCTCCGCCGGTCGCCAGAAGGCCGCGACATTGTCAGCGTATTCGTTGGCGGTCGGGATTTCGAGCAGACGGACTTCGCCTTCGCCCCAGTCGCCTTGCGGTTCGATCCAGATGCTGGGCCGGCGCTCGTACTTTGCTTCGCTGTCAGCGTAGGCCTCAGGCTCGCGGCGGCGCTGCTCCAGACCGAAGCCGGCAGGCGTGCCGACAAACGCCGACACCTGCACCGACGCCGGGTTGGCCAGAGGCCGCCAGATGTGGTCGCCGTATGTGGACAGGATCGAAAGCCCGTCGCTGTCATGAACTTCAGCCCGTGCATCCGATTTCATGTGCGGATCAGCTGGCCCGCGCAGGTACATGCTGGAAAGCGGGGCGACGCCAGCTTCGACGATATCGGTGCGCGGATGGATTTCAGCCGCCACGTCGATGGTGGCGTCACGGCCTGGGCGGAGGACGAAGCGATACGCTGCGGCTGCCGAGGGCGAATCCGCCAATGCGATGAAGGTCAGGCTTTCATCCTTGACGCCGGTCTTGGACGTCTGCGGCTCAAGAATCCAGAAGTCGGTGAAGCGGGGGAACTCCTCGCCGGCGGCCGATCCTGTTCCGATGGCAAGCGCGCGGGCCGAAACGCCATAGACTTGGCCCTCGCCGACGGCGCGGAAATAGGTGCCGCCCTGGAAGACGGCGAATTCATAACCTGCGCCGGCCTGTCCGGGCTTGGTGATGGCGCGCCAGCCCGAAGCGCCTAGTTTGGCGCGCGTATTGTCGTTGGCCGCTGGGAAGTCGACGAAATCAACGAAGGACGGCGAGACATGGCGCTCGACCGCACCTGTCGCGTCGACAAAGTGGATGGCGACAGGGTCGCGATAGAGCCCGCCACGGGGCAGGGGCAGCGCGGCGAAAGGATTGCCAGCCTTGCCCCACACCATCGTCTCCGGCCGCGGGCGCAGCTTGCGGTACCCATCATAGTCCAGGCCGTCGAAGGCTTTCGGCAGGTCTGTGCTGGGGGGTGCATAGGGCGCTGCGGCCAGCGCGGCTGCGCGCCTGGCTGCGTCAGCAAAAAGCGTGTCTGCGATCGTGTTTGTGGCTTGCGGCGATTCTTCAACGGCAAGCGCTGGCGCGGCGGCGAGGCCGGTCGCTATCGCTGCAAACAGAAACCCGGAGGCAATCGCCTTCCAGACGGAGAACATCGGCGCACCCCTCGCGCGCGGCCGGACCATCCGGTTGCGCCACCAAGGCTGCCCATGTGTTGCGTTCTTCCCTGACGCGCCGTCGTTACGTCTGCGGCGTCTGTCTGTTGCGGGTATCTAATATGCTTTGGCGAAGGCGCCTTAACGACATGCAGAAAAGGCCTCCTTCTTTCAGAGATTTAATCGTGTGGAGGCTATTGCAGTCTGGCGGCTGGGCGGCGGCGCCTCTGGATCGGGCGCAAAAAACAAAAAGGCCGGAGCTAATGCTCCGGCCTTTCCGTTTTGTAATCGCTCGATCGACTAGAGGTCGATGTCGGCGTCATCCGGGCGCGGCATCATCATTGCGCCGCCGCCGGCTTTCAGCTCGGCCGGGTCAAGCCCGCCGGACTTGTCGGTGTCGAGGTCTTTGAAGCGCGGCTTGAGCGACGCCATCATGCCCTTGAGCTCGTTCTCCTGGATCATGCCGTCATAGTTGTCGTCGACCATTCCGAACGACATCGACGCGTTGAGCTGCTGCTGCAGGTCGTTGCGGACGTTGTCGACGGTTTCGTCGAGCCAGCGGTAGTTGATGCGGAAGTACATCATCTCCTGGTGCGACTGCTCGCCGGTGCGGACCACGTCGTTGTAGGAGGCGATCGGCGAACCTTCGCTATCCTTGTTCGTCGCGTTCAGCTTCTTGTTGTTCGTCGAGTTGTCGAACACCCAGGTCGCGATCAGCTTGGTGCCTTTCTTGACGAGAATCGGCTCCACTGGATCGTAATCGCGCTGCCAGTTGAAGTCGTACTTCGGCAGGCTGAGGAGCATGGTTTCCTTGTTGTCGGCCGTCTTCTGCATCAGCTCGACGTGGTAGCCGCGGTAATGCGAGTGCGGGTACAGCGTGTAAACATACATGTCCGCCGGGGCGGTGATGTAGGCCACTTCCTTGTGACGCGCTTCGCCGGCCGGGATCTGCAGGCCGAAGTCGAAGATCACGGTCGAGCGCTTGATGTATTTCGGCGGCGCCTTGAGCGTGTAGAAACCGACTTGCGAGCGGTCCGTCGTGGCTTTGCCTGTGGTCGTGTAGTGCATCTGGAAGTTCAGCTTGCCGCCGCCGGGGACGGGCGCGCCCGAATCCTTGGCGATGACCTGAGCTTCAGCGCCAGGCGTATAGGAGCCGACCGAACCGCCCGGGATCTTCGAGCGCGGCAGTTTGGGGTCCGGCACGTGGTTCGACACGACGTGGTGTACAACCGTGCGGTCGCCCGGTTTCACCGAGATCGCGCGCAGCCAGGCGTCTTCCTTGAAGGGGTTTTCGACTCGTTGGTTCTGGTACTCGACGATGCCGGTCGCGGGGACGTTGAAGGCCGGCAGGTCGACGATCACGTCGGGTTTGCCGAGGTAGGAGGGCCATTCCGGAGCCGTGGTGGCCTGCGTCGCGAGGAAGTCCTCGCCCGTGCCGCGCGGAGCGCCGGCTTCCAGCCAATGGATCAGCGTGGTGGTCTGCGAGGGCGTCATGCCCTGGTCGTTCTGGAATTTGCCGATGTGCGGATCGGCGAAGTAGGGGGGCATCCGTTCGGAACGAACCGACTCACGGATCATCGGCGCCATCGTTTTCACGACGTCATAGCTGTCCATCGCGAAGGGAGCGATGCCGCCGTTCTGGTGGCAGGTCACGCACTTGTCCTGGAGGATCTTCGTGATTTCGCCGGAGTACTTGATGTTCTTGAACTCGGCCGCCTTGGCGCGGGCCGGGAAAGCGATGTTCGCGCCAGATTTCACTTCGACGCGCGCGTTGGCGACCGGCTTGCCGGCCACAACCGCGTCAAGCGCCGCGCCGGTTTCAGCCAGCGGGCCGTGATAGGCGATCTTGAAGCCGTTCTTCGGGTCGACGACGAAGATCTCGCCTTCCTTCTGGACGCCCAGCGATTCACCGACGAGCTGAAGCTCGTCGAGCAGGATCGGGATGTCATAGCCTTGAGCTTTCGCCTCGGTGGCCGCGGCATCGCGCGAGTCCTTCGAGTTCAGCATGTAGAAGAGCACGCCATTTGCCTTGTAAGCCGTCTGGAGCTTTTCGAGCTGGGCGGCGTTGGCGCGCGAGGCGGCCGAGCCATTGATCTGGCTCATCAGTACGATGGCCTTGGCGTCCTTGAAGTAGTGAAGTTCGTGCGACAGACGGGTCTGGTCCGTCAGCTGGAAGTTATCGGCCCGCTCGGGGACTGAAACCGTGATGGAAGGGGCAGGGGCGGCGATGGCGGACAAGCCGATCACCGTCGCGGCGCTAGCAATGGCAACCGCCATTGTCGAAGCGAGCAGGACACGTTTCATTCAAATCTCCCGGGAAGGTTCTTACGCCTGTAATAGCCGTTACTATTGGTTTTTGGGACAAGTTTCAACGGCAGGCGTGCTTCTCTTAGCGCGCGATTCCGGGGTTGGAGATAACGATTGTGCTACTTTACGCTTAGGGAAGGCGTCGCGGGGGCGAGCCCGCGATCCGGTAGATGGCTGCAAGCCGATCCGGAGTCAGCACGGCGGCGGGCGATCCATCGGCGACGATCTGGCCCGCATTCATGAGAATCAGGCGGTCCATGAAGCGTTCGGCCAGGGCGAGATCGTGAATAACGGCGAGCACGCCCGCGCCCTTGTGGGCTCGATCGCGCAGGATCTCCATGACGTGGAGTTGATGATAGGGGTCCAGCGCCGCGATGGGTTCATCGACCAGCAGGAGCGGGGCTTCGACCGCCAGGGCGCGCGCCAGCAGGATGCGGGTGCGCTCGCCGCCTGACAGGACGGCGACGGGACGATCGCCGAGGTCATGCCCGTCGACGGCTTCAAGCGCGCGATCAACAGCGGCGCGGTCTTCCGGGGAGGGGCCGCCGAAGCCAGCCTGATGCGGATAGCGGCCAAGCATGACGATATCATAGGCAGGCAGGCGCCATTCGACGCGCCTTTCCTGCGGGAGGAAGGCGACCGCGCGCGCCCGCTCGCGTCCAGGCATTGTGAGGAAGTCCCTGCCGTCGAGCAGGATGTCGCCGGTGGATTTCTCGCTGATGCCAAGCAGGGCGCGCATCAGGGTCGACTTGCCCGCGCCATTTGGCCCGATCAACCCGACCAGTTCACCGCCGGATACATGAAGCGATGCGCGCGAAACCAGCTCGCGATCGCGGATCGAAACGCTGACGTTTTTTCCTTCGAACTTCACGACTCAAGCTCCGTGCGGGCGCGGAAGATGAGCCAGAGGAAGAATGGTGCGCCGACGAGGGCAGTGAGAACGCCGAGTTTCAACTCGGGCCCCAGCATCACGACGCGCACGAGAATGTCGGCTGCGAGCAGCAGCGCGCCGCCGCCGAGGGCACTCGCAAGCAGCAGGCGGCTCGGCGTGTGCCCGACCAGCGGGCGCAACAGATGGGGTACGACAAGCCCGATGAATCCGATGCCGCCCGTGACGGCTGTACCTGCGCCGACACTGATCGCGGTGCCGGTGATAACCAGCGTGCGCGTATGGGACAGGTTCACGCCCAATCCAGCGGCGGCCTCTTCCCCGAGACTAAGTGCGTCGAGCGAACGCGCAGAAGCCGCCAGCAACAGCCAGCCAAGCGCCATCAGCGGGCCTGCCAGCACAAGGTGGTCGATACTGCGGTCGGTGACCGACCCCATAAGCCAGAACATGATCTCAGCGGCGGCATAGGGGTTGGGCGAGAGATTGAGCGCGAGCGACATCAGCGCGGCGCAAAGGCTGGAAACGGCAACGCCGGCAAGAACCAGTGTCAGCACGCCGCCTCTTCGCGCGAGGCCCTGCAACAGCAGCGCGCACAGAAGCGCGCCAAGAATTCCCATCAGAGGCAGGGCGAGCGGCAATTGTGCGGACAGGCCAGTATAAAGCGCGAGCACAGCGCCGAGCGAGGCTGCGGGCGATACGCCAATGACACCCGGGTCGGCCAGCGGATTGCGCAGAAAGCCCTGCAGCGCAGCGCCCGCCATGCCGAGCGTCATGCCCACCAGCATCGCCAGTGCGGTGCGCGGCAGGCGCACCTCCCGCATGATCATCCACGCCGTGTCGGCCCTTCCGTGCGCCATCATGTCGAAGAGTTCGAATGTGCCCGCCGTCGCGGGGCCGACGATCATCGACAGGAAAGCCAGAAGGCCGACCAGCAGGGTGAGGCCGGCAATCAAGAGCGGATAGGATAGGGGCGGCTTCATTTGCGTCTCTTAGCAACTGCCGCCTTGCGGGCGCCGACCAGGATTTCAACCGCGCCAAGAACGCTGGGCGCGCCGCACGTCGTGTAGCGCTCAGGAATGAAGACCTGTGGCGTGCTCTCGACCATCGCGCGCAACGCGGGATGGCGCAGCGCCATTGTCGACATGGATGGCGGGTTGGTCCACGGCGTCGCCGTCGAAATCAGGGCCGGTTTGGTGGACAGCACTTCTTCAAGCGGCACGTTTCGGAAGCCGTCAAAACCTAGCGCCTGACCGAGTGTGCGATAGCCGCTCGCGTTGACGATATGGGTGTAGAGCGTGTTCTCGCCCGCGATGAAATTGTTCACGCCGATATCGGCGAACACCGGCTTTTCGCCCGGCGGGATTTGCGCCTGCAGTCTGGCGAGGCGTGCATCAAAATCCGCGATGATCTCTTCGGCCCGAGCCGCGCTGCCAACGGCTTCGCCAAGCTTGCGAATATTGGCGCGCATGTCGTCGAGCGTGTTCTCGGGGTCGAAGACCACGATGTCGTAGCCGAGCTTGCGAAGCAGGCTGACGGCGGTGGCGGATGTGAAGCGGCCGGCCAGAATGAGATCCGGCTCCTGCATCAGCACTTCTTCGGCAAGTCCGTGATTGATCTTCAGTTTCGATGCGACGGCATCAAGGCCAAGCGGTCCGTTGACCGCCTGTTGCGACAGATAGGTGATCGAGGCGATGCGCGAGGGATCGACGATGCGCATCAGAAGTTCGTCGGTACAGAGATTCATCGACACGATGCGCTGCGGACGCGCTCCATCCCGTGGGGGTTGGGCATCCGCAGCGGTCGTGAAAATTGCAAGAAAGCTAGCTACCAAGGCAGCCACACGGGACCGCCGAGCGGATCGCCGGCCCGTGTGACGCCCTGATTTCATCGCGCCTTTTCCTCGCGGAACCGGATGCCGAGATAGAACGCCTGCGGGGCGCCCTTGAAGCCTAGCACTTCCTGATACTCTTCATCGGTCACATTCTCCACGCGCCCATAAAGCTCGATCGTGTCGTTGACCTGCCAGGACGCGCCAACGCGCACCAGCGTATAGGGATCGATGCTGGTGGGCATGAATGTCGCGAAATCGGTATCGAGCATCTCACCGTTATAAGTGACGCCCAGATTCAGCTTCAGCGGTCCGCCGCCGACGCGCCAGCTGGCGTCGATGGCGCCCTGTTGTTCCGGACGGCGCAGTTCGGTGTTGGCGACTTCGGTCGCTTCCAGGTTGGTATAGGAGCCGAGGATGTCGATATCGTCGGTCGGATGCAAGCTGAAGCTGGCTTCCCAGCCCGAGCGATCCGACTTTGTTGTCCGGTTGGCGGGTGTTGAGAAGTAGTCAGGCGCCGGGCCGTAGGTCGTATAGATCTCGTTCTCGAGTGTCGCCTCGAAATAGGTCAGATCGACGATCGCAAGGCCGTTGAACAGCGTCTGTTCGATGCCGATGTCCCAGCCTTCGGATTCCTCCGGCACAAGATCCGGATTGCCGGTGAAGCTTGCCGGGCTGAAGCCGAACTGTTCGAAGAAGGTCGGATTGGTGACGCCTGTGCCGTAGCTCGCGTGAGGGCGCGTGCCTGTTCCCGAAATGACCCATGAGCCAGCGACGCTGTAAGTGTCGGCGTCGTCGAACGCATCGTTGTCGTCGTGGCGAACGGTGGCGAACACATAGAACTGCTCGGCGAACTCGCCACGGTACTGACCGCCAATGCCGGTCAGCTCGCGCGATTCATCGCGCGTAGTGAACGGATCATTGTAGGTCTCCTTCTTGTTTTCGACGAAGCCGGTCACATAGTTGACGAAGCCGGGCGCGCCAAACTCGTAGGTCGATTGCAGGGTGAACTTGGTGCGCGTCGCGTCCGCACCGCTCGGCAGGGCGGGGTCATCGAGATCGGCTGCGGTCGGGATCTGCCCGGGCAGCAGGAACGGGAAGTTCGTGAACGCCGAGCGGCGTTCTTCATCGAGATAGGACGCAGAGCCCGTGGTGATCCACTTGCCATCGAGCAGGCTGAGCGTTGCGGATGCGCCGGCGAGGAGCTGCTTGTGATGCGACTCCGTGCCGTCGTCATAGGTCTGGCCCGGGATCGGATCGTTATAGGCCTGGCCGTCGAGGTCCGAGTCCTTGTTGAGATAGCGTATCAGGCCATCGACACGGAACATGTCGTTGATGGCCTTGCCGCCGCGGAGGTAGGCCGCGGCAACGCTATTGCCTTCCTTGTCATCGGCCTTGCCGCCGAGGCCAACCGCAGGAACGCCTTGCGCCGCAGTGTCCGGCGACACGTCGTACCCTTCGCTCGTTACGGCATGGAAGCCGATCGCGGCGTAGTCGTCGCCATTGCCAAATCCGGCATTGCCTTGCAGCTGAAACGTGCCGAACGATCCAGCTTCCGTGCTGACGCCGACATAGTGGCCGTCGATGTCGCGGCGCGAGATCAGGTTGACCACGCCTGCAAGCGCGTTGGAGCCGTAAAGGCCCGATTGGGGGCCGCGCAGGACTTCGAGGCGCTCAAGATCGCCAGACAGCAGCGTCGAGAAATCCGTTTCGCCCTGATCAGGGCTGGAGATGTCGATGCCGTCCAGCAGCACGAGCGTGTGGTTGCCTTCGGACCCGCGGGTGCGGACCTGCGCCAGGGCGCCGGGGCCGCCGGCCTGGCTGACGGCAACGCCGGGAACCTGCCGCAGCGCATCTGGAACATAGCTGTAGCCCTGGTCCTCGATAAGATCGCTGTTGATGACCGTCAGCGTCTGGCCAAGCTTTTCGTATTCCACCGGCGTGGCCGAGCCCGTGACAACGATGATGTCCCGTCCGGGATCATCCGTCTGGGCGAGGGCGGATGGCGCCAAAGCGGCGCACGCCGCCAGCGCGATCCAGGAAGTTTTCGAATGCAGTCTCATATGACGTCTCCACAAGGTTGGAGACCGTCCATCGATACGGCGTCGCCGCCGCGCCGAAGCACGGTCCAAGGACGTCGCCAATCGGAATACTCCGCTCGAGCAGCCCTTCCCCGGACTGTCGAAAGACGACTGCGGCAGGCAGGTCTCCTGGCTCACGGGTCGTCGCTTGGCGCACCGCCTTCCCGGTAGTCCCGAGGGGACATCCCAGTGGCTGATGGTGCGCGGCTCGCCGCTTACAGTTGCGGGGGCAGCCCGGGCTTTCACCCGGTTCCCTTTGAATCCTCTCACGAGGAACCTGTCGCGGGGCGGATCAATACAGTTAGTTTTCGCCACGGCAAGTACGGAGGTGTTTGTTCGTTCGCCTAACCGACTTTCCCGCGTGCCAAAGCTCAACTCTTACGTCACTAAAAGGAACCAAATCTAACAGACCGCACTTTGGGCATTTCGCATGAGCTCTCGTGCCCTCGAACAGGAGAAGGGCGGCTTCGTAAGTCGGTCAACCGGCGCGCCCGCCAAGCGGCTCGCCGTTCTCGATGGTCTTCGTGGTGTCGCGGCTTTCGGTGTGATCAACGATCACGTTGCATCTGAAACGCTCCGCATGTTGAGCCCGGGGCGATATCTGGCTGTTGATTTTTTTTGGGTGCTCAGCGGTTTTGTGCTGGCCTTGGCGTACGACGCCCGTTTGAAGCAAGGAATGTCAGCGCGCACATTCATGAGCGCCCGCATTATTCGCCTCTACCCGCTATACCTTCTCGGTTTGGCTATTGGCCTTGCCCTCGTCTTTTATGGCGCTTTGCGGCATTGGGGAAATGTGACGCCGTTCCAAGTCGCCGTTGCTGCCGGATTTGGATTGTTTTTCGTGCCTCTGCCGCCGTTCTTTTCCTCGATCGTCCATCTTTTTCCTCTTAATGGCCCATCCTACAGCCTGTTCTACGAACTTGTCGTCAACCTCATCTACGGGGTGATCGCACGTCTCTTGAACCTGCGTGTGCTTCTAAGTGTTCTGACGGTTTCCGCAGTCTTGATGGCGTTTATCCTGCCGCGGCATGCGCCCGGAGCGGGGTGGCAATGGGCCGACGTTGGCATTGGCCTCATCCGAGTCATCTATTGTTTTTTTGCCGGTGTTTTTATTTTTCGTGTGCAGGAGCGCATCCGCCTGCCTAGTCTTTCGCCTTGGCTTGCCGTGGCAGCCTATCTCGCCATCATCGCAATACCGGCGCCCGATGACTGGCGGCCTTTTTACAATCTCGTGGCCATTCTGATCTTTATGCCGTTGTTGGTGGCGCTATCGGCGGGGTCGGTGGTTCACGGCTTTACGGCGCGCCTGTTTATTCTGCTCGGAATGCTTTCCTACGGCGTCTACGTCTTGCATGTTCCTTTGGCTGCGCTCGTGCATCCTGTCTTTTCCAGCTTGGGCTTTCATCCACCTGGGCTTGTCATTGTTTTCCTGGTAGCCGCGCTCGCCGCGCTTATCGCGTGGGTCGCGGACAAAATCTATGATCAGCCCGTGCGCCGATGGATGACCGCGCGGCTGATACCGGCCAGAGCAAAGGCTGTTCACCTTGATTAGGCAGTTCAAGCGCGCACATACAACTTGTCTAGGTCAAGCGACGTTGCAGCGGCACCAAACGGTAAGTTTGATGGTGGGTGAATCGGCCAGCCGCACGGAGTGGTCATGACAGCGTCAACAAAAGCCGATGCGGCTCGTCTCGTTTCAGTGATTGTACCGACAAACAACCGTCCGTCGCAGTTGCGTTTGGCGTTGGCAAGTATCCGGGCGCTTGAGGGTCCGGATCTCCATTTTGAAATACTTGTCGGCGATAATGGCAACGCTCCCGAAACCCCTGCTGTCGCCAGAGAGTTTGACGCAGTCTACCTAAAGACCAAAAAGAACGGCGCGGGGCCGGCTCGAAATCTGGGTCTCAGCGCTGCAACGGGCGACTATTTCTCGTTCATCGACGACGACGACATCTGGTTGCCAGAAAACATCCGCCCTCATCTTGCAATGCTTGATGCCCGGCCCGAACTGGACGCTGTGATCGGTCAATTGATTTGCACGGACAAAGACCTCAACCCGATAAGCGGCCCGCTGCCTGACGTCAGCCCCGGGGAGGGCGACAAGATGCTTCGGGAAATGCTTGGCGATTGGTTTCCACAAGTCGGGACGACGCTCGCTCGCATGCGTGTGCGCGACAAGGTCGGCCTGTTCGACGAAAAGCACGTGCATGGCGAGGACGTGGATTGGTTCTTGCGTCTTGGCAGATTGAGAACGGTCGCTTTTACGCAGACTCCCTGCATTCTGTTTCGTGGCCGTCCACCCGGCACTTACGATAAGCTCCATCGCAGCCGGCTCGTTGCCGGACGCAGGGTGTTCCTAAAGCACGCGATTCCGGAGAGAAGAATCTTCAAAAGCGCGGGCGATTTTTCCCGCGGTTATAATTCGCGGATGTGGCAGTTTTTCACGTACTTCTCCTACGCCGCCGAACAACGCGCCGCGCGTGGCGAACGTCGGCAGGCGATCTACGCCATGCTCACGGCTGCCTATGTTTTTCCCGGTCGCGCTTTAGTGCACTTGTTGAAGCGCTCAGCCATGAGACGCGCCTTGGTTGGCATCCTTACGCGAGGTAAGTCTGCCAACACGAAGCGCGGTGCTGGCTGATCGTGAACGCAGACTCGTGACGATGTGTGCGAGATTGAACGAGCTAGGGCTTGATACGCCGCTTGACCCACTCCGGTACGAGAAGTTTTGCCGCTTCCAGGGGGGACGCAATTTCGCCTGCCTTTAACAAATGCCCCACGGCGCGGATGCGAGCTACGACTGGAAGCGATGGAATGTAGGCTTTGAGGTCTTCCCCGATCCGCAGGTTCGATCCGAACATGTCCTGATGCCGGCAGTCGAGCTCGCCGAAGCATGGCTCGTCGAATTTCGCAGAAAGTCCGGCGGGCGGAGAAGCGGATTGTGGAAGGTTTGCTGCGGTTTCATACAGCCCTTCCAGCCATCCGAGCCAGGCCGCCGGTTGATGGGTGTTTATAACGCCATTCAAGGCCGCGTCCGCCATATGTTCACGAAAGCTAGGCTCGGTAATCAGGCGCGTGAGCGTGTCTTCATATTCCTTGGCAGTGGTTGCAACGAGGGTCGGGCCAACAAGGCCCACATGGTTGATGCCGACTATGCGCGCCTCATCGGGCGCCGTGAACAAGCTAACCAGCGGGAGGCCATATCCTGCGGCCTCCATCAGGGATGTCGAGGAAACAAATGGATAGGAGTCGACATAGATGTCCGCCGCTTCGAAGTACGTCGACGGGTCGGGATGTTCTGGTAAGGGGATAATGCGACCGGCAACTGCGTCTTGCGCTGGCTTCCAATCGAGCGCAGCACCTGCGCCCACGACGACCAGATACGCCGCGGGGTGCCTTTTCAGCAGCTCGACGTGCCGGTCAGCGAATGTAGTCCCGTGTATTGTCTTGTACTTGGGCGTTCTGGCCACCGAAACCATCAGAACGCCATCCTGGGGTAAATTGAGCGCCTTGCGCGCCTCCTCGCGCGACCTCCGGCGCTGCACCTTATCGACGATCGTTGGCAGCAATA
>Ga0116176_10000289_pt1 | contig 41985 bp, 26 predicted proteins | sample AD_STIC08_MetaG_FD_89803 | JGI IMG/M metagenome (GOLD analysis project Ga0116176, IMG submission 89803) | Active sludge microbial communities of municipal wastewater-treating anaerobic digesters from USA - AD_STIC08_MetaG | ecosystem: Engineered > Bioreactor > Anaerobic > Digestate | place: USA...
ACACCCCAGTGCTGAGCCGGGTCGATGCCGACGAGGTCCTGACGCCAGCCCTGCGGGATGAAGATTCCGAACTGCATGGAAGGTGATCCTCTCGTCGGTGCGGCCGTCGACCACACCTCCACCCAACTCCGCCGACGTCCCCGACGCAACTTGCCGCCCCGTATCGTGTGCGGGCATGAGCCGAACCATCTGCGTCGTCGGTACCTCCTACGTCGGGTTGTCCATCGCCGTGCTGCTCGCCGAGCACCACGACGTCGTGGCCTACGACATCGACGAGGGCCGCTTGGACCAGATCCGCCAGCGCCGCAGCCCCATCGTCGACCCCGACATCGAGGAGCGGCTGTCCCGGCCCGAGCTACGGCTCACGGTGACGAGCGACAAGCACACGGCGTACGCCTCGGCCGAGTTCGTCGTCGTCGCCACGCCGACGAACTACGACGAGCGCACCAACTACTTCGACACGAGCAGCGTCGAGCAGGTCGTCGCCGACGTCGTCTCGATCAACCCGGACGCCACGGCCGTGATCAAGTCGACGATCCCCGTCGGCTTCACGGCGGGGCTGCGCGAGCGCCTCGGCACCGACAACATCATCTTCTCGCCGGAGTTCCTGCGGGAGGGGCGGGCGCTGTACGACAACCTGCACCCCTCACGGATCGTCGTGGGCGACGAGAGTCCCCGTGGAAGACGATTCGCCGAGCTGCTCGCGCACGCTGCGCTCGACGACGACGTGCCGGTGCTGCTGACGGGCAGCACCGAGGCGGAGGCGGTCAAGCTCTTCGCCAACACCTATCTCGCGATGCGGGTGGCGTTCTTCAACGAGCTCGACACCTACGCCGCAACGCACGGCCTGGACACCCGCCAGATCATCGAGGGTGTCGGGCTCGACCCGAGGATCGGGACGCACTACAACAACCCGTCGTTCGGCTACGGCGGCTACTGCCTACCCAAGGACACCAAGCAGCTGGTGGCCAACTACGCCGACATCCCCCAGACGCTGATCAGCGCCATCGTCACGGCCAACACGACGCGCAAGGACTACGTGGCGGCCGACATCGTGGCCCGAGCCCCCGGCGTCGTCGGCATCCACCGCCTCATCATGAAGGCGGGGTCGGACAACTTCCGCTCCAGCAGCGTCCAGGGCGTGATGAAGCGGATCAAGGCCAAGGGCATCGAGGTCATCGTCTACGAGCCCGAGCTCCATGACGACCGCTTCTACGGGTCGGAGGTCGTGCGGGACCTCGACGAGCTGAAGCGACGCAGCGACCTCATCGTCGCCAACCGCCTCGTCGACGAGCTGCGCGACGTCGCCGACAAGGTGTACACCCGCGACCTGTTCGGCAACGACTGAGCCGTTCACGGAATTCAACGTGCCAGCGCGCGGCCACCAGCGGCACCTCGGGAGCATGATGCTGCCATGAGCCTGCACCACCAGAACGACCCCGACCTCATCCGCGCGCTCCTCATGGACCCGGGCACCTGGGCCGTCGTCGGCCTGTCGAGCAACCGTGGGCGTGCGGCACACGGTGTGTCGCGCTGGTTGCAGGTCGAGCTCGGCAAACCGATCATCCCCGTGCACCCCAGCGCCGAGCCGGTGCACGGGGCCACCGGCTATGCGTCGCTCGCCGACATCCCCGACACCGACATCAAGGTCGTCGACTGCTTCGTCAACTCCACGCACGTCGGTGCCGTGGTCGACCAGGCCATCGAGCAGCACGAGCGGCTCGGGATCGACGCCATCTGGATGCAGCTGGGCGTGGTGGACGAGGCCGCGGCGTCCCGTGCTCGCGCGGTGGGGATCGACGTCGTCATGGACACCTGCCCCAAGATCGAGTGGCCGCGACTGCGCCACGAGGGCATGCAGCGCTGAGCCGACTCCCCGGGTGATGGCTCCGGGACCGCTGATCAGCCGCCGGATGCCGTGGGGCCGGGTCAGGCGTCGGCGCCACCGGAGCGTCGCTCACGCAACGCGGCCCCCTTCGCATGCGCCTCATCGCGCAGCGTCGCACGAAACGCCGTCAGGGCGGCCCGGATCCGAGCCGACTCGGCGCCGTCTCCGGCACCGAGGACCCGCGCGGCCAACAGGCCCGCGTTGCGCGCCCCACCCACCGAGACCGTGGCCACCGGCACGCCGGCCGGCATCTGGACGATGGACAACAGGGAGTCCATGCCGTCGAGGTACTTCAGGGGTACCGGCACCCCGATGACCGGCAAGGAGGTGACCGACGCCAACATCCCCGGCAGGTGTGCCGCGCCACCCGCCCCCGCGATGATGACGCGCAGCCCGCGCTCCTCGGCGCTGCGGCCGTACTCCACCATCTCCTCGGGCATCCGGTGCGCCGAGACGACGTCGACCTCGCTGACGATGCCGAGCTCGTCGAGGGCGGTCACCGCGGCCTCCATCACCGGCCAGTCGGAGTCCGAACCCATGACGACCCCGACGACCGGTGCGTCCCCGGCCCCGTGCCCCTGCCGACCGTGCTGCTCCTGCTGGCTCATTCGGTCACCACTCCCTGGATGTAGTCGGCCGCGTGCGCCGCGCGCTCACGCAGGTCGGCGAGGTCGTCGCCGGAGACGTTCACGTGCCCGATCTTGCGACCGGGCCGCACGCCCTTGCCGTACATGTGCACCTTGGCCTCCGGGTCCCGTGCCATGACGTGCCGGTAGGTCGGGTAGAGGTCGGGGTACTCGCCCCCGAGCACGTTGGCCATGACCGTCCAGCGCTCGTGGGGACGGGGCGACCCGAGCGGGAGGTCGAGCACCGCGCGCAGGTGCTGCTCGAACTGCCCCGTGACGGCACCGTCCATCGACCAGTGCCCGGAGTTGTGCGGGCGCATCGCGAGCTCGTTGACGACGAAGGACGGCAACCCGTCGGCATCCGCCACCTCGAACATCTCCACGGCGAGCACCCCGGTGACGTCGAGCTCGCCGGCCACGCGAAGGCCGGCGTGCACGGCATCCGCCGCGAGAGCGGCGTCCAGCTCGGGGGCAGGGGCGAGCACCTCGGTGCAGATGCCGTCGGTCTGCACCGTCTCGACGACCGGCCACGCCGCGGCCTGGCCGGACCGGCTGCGCGCGACGAGCACGGCGAGCTCGCGGCGGAACGGCACGCGCTCCTCGAGCAGGAGGCCGGTGCCATCGGCCGCCGCGCGCCCGAGCCAGTCGCTGAGCTCGTCGGCGGAGGCGACCAGGCGCACGCCCTTGCCGTCGTACCCGCCCCGGGGGGTCTTCGCGACGACCGGCCAGCCCACGGCATCCCCGAAGGCCGTGACGTCGGCTGCGGTGTCGGCCCGCGCCCAGCGCGGGCAGGGGATCCCGAGCTCGGTGAGCTTCTCGCGCATCGCGAGCTTGTCCTGGGCGAAGCGCAGGGCCGCGGGGTGGGGATGCAGCTCGACCCCCTCGGCCACGAGCAGGTCCAGGACGTCGGCCGGCACGTGCTCGTGGTCGAAGGTGACGACGTCGCAGTGCTGCGCGAAGGCGTGCACGGCCTCGGCAACGGTGTGGTCACCGACGGGTGAGCTGGGGACGACGAGGGCTGCGCTGGCGTCCTCGGCCTCGGCGAGCACGCTGAGCGTGATGCCGAGCTCGGCGGCTGGACCGGCGCACATTCGTGCGAGCTGGCCACCTCCGATGATGCCGACGACGGGGAATCCTCCGGGAGCGCGACGTGGGGTGGTCACCCCGCGAGAATAGCGACCGCGCTTGGATACGCTGCATCGGTGCCCCAGCCCACCCCCCTGCCGACTCGCGGCCCCGCGCGTCTCATGGCCCGGGCGCGCAACACGGTGGATGTCATCTACCGCGAGATGATCAAGTTCGGCGTCGTGGGCGCCCTCGCGTTCGTCATCGACCTGGGGCTGGCCAACCTCCTGTGGCACACGGTTCTCGAGGACCGGGTCACGACCGCGAAGATCATCTCCGGCCTGGTCGCGACCATGTTCGCGTGGGTCGGCAACCGGCAGTGGACGTTCCGCCACCGCCGCAGCCGCCCGGCCCACCACGAGGTCGCGCTCTTCTTCGGGGTCAACCTCATCGCCCTGGGGATCGCCACGGCGACCCTCGCGTTCTCGCACTACGGGCTGGGCTACACCTCACGCGTAGCGGACAACATCGCGACGATCGTCGGGATCGGGCTGGGAACGCTGTTCCGGTTCTGGGCCTACCGCCGGTTCGTCTTCGCGGGCGAGCCGCTCTGACTCGTCGTCCGAGCCGGGTCGAGGCGCACCGACCACGAGTCAGAGTGCGGCGCCCGACGCGAAGGCCAGGGTGATGAGCGTCTGCACGAGGTCGTAGGTCTCCGAGTCGGGGTCGACGACGTCGACGTCCGGGGCCGGGGTGGTCGGTGGACGGCCGACGGGGTCGGCCGGGGCGAGGCGGGTGATCCGCCCCTGGCCGCCGCCGCGGAGCATCTCGCGGATCTCGTGGAAGGCCTCGACGCCGTCGGAGAGACGGACGAACGACGACGTCGGCAGCGGCGGGACGGAGCCCGCAGCGACGGGGACCGGTGCGGGGATCCCGAGCCGGGCTGCCTGCAGCGAGCGGCGCAGCGCGGCGATCGCCGGGGAACGGCCCTCGACCAGGTCCTGGCCGGTCACCACCAGGTCGGTCGAGCCGTCGAAGGTGAGCCCGCGGCGGCGCAGCGTGCTCGAGCCGACGAGTGCCCACACGTCGTCGACGATGACCGTCGTCGACTCGAGCCGGCTGGGTCGGCCGGGGAAGCCGACGGGGTGGAAGGCGACCACCCGGTTGCCCACCGGGTCGGGGACGTTGGCCGTCGGCAGGGCGAGCACCGCATCCCGGCGCCGTTTGCGCTCGTCGTCGCTGAAGGGGTTGAACCCGAAGGGGTAGTCCGGCTCGTCAGGGGTGCAGACCACCACGTGCAGAGCCGGGTTGGCGTTCATCCGGGCGGTCAGCACCTCGAACAGGTCACGGGCGTAGGCGTCGGTCGTGGCCGGCGCTGCGGTGGGGCTGACACCCGGTGTCTCGATGTAGACGAACCGCTCCGCACGACCCAGCGCACCGGCGAGCGCCCACTGCGTGTCGCGGCGGCCCCATCCGCTGGCGGCGATCTCGCGCAGGATCTCGGTGAAGATGCGTTCCTTGCGCGACTCGTCGGCGGGGGCGTTGTCCCGCAGGTCGTCGAGCTTGTCGATCAGCGTCGTCGCCCTCGAGGTCAGCGACGCAGGGACGCCGGCCCCTGCGACCAGCTGCTGCAGCCACTGCTTGGCCGTCGCGACCAGCTCGTCGAAGGTCCGCGGCAGGTTCGGCGAGTCCGGGTCGATGATCGACGCGGTCCGCAGCAGGGACAGCTCGGGGGACTCGCACTGCGCGGCCACCGTCTGCAGCACCGCGCCGGCGAACGGGCCGCCGGTCGCAGCGGCCGGCTCGTCCCAGGTCGCGGTGGCGAGGGCGTCGAGCCGCGAGACGATGGTGGTCGTGCGCCGGAAGGCCGCCCGCGCCAGGTCGAAGGCGAGCCTGCCGCCCGAGGTGGCCGCGCCGACCGTCTGGGTCTCCCGGCCGCCGAGACCGCCGGGCGCGCCGAGCCGCGGCGACGCGTGGTGGGCCTCCGGGGTCAGCCGGCCGCTGCTGACGACCGCGGACCACGTCGCCCCGGTGCGCCCCGCCACGATCAGCTCGCGCCGGGCCATCCCGGGTAGCCGAGGGGCGTCGCGCGGCGTGCCCTCGCTCAGCAGGGACAGCGCTGCCGGCGGGCCCCCAGCGGTGGGGCTGGGTGCCGTGCGCGGCTCCCCCGAGGCGAGGATGCCGGCGTGACAGATGCCGCGCCGCGCGGCGGTACCGAACGGGTTGGTACCCGTCGGCGGCGCCGCCACGGTGGTCGCCGAGATCGGGCACGAGACGTCGCCGAGGATGCGTGACTCCCCGGACCTCTTCACCACGACGAGGTCGACGTGCAGCACCGGGTCCGCGGGCAACGGCGGCTGCGGGCGGCCGTAGACCACCAGGCCCAGCGGGTCGCGCAGGAGGATCGTCGCTCCGCCCGTGCCGTCGACCACGGCGCCGCCGCCGTCGCCCCGGGTCTCCACGGCCTCCGCCGAGAAGCGCCGGCTGTACGCGCGGACCGCCGCTCCCGCGGGCAGCCCGGTCAGCGACAGCACGACGTCGGGAGACGGCGGGGTCGAGGGGCTCGTCAGGAACGCCGCCGTCGCCACCACCGACTCGGCGAGCGACACGGGCACGGACCCCGCGGGGGCAGGGGCCACTCCCCCGAGGGGTGGGAACGCCGGCCAGTGGGCGGGTGCCCCCGCTGCGGTCGGCGTTGCGAACGCCCCGTCGATCCGCTGGGCCACCGCCAGCGACTCCGTCGGGGCTCCGCTGAGGGCCGCCGCAGCGGCGCCGAGCACGTCGTTGCCGTCCGGGAGGAGGGTGACCGCCTCGTCGCGCCGCACCGCTGGGCGCGGTTCGATCTTGGTTCCGTCCCAGGCGGCCGCCGGGGTTCCGAGCAGGTATGACCTCAGGTCGAGGACCCGCAGGGTGAAGAAGTCTCGCTGCAGGGTCCGGCCACTCGGCAGCGCGGGGAAGCCCACCGAGTCGCCGAGTCGCCCGGTGGTCGCCAGCCCCAGCAGCAGGCTCTGGCGCACGTCGTCGGGGAAGCTCGTGGAGGTCGTGGCCTTGGCCACCGACGACGTGAGCCCGCCGACTGTGAAGACGCCGGGAGCGCCGGAAACCGCTGTCAGCCCGGTGAGGTTGCCCGCCGACGTCACGGGTTGCCCTGCCCCGTCGACCAGTCGCACCCGCACGGACGCCGAGGGAGCCAGCGAGGCCAGCATCGCCGACAACGGCGGGGTGGCGTCGAAGGGGTCCGACGCCCCCCGCGCCTGCAGGGGCTCGTGAGCGGTCATGAAGGCCAGGAACGCCGACGCGACCGCGAGCGCGTCGATCGGCTGCCCGAGTGCGTCGTGGAAGGACAGGCGGCCGCCGGCGAGCGTGTCGCCGGGATCGATGCCGCCGGTGGTCACGCCGCCGTCCGAGACCACCACGTGGGCCGGGACAGGACGTGCGGGCTGGCCTGCGGCGCGCCCGGGGCGAGCACCCGTCGCGTCCTCGAGCAGCAGCGCGTAGAGCCGGGCCAGTCGGAGCAGCTGCTGCGGCAGCAGCGAGATCACGCTGGCCCCCGTGGCCACCGCGGCGCCGGCTCCGTCGCGCAGGAACACGCCGCTGCGCTCGGCGACCTGCGCCGGCGTTCGGGTGAAGCCGTGGCAGGGCGCCAGCCACGTCCCCGAGGACAGGGTCAGCGACAACCCGTCCGCGGCGACGGTGGGCGTGCCCGCGGTCCACGAGGGAGCAACCACCGGCATGCTGGCGCCGAAGGTCCTCACCCCGGTGGTGGACAGCGTGTCGACGAGGGCCATCAGCTCTCCTCCAGTGCGGTGGACCGCCCGAGCGGGTCGGTTGCCGTGAGCACGACCTTCGCGGTCGTCGCGGGCACCAACACGGTGATCTCGACCACGCCGGACGCCGGCGCCCTCCGGGTCGCGACCACCGGCCCGGCCGCCGACGGCAGCACGAGCGCCGCGGCCTGCGGAACGGTCGTGGGGTCCAGGCGTGCCAGCGTCGTGCGGGCCCCTGCCGGGTCGACGGCCGCCACGACCAGCGACGCCGACCCGGCCGGCGTCGGCCTGGAGGGCAGGTCGGTCCGGAGGGTCACCAGCGTCGCCGAGCCGTTGCGCGCCACCGTCAGCCCGGTCAGGGTCGGCGGCATCGGTGGGGGGACGACCACGGTCGCCGCACCAGAGGGGTCGGAGCGACCCGAGCGGATGCCGTCATCGGGCAGGTCGCGACCCAGCGCCACGACCCGGTAGACGTAGGGTCGCCAGTCCGGCGTGACCGTGTCGGTGAGCCGGAAGCCGGTCCGCGGCGGTGCCCCGCCGAGTGCCGGCACCTGAACCGGTGTCAGGGAGGTGACCGGCACCGTCGAGCGCGGCGGGCCCATGGTGTCGACCACCTCGGCGAGCAGCGGTGTGCGCACCCGGTGCAGGGCCAGGCGGTCGGGGGGCAGGCCGGTTCCGGGCACCACGACGAGCTCCACCTGGCCTGCGCCGGGGTCGACCCGGGCCTCGAGGTGCGGCGTCCCGGGTCGCTCCAGCCGTGGAACCCCCACCATCACCACGTCGGAGGACCGCGCCGACTCGATGTTGTGGGGTGTGACCGACGACAGCCGGTACACGTAGAGGGTGTCGGCGCTGCCGGGCAGCTCCAGCTCGACCGAGGTCGCGGTCTGCGGCCGCTCGTTGAGCCGCGAGAAGGTGGACAGGCTCTTGGCCTGGTCGGCCAGGATCCGGGTCTGGAGGTCCGAGGCCCGGGCTCGGATCGTCTGACCGGCCGGTGGTGCGGTGCCGGCCACCGCGTCGTAGAGCGCGGTCTCGGTCGCCTCCCAGACGGTGTACCCCGATGCGCCGGGCACGGCGGGCCACGACAGGACGGTGCGGGCACGACCGGCGGCATCCGGCTGTGCGGTCCACAGCACCGTCACGGGCGGCAGCACGGGCGGTGGTGCCGGGAACGGGTTGGACACCGTGGTCGCCCGTGGGTCGGTCGGGCCACTCAGCTCACCGCGGCGGACGAGCTCGGCCGCTCGGGCCGAGACGCCGTACGCCAGCTGTCCGGCGCCGGCGAACGAGAGCCGCACCGGAAGCGTCAGCCGATACCGACGGACCTGGCTTGCCGCAGAGCCCGGCGGGGGCCCGCTGCCCGCCGGTGACTGCGGGTCGGCCACCTCCACCACCGAGGCCGACTGGGCGACGGCCACCGAGCCCGGGGGTGGTGCTGGTGGCGCCGCGGGCACCCGCACCTCCGGCGCACCGAATGAGTCGAAGCCGATGGTGACGGCGAAGGCGCCCACCGGACCGGTCGAGTCGACCTGGCACCCGGTGACCGAGACCGGCGGGAGGCCGAGCGCCACGAACCGACCCGACACCTCGATCCGGTCGGGCGACCGGTCGGCCCAGTCCCAGGACACGTCGACCGTGAGGGTCGCTGCGGGCACCACCGGCCCTCCCGGTGGTACCGAGGTCGGCAGTGGGGTCGGCAGGTCGATCCGGACGTCGGCCAGCACCGGCTTCTGCACCGGGTTGGCCACCAGTGCGTGCGTGGTCAGGGCCCACGGGCCCCAGCGCCCGTGCACGTCGAGGGGTGCGGCGGCATACGTCGTGGTCAGGGCACCCGAGACCGGTGCCGGCTCCTCCGGCATCGTCACGCCGGGGCGCTCCCCGGGCGGAGGCTCGCCGTCGGGGCCGATGCGATGCGGGATGAGGTAGGGCTGGTAACCGCCGGAGCCGGCAGGTCGTTCCACGTTGACGACCTCGTCGGCGCCGGAGCGCTGGAGCAGGATGCCGGCGCCGATCGGGTCGCGCGACGGCGCCCAGCTCACGAGCACCGAGGCCGAGCCGGTGCTGTCACGAGTGGGTGGTCGGTTGGCGAAGGTCTGGCTCGCCTGCAGCTGGGTGAGGGCCGTCGGTGGCACCTGCAGGACCCCGATGGCCGCCAGGTCGAGCGTCAGGCCGAACCAGAAGGTGACCTCGGCGGTGACCATCCAGTCGGTCGAGGCGAGGACGGTGCCCGTCGGGACCTGCTCCTTGATCCCCCAGCCGTGTACGGGGGCGACGTCGAAGGTGCCGAAGCCCAGCCCGAGCGCCACCGGGTTGTCGTTGACGGCGAGGCCGATGTACTGGGTCGTCTTCAGGGCCATGTCGGCCGTCGTCGTCGGGGTGGAGATGCCCGGCTGGTGCATTCCGGCCAGGGTGTGGGTCGGCCTGTGCAACGCCTGGATCCGGCTCGGGTCGTCGTCGCGGCTGCTCGTCAGGCAGTCGGCGACGGTCTGCAGCGGTCCCTTGCGCAGCACGTCGAGGAACGTCGCCGGGTCGGGGAACGGCCACGCCGGAACTGCCAGCCCGCCGCCGGGTGCGGGCGGGTCCCGCTGGATCAGCTGACCAACGGTCAGCCGCCGCAGGGCTGCGTCCACGCCGTCCAGGCTCGCAGCGGCGCGGCCCTGTGGGACCGGGTCGTAGTCGGGTGGCGCGATCTCGCCCTTGGCGAAGGGGAAGCCCACGACCTCGACGAGGGTCCAGTCGGGAAGGTTCGCGTAGTCGGCCTGGGGGAGGCCGCCGACGTTGGCGATCTGTCCACCGTCCGACAGCTTCAGGGCGCTGATGCCCGCCGCACGGAACCGGCCCGCACCGCCGGAGGTGAACGCCAGCCGCTGGCCCGGCAGCACGTGCCCGTTGAAGCCGACCGCCTCGACGACCAGGGTGCGCCCGGGCGCCGGGATGGCGTCGAAGCGCACCTCGACCACCTGGGCAGACAGGTCGACGGTCCTGGGGCCGCTGTGCGGGCCGGTACCGGCCACGGGTGTGGTCGGGTCCTCCTTGCGGACGCGTCGCCACACCTTGAACGGTGCCCGCGGGAAGCCGATGCTGGGGTTCAGCGCCCAGCGGAGCGAGATCGCCAGCCTGCCCCGGTGGGTGGCGGCCAGGGCCGTGGGGACCATCGCCGCCGTCATGAGGTGGGTCGCGTCCGGGCTGGCGAGCTCGTCATCCCGATCGTCGTGCCCGTCCTCGCGGAGCTCGGTGAGCAGCTCGGCGAGCTTGTCCGGGTCGGGTGGGAAGACCGGGGCGAGCCGGAGCACCGCGAGGTCGGGGAACACGCTGCGGTCCACGGCTAGTCCTCCTCGTCCCAGGGCGCCCGGCCCTCGAGTGGCAGCGTCGTGACCCGGGCGGTCTGGCCGGCGAAGCCGTAGAGCGTGCTGGCGGGCCGGACGGCGTCGATGGTCACGGTCGCACCGGAAGCCGGCCACGTCGCATCGTTGAGCATCACGAGGGTCCGGGTGCCCGAGGTCGACCGGACGAACCCGGCCACCGGCCCGGTCGCGGTCAGCCGGAGGGAGGGCTCGCGTCCCGGCACGATCCGCTGGTAGGCGGGGTCGGGCGGGTTGGGCTGGTTGGGCACGACCTCCTGGCGGGGCGCGTCACGGAAGCGCCAGAGCGGCTCGTCGGCGTCGAGCAGCACCGCGTGGGGGACGTGGCGACCGCTCGGGTGCAGCCGCCAGAGGACGACTCGGCTGCCACGGTCCGGAGCACCGAGCGGCGCGAGACCAGCGGCGTCGAGGGCGGTCTCGATCTGCAGGTCGGTCGCGGCGGCGCCCAGGGTCAGGCCGGTGACGGGGCCGGTGAGCACCCGGTGGAGCAGCGGCCGGGCCCTGAGCTCGACGACCAGCGCGTCGAGCGTGGTGAACCTGCCCGTGCGGAAGTGCCTGCGGAAGAGCGGCACGACCGCCTTGCCCGACGGGGGCGTCGGGACCGGCTGTGCCTCGATGTCCAGGGTGTAGGCCATCGACGGCCGCAGCGGCACCGGAAGCGTGAAGCTGCCGTGCCCCTCGACGTGGTAGTGGTGTGGGACGCAGCCTGCCGTGCCGTTCTCGACGAGCGCCTGGACCGCCTCGTAGAGCGGTGAGGTGAAGGTGACCGGCACCTCGTCCAGCCCGCCGACCTCATGACTGGGGATGGCGATGCCGTCAGCGCCGCGCAGCACAGCGGTCAGGGTCCGTCCGTAGGTCTCGTAGAGCTGGACGATCTGCAGGTCGTTGAAGACGACCGTCACGGGGTCGTCGGCGAAGACGAACTCCTCCTCCTGCGCCGGGTTGGTCGCCAGCACGTAGGCGTCGAGCCGGGCAGGCGGCGCCGCGTCGGTCCTGAAACGGAACGACTCGGTGCGCGCTGCCACGACGGAGGTGTCGACCGTGCCGTCAGGCCTCGTGTCCTCGGTGCTCGGTGTGTAGGTCAGCGCCAGGGTGTAGGTGCTGTCGGGGGTCAGCAGCGGAACCTTCGAGGTGCCGTCGAGGTAACCGAAGAGCGTGTCGACCTGACCGGTGCGGATCTGCTCCTCGGTGACGAAGCGCTCCTCCTCGCCGAGCCGCATCACCTCAGCCACCCCGAGGACCACCGCCGGGTGCTGGCGGGCCCGGGCCCCCGGGACCACGCGGATCCGCAGCCGGCGAGACCGCGGGTCCGGCTTCACGGTCACGAGCAGGTGGATGTGCGAGGAGAACTGCGGGCTCGCGAGGAAGGTCGTCACCGGCTCCACCTCGTCCCACCACGGCCCGGACGGGTCGAGCCAGGTCGGCGGCAGGCCGCCCGTGGGCGGGACGACCGCGACCGGCGACAACGCGTTGAGCGGGTCGCTCGCGATGACACCGAGCGCTCCGTCGAGCTGCTCGACCACCACGCCGTCGAGCGCCAGCAGCCGCCGGTCCACCGCCAGGTAGAGCAGGGCGGATGCCGTGGGGCCGGTCACCAGGTCCACCCACCGTTCGTCCGGACGCTTGTCTGCGAGGTCCTGCAGCTCCGGGGTCAGCTCGAGGGTGCCCTTGCCCTGCGGGTCGGTCCGCTCGGGCAGCGCGAGTGCACGCATGCAGTCCGTGACGCCGCCCTTCGGAACGGGCGCCGCCGTCCGGGCGGTGCGCGGGGACGGCACCGTCCGGGTGGCCGGGCCGACGCGCGGCTCGAGCCGCGGGTCCAGCCCCGGGAAGGGCAGCGGCCTGGCATCGGGCACCACGCAGATCCGCAGGAGCAGTGACTCGTTCGCGGGCGCGTCGAGGACGACCCTGGTGATCCCCGGACCGGCGAGCGTCAGGGTCTCCGCCCTGCCCTGCGGCCCGCTGGTCGCAGCCTTGGCCACCCGCCGACCGGTGCGGTCGAGCGCGGTGGCCTTCACCCCGCTGGCGAAGGTCACCACCGTCAGCGTGACCCGGGTACACGGCCTGGCCAGGGACAGCTCGGTGCGGTAGCCGACGTCGAGGCCACGGAGCCGGCCCACCCCACCGATGCGCACCGCCCGGTAGGGGGCGGCGTTGAAGTCGAGGACGGAGACCCGCACCAGCGTGCCGGCTGCCGCAGGGTTGTCCGCTCCGTCCTTGAGCACCGCAGTGAGGTCGACGCAGGTCTCGCGAGGCTCGGTCGGAACGTCGGGCTCCGGCTGGTCCGGCTCTCCCGCGGGCACGACCACCGGGCCGATCACCTTGGCCGGCTGCGAACCCCCGGCGAGGGTCTGGCCGAGCACCGCGTCGAGCTGCGCCGAGGCGGGGTCGGGTACCGGCTCGTCGACCCGCAGGTCGACGTCGACCGACGTCGTTCGTGCCGTCCCGGGCGGGTCCGGCCAGGCGTCGCCGTGCAGGTCCCACCCGACGCCGGACGGTCCCAGGCGCTGCGTGCAGAACGTCCACAGCACCGCCGCCGGTGGCGCGGTCGGCGTGCACACCCCGCCGAAGACGCCGTCGACGATCGCGGTCAGGTCGGTGGAGCGCTCCAGCGCGCGAGCACCCATCAACGGCACGTTCGAGAAGAGGGCCAGGTCGACCGCCGCAGTGCCGGCGGCATCGGATGCCGTCGGGTCCGGGCGCCAGGTCGCCTTGGGCGCAACCGCTCCGCTGAAGAGTGGCCCACCGCCGACCCTGGACAGCGTGATCGCGGTCAGCTCGTAGGTCACCCGCCGGGAACCACCGAGCTTGACCCACCCACCGGGCGGCAGGGTGCTCGCAGCGACCAACGGCTGGGTGAACGTCGAGAGCCCGGCCGCCACCGTGGGGGCGGTGAGGAACTGCACCACCGGCACCGAGTCGATCGGCACGACCGGCAGTGTTCCGCTCGCGCTGGTGGACACGGCGTCGCCCAGGCTCGCATCGATCGGTCGGTCGCCTCCCTGACCGGCCGTGATCACCGGCGCATGGCTCTGGAGCCACACGTTGCGGACGATGGAAGGCGGCGGCGGGTCCGGCGGGGACGGGCCGATCTCCACCGAGACGCACCCCTCGACGGAGAAGAAGAAGAAGTCGACGTGCCCGCAGATCTCGCCGCGGATGTACGTCGGGTCCGGCGCTTCGACGTCGAGGCGCCCGTGCGCGCCGATCGAGATGATGAACAGCCGCAGCTCGCCGTCGAGCTGGATCCGCCCGACGAGGAACAGTCGCGGGGAGAAGCTCACCGCGACGTCTGCGCGGGCGCTCACCTTGAGGTACAGCCCGATGCTCTCGTCCCCGAAGACGACCGAGGCTCCGATACCGGCAGCCATCGCCATGCCCGGCAGGGTGCGCAGCTCGCCATAGCCCGGCCAACCGGTGATGTCGTGCCCGGCGATCATCACGTAGCCGAAGCCCCGGACGATGTCGAGCACGCTGGCCGAGGCCGGGGCGCCGAACGTTCCGATGTACAGGTGCCAGTTGCTCAGGTCGTCGAGCTTGGTGAACAGCTCGACGGGCACCGTGAGGGAGACGATCTCCTCGATCTCGAGGTCGACGATGATCCCGATGGTGAAGCTCTTGCGGGCGAGGTCGAGGTCGATCACCCCGAGGATGCCGACGGTGAGGTCGTTGCCCGGCGAGAGGTCGGGCATCACCTGGACCACGAGGATCTTGACGAACACGAGGATGCGTGGGCCCGGCAGCTCGAGCACGAACATGCCGCGCAGGTTGACGAGGAATCCGCCCTCGGTCGTGCCGAGCATGATCCCGACACCGAAGCTCCAGCGGTCGAGCTCAGGGCCCCACAACGTGACGCCGTTGTGGAAGAGCTTGGCCGGCTCGCCACCGGCAGCCTTGAGCCACAGGATCGCGGGGCCGGTGGCGGCGTTGGGGTTGGGGTCGCTCTCCAGCCGCTTGTAGTGCATCGCGAAGAGCCCGGAGAAGCCGTAGATCCCGATGCCGGACTGGGCCAGCGGGATCGGCGCCGGCAGGTCCACGATCAGGCCGAGGAAGACGGCGGTCGCCGTGCGGCCGGTGGCGGCGTCGCTGATCGGGCGGACGCCGAAGCTGGCCGCGACCCTGAGCTTGATCGGCACCAGGCTGACGTCGAAGGCACCCTCGATCCCCCCGAACCCGGGCTGCTCCTGTCCCGCCGGGGCAGCGGGAGGTTCGACGATGTTCACGAAGCCCGAACCGACCAGCACCTGCGAGATGTCGATGCTGATGCCGCTGGGAAGGATCGTCGGCACCCCGAACGGGTCGACCGGGATCTTCACCTTGAACTTGTCGATCCGCACCACGCCGAGGTCGACCTTCATCCCGAGGTCGAGCTCGACGGTCAGCGGGTTCACCTTGGCGATCCGGGCCCCGAAGATCTTCAGCACGTTGTCGATCGGTGCGGGCAGCGCGAACAGGCCGGGGTCGCTCAGGTCGAGCTCGTAGCCCTTGGAGGTGTCGAAGATCGGCTGGTAGCCGCCACCCTGGAAGTTGATGTTGAAGCCGATCGCGCGGTATCGCACCTTGAGCGGCCGGCTCGTCTCGATGCCCAGCGAGGGCACGTCGACGCCGAACTCGACGGCGTAGTCGAAGACCACCCCGGCGTCGCTGAAGCTGGCCGGGTCGTCGGGCGGGATGAACTGCCGGAAGCGCATCTCGCCGCCGTACAGCGTGATCTTCTCGGTCTGCAGGAAGCCGGCCGCTCCGATGGCGGCCGCACCGACGATCGTGCCGCCGAGGACGGCGTAGCTGCCGGCGGAGTTGGGGTCGGTGGCTCCCACGGCGACGCCGATGATGGGCGCGAGGATCATCACCGACCCCAGGGCGTCCTTGAGCCGGGTGTCCGCCGTCGGCGAGCCGGTGTGCGGGTTCAGCGCCTGGAGCAGTCCGTCGACGTCGTCGGGGTGGGCACCGAGGACGAGGGTCTCGGTCCAGGAGTGCGTGGCCGGGTCGTGGACGATCGTGAGCCTGGCGTCGACGACCCCGTCCTGCGCGTTGGCGCCCGCATCGGCCGCTGCCCCGGGCTGCTGCTGGAGCTGCAGGTTGCCGCCGGTCGCGGGGGCGCCGTCCGGGTTGCGCATCTTCGCTTCGAGGTCGGTCTCGAGGTCGAGGCGGGCGCTGATCTCCAGGAGCACCGGCTCGTTGCGGATGACCTTGACCCGCACACCGGCGCGGCGGAAGACGCCGGGCGGCTGGCTCGGCAGCGGCGCGGGTGGACGCTGCGGCTGCGGCTGAGGTGGCGGTTCGGCTGCCGGGGTGGGGCGGGTGGCGCGAGAGACCGTGAGGGTCGCGGCGTCACCCGGCTGGGTGACGACGGCAGTGACCACGGCCTTGCGGTCGCCGTCGTCATCGCTGCGGTTGCTCGCCTGCGCGGCGGTGAACCCCGCCGCGGTGTTGGAGGTGACGGTTCCGTGGCTGCCGACGGCGGCGACGGCGACGTCAGTTCGACGCTCGGACAGCTTCTGGTCCTCGTCCTGGCGGCTGTCCCTCTCCCAGCTGGCGCTGGCGGTGATCGTCACCGTCGGCTTGACGCCGCCGGCGGTGGCCGCCAGGTCGTCGAGCCACGCGCGCAGGGCTGCCGTCCCGCCGAGGCTCTGGCCGGGAGCGCGACTCTGCGGGTACCGGGCATCTCCGTGGTCCGCGTCATCGACGTACTTCTGCCGGATGCCGTCCCAGTCACCGATCTTGGGCCGGGCCTTGGTGAACTGGAGCTCGAACGCCTGCGGAGAACCGGACAGGGCGGGCCAGGTGGCCACGATCTGCAGGTTCGTCGTCCCTTCGGGGACGTCGACCTCGACCACACCGTCCGTCGCGGTCACCGGTGCGCCGTTGGCCGTCACGGTGGGCGTGCCCGGCCCGGTGAGCCGGAACCGCTCCCGGGTCCCCGTCGCGGTGCCCGCAGGGACGATCGAGTGGGACGTGCCGGAGCCGCCCGTGGGGGTGATGGCGGGCAGGTCACCCGGCTGCTGGGGACGGTCGGCGGCCGAACCGGCGGCGTTGGCCGTGGTCGGCGCCGGAGGTGCGGCGGTGACGTGCATGGTCGCGGTCTCGGTGAAGCTCAGCCCCGACGAGTCGGTGACCGTCAGGGTGAGCGTCCGGTCGCCGACGGCCAGGTCGTCGACCTTCACCCGGCCGGTGGCAGCGTCGAACCGGGGGGAGCCGCCCGCGTCAGGGGTGACGGTCACGGTGTGCGGCGGCTGGCCGCCCGTCACCTCGACCTGGACGAGTGCCGCGGTGCTGGCCGTGAACGACCCGCCCGCGAGCACGGTCGCGGTCGTCGTCGACGCGCCGGTGCGCTCGCCCGCGTCGACCTCGACCGGTCGCCCCTGGTCGCTGACGACGAACGTCGCCGAGAGCGTCACCTCGGGGCCGAGCACGTCGGCGCTGACGTCGAAGCTGACCTCGCCGTCGAAGGAGACGAGCAGGTCCTGGACGCCGACGTGGAAGCCGTAGCCCTTGTGCACGTCGCTGACGTAGACCCGGGCGCTCTGCACGTAGAGGCCCTCGAAGGACTCGTCGGTGCCGAAGAAGCTCAGGATCTCCGGCGGGGTGTGGTCGGGGTCGAGGTCGAGGACGACCGATCCGAGCCCGAAGCCGACCTTGCCGTCCTTGTAGACGGCGATCGGCGGCTCCATCCGCACCAGCTCGCCCGCAGCGAGCGTGCTCGGGGCGTCGAAGCCCCCACCACCCCATGAGGCGAGGCGAAAGACCGGCGGGGTGTTGAGGCTGTCGTCGCCCATCTCGTACAGCAGGACCGGTTTGGGCAGGACCAGGCGCACCGGGTCCGTGATGCTCGCGTCCTTGACGATCCGGTGGCCGGAGTCGAGCTTGCCGGGCAGCCAGTCCGGCCCCAGCTCGAAGTTCAGCTCCTCGAGGAGGAGCTCGAGGCGGAACCGGATCCCCGGGTACTCGGTGGGCACCGTTCCCTGCTCGACGGGCAGGAACTGGTCGAGCAGGCCCTTGAGGGGAGCCAGCTGTGGGATCGGCGCAGCCCCGATCGCGGTATCGACGAGCGCTGTCCCGTCGCGCGGCACCGTCAGCCGGAACCGCACCTGCGCGGTGTCCCAGGTGAAACCCGCCGAGCCCCGGCGCGAGGTGATCCGCGGGGGAGTGCCCCCACCGAGCTCGAGCGTGCCGGTGTGCAGGACTGCCGAGTCGTCGTACGCCGTGGAGAGCTCGACCACGCCGAGCTGGGAGAGGACCGCGTCGTGGCGCTCGTCGAACACCGCGCCGGCCAGGAAGTACGGCGTCAACAGGTCATACAGCCCGAACAAGGACATGTGAGGCCTCTGGATGAGGAACCCGGGGATCGTGTACCCCTCCACCATGACGCACTTCTGTGACCTTGGCCACCTGAACGAGGGGTCACGGGGCGACTCCTCCCCCGACCCCTCAGCCGGTCCCCCGGTCCGGCCGAGCCGGTGGCGTGTTCAGCCGCAGCACGATGAGGGTCGCCAGCAACGCCGGGATGACGAGGGTCCACATCGTCGGGAGCATGCCGGCGAGGGACCCGACCACGACGAGCACCCGCGAGGCCGTGGGCTTCCGGTCGGTCAACGCCACCCCGCCCAGGATCAGGGCGCCACCCCCGACGAGGGTGCCGAACCAGAAGCCGAGCCCACCGTCGCCGCTGCGCAGCAGCCGCACGGTCTCCGCCACCCCCAGGGCGACGAGCAGGCACCCCATGGTGATCGCGAACCAGCGCGGTCGGGGAGCCATCGCCGCGCTCAGCCGTCGCCGGTGGACAGGAACAGCGCGAACAGCGGTGGGGCGGCACGCGCGAGCTCCAGGCGACCACCCGCGGCCTCGGCCAGGTCACGCGCCAGCGTCAGGCCCAGACCGCTTCCCGACGAGGAGACCGATCGTTCGAAGACGTGGGGGGCGATGGCTGCCGGCACCCCGGGTCCGCGGTCGCTCACCTCGATGACGACCGAGGGCCCCGATCGGCGGGCCGCGACCTCGACGGTCCCACTGCCGTGCGACAACGAGTTCTCGAGGAGCGTGGTGAGGATCTGCGCGAGGGCCACGGGAGTCGCCCGCACCTGCAGGCCACGCTCGCCGCTGACGTGGATGCTGCGCCGCGCGCCCGCGAACGCGGGCTGCCACTCGCGCTGCAGCGAGGCGAGCACGGAGTCGAGCGAGACCGTCGGGTTGGTCTCGACACCACTTCGCGTGCGGCTCATGAGGTCGTCGACCACCCGGCTCAACCGCTCGACCTGGCCGATGGCGATGCTCGCCTCCTCGCCGACCACGGCGAGGTCGTCGGTGCTCGCGATCTCCTCCAGCCGCATCAGCAGGGCCGTGAGTGGGGTGCGCAGCTGGTGGGAGGCGTCTGCGGCGAAGTCGCGCTCGGAGGCGAGCCGCTTGGCCCCCTGCTGGGCACCGCGGGCCAGGGCCGCGTCGAGGCGGTCGACCTCCTCGATGCCCGAGTTGAGCGGCACGGGTCGCGGGTCCCCCGGAGCCAGACGCTCGGCGCGGTCGCCGAGCGTCGCCAGGAAGTGAGCCACCCGGGAGGCGCGCCGGTCGGCGACCCACGCCGCGACCCCCAGGGCGAGTGCCGACGCGACGAGGACGGTCACGAGGTGGGCGCCGAGCGAGACCAGGGCCGACCCGGCATCCGTCCCGCCCGATGCCCCGACGAGCGCTTCGCCCGGGTCGTCACGCCAGAGCAGGGAGACCGTCACGCCGACGGTGATGAGCACGGCAGTGATGACGACCGCCTGCACGGCCGTCACGACGAGCAGGCGGCGCACTGCTGGTCACTCCTCCGGGGCGTCGAAGCGGAAACCGACCCCACGGATGGTGGTGATGTACCTCGGCTGCGAGGCATCGTCACCGAGCTTCTTGCGCAGCACCGACACGTGCATGTCGAGCGTCTTGGTCGAGGTGTACCAGGCGCTGTCCCAGACCTCACGCATGATCCGCTCGCGGGAGACGACCTTGCCCTCGTTGGCGACGAGCAGCTTCAGCAGCTCGAACTCCTTGCCCGTGAACTGCACCTCCTGCCCCCGCAGGAAGACCCGGCGGCCGTCGGGGTCGATCCGCACGAGAGTGTCCGCCGCCGGCTCGACGACACCGCGGCGCAGCAGTGCCCGCGCCCGAGCGAGCAGCTCAGCCAGCCGGAAGGGCTTGGTGACGTAGTCGTCCGCGCCCGCGTCGAGGCCGACCACGGTGTCGACCTCGTCGGCGCGAGCGGTCAGCACGAGGACCGGGACCGTTCCGCCCTGCGCCCGCAGCCGGCGACACACCTCGAGGCCGTCCATGGTGGGCAGGCCCAGGTCGAGGACCAGGAGGTCAGGCGCGAGCAGTGCCTGCTCGAGCGCCGATTCGCCGTCGGTGCACACGTCAACCTCGTAGCCCTCGCGCCGCAGCGCCCGGGCCAGCGGTTCGGAGATCGCGGGGTCGTCCTCCGCGAGGAGCACCTTGGTCATGACCCGATGGTAGTCACGCGCTGCCGTCGCGCAGTGCGAGACCACGGCCTCCCGGGGCTCGCTGCAGCTCGTGGAGGGTCACGACACCGATTCCGCGCAGCATCCGGCGACGCCGCTCGATGGCGCTGAAGCCGGACACCGAGCCCAGCACCTTGGCCATGTCCTCGTCGACGTACACGTGCCCCGACGGGGTCACGGCGGTGATCCGGCTCGCCTTGTTGACCGTCAGGCCGAACACGTCACCGAGCCGGGAGACCACGCGACCGTGGGCCAGCCCGACGCGTACCGGCGGGAGCAGCTCGTCCTCGGCCATCGCGTCGACGAGGTCGAGGGCGATCGCGGAGGCGGCCGCGGCGTCGGTGTGCACGAAGAGCACCTCGTCCCCCACGGTCTTGATCACCCGGCCGCCGTGCTCGGTGATGACGTCGCTGGCGAGCAGCTCGAAGCGCTGGACGAGCCGGGCCAGCTGCCGCTCGCTCATCCGCCGGACGAACGAGGTGAACGAGACCAGGTCGGCGAACCCGACGACGCGGATCGGGGCCGACGGGTCCGCGTGGACGGCCGGGTCGGCATCGGCCAGCATGCGCGCGATCGCATTGGTGAGGTGGCGGCGCCAGACGTAGACGAGGAGTGGCTCGATGTCGTCGCAGATGCTCGCCAGCAGCTCTGCGGCGTCGGCGGCGATCCGCGGCTCGGGGACCGACCGGCTGTCCCGCCCCTCGAGCTCCTCGGAGAAGGGTGAGGTGAGGGACTCGGCGACGAGCTGGGTCTGCCACACGGCGAGCCGGTCCGAGGTGCGGGCGAAGGCCCGGGTCATCCCGAGGGCCAGCTCCTCGCTGACCTCGCCCTCACCGATCAGCCGGGCGACGCGCTTGAGGGCCTCGAGGTCGGCCTCGGTGAACATCGCGTCGTCGTCCTCGATGTTCTGGAACCCCATCGCGTGCCAGAAGCGTCGGGCCACGACCGGTTCGACCCCGGCCCCCTCCGAGACCTCACGGCGACCCATGGATGCCGGGCGGCCGAGCAGCCGTCTCTCGATCTGGCCCGGGAGCTCCTCCCCCGACGCCGCCTCGGGGTGGTCGTCAGGCGCGCCGGCCTCCTCGGTGGGCATGCGACTCCTCTCAGCGCGACCTGACGTGCACCACGTCACCGGCGGACACGGCATCCGTGCCGGTCTCGCCCCGAACCGTCAGTCTGCCCGCTGCGTCAACTCCGGCCCCCACCCCCCGGAGAACGGCACCGCCGGGCTGGTGGACCTCGACCGTGCGGCCCACGGTGGAGCACGCCGTGACGTAGGCGAGCTGGGCCGCCCCACCGGGGCCGGTGTCCTCGCTGAGCAGCCGGGCCAGGTGCACGAGGTAGGCCGTGAGCAGGGCCGCCCGGTCGACCCCGGGAGCGCCGGCGGCGCGCAGCGAGGTCGCCGTGTCGAGCGGGAGCCCCTCGCGCGGGGTGTCGACGTTGAGCCCCAGGCCGACGACGACCCCGTCCGCCGTCCACTCGCACAGCAGGCCGGCGAGCTTGCGGTCACCGTCGCCGGGCACGAGCACGTCGTTGGGCCACTTCAGCGTCGTCTGCACACCGGCCACCTCCGCCACCGCCCGGTGCACGGCGAGCCCGGCAAGGAGCGGCACCCACGACGGCCCGGATGCCGGCGGCGGCACCAGGACGGACACCGCGAGGGAGGTGCCCGGCGTCGTCGTCCACGTCCGACCGAGACGCCCGCGCCCGGCATCCTGACGTTCCGCGACGACGACGCGCCACGGCGCCGGAGCGGTGCGAACCTCGTCGTTGGTCGACCCGACGCGCTCGAAGACCTCGACGGGACGCCACGGTGCGCCGGGTGTGACGGATCGCTCGCCGAGCGGTCGCGGGTGGGGGTTCTGGCTCACGGTCTCAAGGCTAGGCTCGGATCATGCCCGCAAGCGACACCCAGTCCATCGGTGGCACCGACGTCCCGAAGGACATCGACACCACGACGACCGCCGGCAAGCTCGCCGACCTCAAGCGCCGGGTGGCCGAGGTGGCGGGTGCCGGGTCGCAGCGAGCCGTCGAGAAGCAGCACGCCCGCGGCAAGAAGACCGCGCGCGAGCGGCTCGAGCTGCTGCTGGACGAGGGGTCCTTCGTCGAGATGGACAAGTACGCGCGGCACCGCTCGGTGGCGTTCGGCGGCGACAGGAACCGCCCGTACGGCGACGGCGTCGTCACCGGCTACGGCACGGTCGACGGGCGCACCGTCGCGGTGTTCGCCCAGGACTTCACGGTCTTCGGGGGGTCCCTCGGCGAGGTCTTCGGCGAGAAGATCACCAAGGTCATGGACTTCGCGATGAAGGTCGGCTGCCCCGTCGTGGGACTCAACGACTCGGGCGGGGCGCGCATCCAGGAGGGTGTGGTCTCGCTCGGGCTGTACGGCGAGATCTTCCGCCGCAACGTGCACGCCTCGGGTGTCATCCCGCAGATCTCGCTCATCATGGGGCCGTGTGCGGGGGGCGCCGTCTACTCCCCGGCGGTCACCGACTTCACCGTGATGGTCGACCAGACGTCGCACATGTTCATCACCGGGCCCGACGTCATCAAGACCGTCACCGGTGAGGACGTCGGCTTCGAGGAGCTCGGCGGGGCGCGCACCCACAACACTAAGTCCGGCGTGGCGCACTACATGGGCACCGACGAGGACGACGCGATCGAGTACGTCAGGGCGCTGCTGTCGTACCTGCCGAGCAACAACATGGAGGAAGCGCCCGTCTTCGGCGAGGAGAACGACCTCGAGATCTCCGAGGACGACCGGTTTCTCGACACGATCATCCCGGACAGCGCCAACGTGCCCTACGACATGCACGAGGTCTTCACCCGCGTGCTCGACGACGGCGAGTTCCTCGAGGTGCAGCCGTTGTTCGCGCCGAACCTCATCATCGGGTTCGGGCGCGTCGAGGGCCGGTCCGTGGGGGTCGTGGCCAACAACCCGATGCAGTTCGCCGGCACCCTTGACATCGACGCCTCCGAGAAGGCGGCCCGGTTCGTGCGCACGTGCGACGCGTTCAACGTGCCGATCCTGACCTTCGTCGACGTGCCGGGGTTCCTGCCGGGCACCGACCAGGAGTGGGACGGCATCATCCGCCGCGGCGCCAAGCTCATCTACGCCTACGCCGAGGCGACCGTGCCCCTGGTGACGGTCATCACCCGCAAGGCCTACGGCGGCGCGTACGACGTCATGGGGTCCAAGCACCTCGGGGCCGACATCAACCTCGCATGGCCCACGGCCCAGATCGCCGTCATGGGGGCGCAGGGGGCGGTCAACATCCTCTACCGCAAGGAGCTCGCGGCGGCGGCGGCAAAGGGTGAGTCGGTCGAGGAGGCTCGCGCGTCGTTCATCAAGCAGTACGAGGACGCGCTGGCCAACCCCTACATCGCGGCCGAGCGTGGCTACATCGACACGGTCATCACGCCGTCCAACACGCGGATGAACGTCACGAAGGCCCTGCGCGCGCTGCGCACCAAGCGGGCATCGCTGCCCCCGAAGAAGCACGGGAACATCCCCCTGTGAGCCCGGACGCGAGGCCGGAGCAGGCCGGGAGCGGGGCACCCGCCGACGCCACGGCATCCGATGCCGTGCCGCCGGTCGTGGTGGTTCGTGGTGCCGCGACACCCGAGGAGGTGGCCGCGGTGACCGCGGTGCTCGCGGCGGCATCCGGCGGTGGTGACGACTCCGGGGCTGAGGTCGCGCCGTCGGCGTGGGCGGCGCACGGCGCGACCCTGAGGCGCCCTGTCGGTCACGGCCCGGGCGCCTGGCGCAACTCATTCCGCTCCTGACCCGGCTGCACCGTCCCCCCATCGACCAACAGGTCACTCCGCTTCGCCGGCGCGGCCTACCGCCTGGTAGGTGATGTCCCAGCAGCACCTACCAGGCGGTAGCGCGCGGCAAACCCCTCGCAGTCCCCCCGAACCCCCAGCTCACGGCGGCAGGTGCCAGGGGCCGGTGCCGGTTGTCCGGGTGCAGGTGCCAGCGGCAGGTGCCGGGTTTGATGGGACCGGGGGCCGGCTTCCAGGCCCACTTGTCCACAGGTACCCGACGACGGGCACTCGATCCACCGGGCACGCCGAAGGTACGGGCGCATCACGCCGGCGCAGGCCAGGGTGCTCCCATGCCCACGTTCCCACCGCCCGCGCGAGCCCTGCTCACGCGACAGGACAACGTCATCACCCGCGCGCAGCTGGTGGATGCCGGCCTGTCTGCCGCAACCATCCGGTGGAACGCCGGGCGAGGCTGGCGCGTCGTGCTCCCCCACGTCTTCACTGCGTCCCGCGAACGCCCGACGACCCGACAGCAGCAGATCGCCGCACTCCTCTGGGCAGGGCCCGGTTCCGTCCTCGCCGGTGCCACCGCGGCCAGGCTGCACGGGGTCACCTCCGCGGACCCACTCGCTCGCGTCCACGTGCTGGTACCCGCCCCACGAAGCAGCCGGTCGAGCGCATTCGCCGACGTCCGGCGCACCCTGCTCCACGATGCCGGCGAGGTCTCGCGAGGGCCACTTCGCCTGTCGTCCCCCGCGAGGGCAGCGGTGGACGCCGCCCGCGCGGCCCGCACCCGTGAGGCCCGCTCCGCCATCCTCATCGAGGCCGTCCAGCGGGGAATCGCCACCCTGGACGACCTCTCGGAGTGGGTTCACCGCCTGCGACCTCGCGACGCTGCAGCGCTGCACGCCCCGTTGGCCGAGGCCGCGTCGGGGGCCTGGTCGGTGCCCGAGTCCGAACTCCTCGACCTGGTCGCGACGTCGGCGGTCCTTCCCGTGGCCTGGGCCAACCCGGTCCTCACGCTGCCGTGCGGCGCAGCACTCACGACACCGGACGTCTGGTTCGACGACGTCGCCATGGCCGTCATGGTGCACTCGCACCGCTTCCACAGCCAGGGCGACCAGTGGGACGACACCGTCGACAAGGACGGGGACCTCGTTGCCGCCGGCATCGTGGTCGCAGGCGTCACCCCGCATCGGATCCGGGAACGCCCGGATGCCGTGCTCGCGCGCCTCGATCGCGCCTACCTGGCGGCGAAGGCGCGTCCCCGACCCGATGTGCGCGCCACCCCGCGCCACCTGCTGGCCCTGCAGCCATCCCGCCCTGCGTCCTGACCCGTGGTGGGCACCCACCCGCCGGGTACGACGCGACCTACCGACTGGTAGGTGCTGCTGCAGCAGCAGCTACCGCGCCGTAGGACGTGCGGTACCCGAGGCGAGTCCCAGCAGCGACCTATTGGTCGATCCGGGGACGGCGGGTGAGGCGGCGCTCGAGGTCCCGGTGCTCATCAGCGCCGAGCGCCCCCGCCGCCAGCACCCTGGCCGCCAGCTCGTCGTCACCCATGAAGGCGCCGAACACCTCGGGCACGGTGATGCCGTGGTCCGGCCGCCCGACCACCTCGACCACGTCGCCCGCCGACAGCACCCCGGGCTCGATCACCGCGAGGTAGGCCCCGGTCCGCCCCCGCTCGGTGAACCGGCGCACCCATCCCCGCTCCGCCATCCACGCCCCGAAGGTCGCACAGGGGATGCGCGGCCCGGTCACCTCAAGAACCGCCGAGCCAATCCTCCAACGCTCCCCCACGACGGCGCCGTCGACGTCGAGCCCGGTCGTGGTCACGTTCTCCCCGAACATGCCGTCACGCAGGTCCCGACCGAGCTCGGCACCCCACCAGTCCAGCTCCTCACGGGCCACCGCGTAGACCGCCTGGCGCGAACCGCCGTGATGCTTTCGGCTCACGACGTCATCCCCCAGCACACCGCTGCCGAGTCCCCCGCGCTTGGGCCCGGGGTCGCGCACCTGGATCGCCGCCACCGGGCGCTTGTCGATCGCCGTCTCGCCCCACGCCGCCGGATGCCGCTGCGTGCGCCACCGACATTGACCGACCTCACCACGGGTTGCATGCGCGAAGGGTACGACGGCCGCAAACCCGCGAGACCGCGGCGCCCCCCTCGGGTAGCGTCCGCAGGGTGACCGAGACGACCACCTCGAACCGTCAGCCCACCGCCGTCGACGCCCTCGCCGATGCCCACTTCGACGCGGTGATCGAGGCGAGCCCGATCGAGGCCACATACCTGGGCGTCCCCGGGCGCGACACCGAGCTCGACGACCTGTCCCCCGACGGCTTCGCCCGGCATGCCGACCTCGCCCGCACGACGTTGTCCCGCCTCGACGGCGTCCGGCCCGTCGACGACGTCGACCTCGTCACGGTCGCAGCGCTGCGCGAGCGGCTCGGGCTGGTCGTCGAGACGCACGAGGCCGGCTACGACGCCATGGCCCTGAACGTCCTCGCCTCCCCGCTGCAGGCCTGCCGCGACGTCTTCGACCTCATGCCGACCACCTCGCAGGACGACTGGGCGGCGATCGCCACCCGGCTCGCGGCGGTGCCGACGGCCCTCGAGCAGTACGCCACCACCCTGCTCGACAGCGCCGACCGTGGCCTTGTCACCCCCCGGCGCCAGGTCGCGGCGTGCATCGCCCAGTGCGAGGAGCACACCGCTGACGACGGCTTCTTCGGCGCCTTCGTCGAGCGGGCGTCCGCGAACGGCATCCCCCTCGAGGCGTCGGTCCGGGCCGACCTGGAGCGGGGCGCCGAGGCGGCCGCAGCGGCCTACGGGCGCCTGGGCGAGCACCTGCGCGAGCACCTCCTCGAGCGCGCCCCCGAGTCGGATGCCGCGGGGCGCGAACGCTACGGTCTGGCCTCGCGCTCGTTCCTCGGTGCCACGATCGACCTCGAGGAGACCTACGCGTGGGGCCAGGAGGAGCTCGCGCGCATCACGGCCGACATGGAGCGCACGGCCGAGCGCATCCTGCCCGGCGCCGGCATCGCGGAGGCGATCGAGCACCTCGACGACAACCCGCGCTACCAGCTGCACGGCACCGAGGCGCTGCGCGACTGGATGCAGGAGCGGGCCGACGAGGTCATCACGGCGATGGCGGACACCCACTTCGACATCCCGGAGCCGGTGCGCACCATCGAGTGCCGCATCGCCCCGACCCACACCGGTGGCATCTACTACACCGGTCCGAGCGACGACTTCAGCCGCCCGGGGCGGATGTGGTGGTCGGTGCCCAAGGGCGTCACCGAGTTCGGCACCTGGCGAGAGCTGACGACGGTCTACCACGAGGGCGTCCCGGGCCATCACCTCCAGGTCGGCCAGACGGTCTACCGTCGTGAGCTGCTCAACAAGTGGCGCCGGATGATGTGCTGGTCGAGCGGGCACGGTGAGGGGTGGGCGCTCTACTCGGAACGGCTGATGGCCGAGCTCGGGTACATGGACGACCCCGGCAACTACCTCGGGCTGCTCGACGGCCAGTCGCTGCGGGCCGCCCGCGTCGTGCTCGACATCGGGGTGCACTGCGGCTTCGAGGCACCCCCCGAGGTCGGTGGTGGGTCGTGGACCTACGACAAGGCCTGGGCCTTCCTGCAGGCCCACTCGCACGAGGGCGAGAAGATGCTGCGGTTCGAGCTGGACCGCTACCTCGGCTGGCCCGGGCAGGCTCCGAGCTACAAGGTGGGCGAACGCCTGTGGCTCCAGCTGCGCGACGAGGCGCAGCAGCGCGAGGGGGACGCGTTCTCGCTCAGGGACTTCCACCGGCGCGCCCTCGACATCGGCTCGGTCGGCCTGGACGTCCTGCGCGAGGCCGTCCTGCGCGACGCTGCCGTGCGCTGACCGTGTCCGAGCCGGAGAAGGGAGCCAGGGCGGCGATCGCCCGGGGCCGCCGCCCTGCAGGCAGCGGCACGCGCGAGGCGATCCTCGCGGCCGCCTCGCGCGCCTTCGCCGACCAGGGCTACCCGCGCACCACGCTGCGTGGCATCGCCCGCGATGCGGGTGTCGACACCCGGCTGGTGTCGCACTACTTCGGCTCCAAGCAGGAGCTGTTCGTCACGGTCGTCGACCTGCCCTTCGACCCCGACGTCGTCATGCCCGCCCTGCTGTCACCCGGTCGGGAGGGGGTCGGCTTCCGACTCGCGGCCTTCGCCGTCGACGTCATGGAGACGCCCGAGGCGCGCCAGACGATGACCGGACTGCTGCGCGCTGCGGCGTCCGAAGAGGCGGCGGCCGTCCTCGTCCGTGACCTCCTCATGGAGCGGCTGCTCGGCCCGCTGGCCCGGCACCTCGGTGGCGAGGACCCCACCCTGCGCGCGTCGCTGGCCGCGTCCCAGGTCGCCGGGTTGGCGTTCTCGCGCCACGTCGTCGGGCTTCCGCGCCTCGCGAACGCCTCCCGTGAGGAGCTGGTGGCCGCCCTCGGCCCGGTCCTCGAGCACTACCTGGTGGGCGACCTCTCGCCCCGCCACCCCTGACGGGGCACAATCCTCCGGTGGAGCTCGCCTCAGCCGTCGTGGCCATCGTGCTGGTCGTCATCGTCGTCAGCCGGGTGACCGCACCGATCGGCGTCCCCACGCCCATCGCCCTCCTCCTCGTGGGGGCTGCGCTGTCCTTCGCCCCCGCCGTGCCCCAACTGACCCTGTCGAGCGACCTCGTGCTCTACGGCCTGCTGCCGCCGTTGCTGTACGCCGCGGCCCTGTCGACGTCGCTGCTCGACATCAGGGCGAACCGGGTCGCCATCCTCGGACTCTCGGTCGGGCTCGTGCTGTTCACCGCGGTCGGCGTGGCCGTCGTCGCGTGGCTGCTGCTGCCGATCCCGTTCGCCGTCGCCATCGCGCTCGGCGCCATCGTGGCACCGCCGGATGCCGTGGCGGCCACGTCCGTGGCCCGCAGCATCGGCCTCCCACGTCGGGTGACGACGATCCTGGAGGGCGAGTCGCTGCTCAACGACGCCACCGCGCTCGTCACGCTGCGCACCGCCCTCGCCGCAGCGGGGCTTGCGGCCCACGGGGCCTCGAGCCACGCCGAGGTCCCGGAGGTCACCCTCCCGTCGGTCGCGACCGACCTGCTCATCGCCTCACTCGGCGGTGTGGCCATCGGGGTGATCGCCTTCGTGGCCATCGGCGCGCTGCGGCGCCACCTCACCGAGGTCCCGGCCGACACCGCACTGTCCTTCGTCGCGCCGTACATCGCGTTCGTGCCCGCCGAGCAGGTGGGCGCCTCGGGGGTCCTCGCCGTCGTCACCGCAGGCCTGCTGCTGGCCCACAAGGCTCCCGTGATCCAGACCGCGCCGTCGCGGCTGTCGGAGAGGATCAACTGGTCGAGCGTGACCTTCGTGCTGGAGAACGCCGTCTTCCTGCTCATCGGCCTGCAGATCGCGTCCCTGCTCGACGACGTCGGCGCCGGGGACCAGTCCCTCGGCCGCACCCTCCTCGTGGGCCTCGCAGTGTTGCTCACCTGCCTCGTCCTCCGGCCGATCTGGGTGGTGCCCTTCACCCTGCTCGCGTCACGGCGCGCAGGTGACGAGGGGAACGACCGCCTGCGCGGTGGCCTGGTCAGCTCGTGGGCGGGCATGCGCGGCGTCATGACGCTCGCGGCCGCCCTCACGCTGCCCGACGAGACGCCCCTTCGGGCCGAGCTCGTCGTCATCGCGCTCGTCGTCACCGTGGGCACCCTGCTGCTGCAGGGGCTGACCCTGCCCCGGCTCGCGCGGGCCCTGGACGTGCGCGGGCCCGATCCCCGGGAGGATGCGCTCGTGGAGGCGACCGTCCTCGGTGCCACCACGGGAGCCGGTCTCCGACTCATCGAGGCCGACCCCGCCGCCGACCCAGCCGTGGTCGCCGCGATCCGCGACCAGGCGAGCGCCCGCGTCAACCGCAGCTGGGAGCGCCTCGGCACCCTCGGTCCCGGGGACGACGAGACCCCGAGCGAGGCCCACGCGCGCCTGCGGACCGTGATGATCCGCGAGGAGCGGGCCGAGCTGATGCGCATCCGGGACGAGGGGCACGTCGACCACGCCGTGCTCAGTGCCGTGCTCGGCCAGCTCGACGCCGAGGAGACCGCGCTCGTGTGGAGTGCCACCCGCAGCGGGGCGGTCCGGGCCTCTCCACTGCGACCCCCCGACCGCATCGCCGGGGCGTGCGCGCACCTCGTGGCGGCGGAGGTGCCTGTGGCGCCGACCTTCGCCGAAGGCTGCCCGCGCTGCCTGGCCGAGGGGCAGCGATGGGTGCACCTGCGGGCCTGCGCCACGTGCGGAGAGGTCGGCTGCTGCGACTCCTCGGCAGGTCGGCACGCGGATGCCCACTTCCGGGAGACCGGCCACCCCGTGATGCGCAGCATCGAGCCGGGTGAGGCCTGGCGCTGGTGCTACGTCGACGAGGTCGTCGGCTGAGCGCACTGGCCCGGCTCGCCCGCGGACGGGCGTACCGTCAGGAGGACAGGAGGCACGTCGGAACCGGAGGGCGACCATGGCGGAGCACGCACCGGATGCCGTCCAGGGCACCTGATGGAGCCCGTCAGTCGCCGAACCGCAGCGGTGGTGGTGGGGATCGGTGCCCTGGGCGCCGCCGGCGGCATCGCCGCGGTCACCGGCGCCCTGAGGCCGCTGTCGCCGGGTCGGAGGACCACCGGCTCCGCGTCCGCCGGGAGACCCGGTGGCCCGCTGCGCGAGCCCACGGTGCTGCGCAGCGAGGGCGGCATCCTCGAGGTGCGGCTCGAGGCCGCGCGCGGGTCGCACCCCCTGGCCGGCCGCAGCGCGACGACCCTGGCGTACAACGGTGCGATCCCGGGCCCCACGCTGCGCCTGCGCGCCGGGGACCTGCTCCGGGTGGAGCTGGTGAACTCCTTCGACGAGACGACCAACCTGCACGTGCACGGACTGCACGTCTCCCCCGGGGGCAACGCCGACAACGTCTTCGTCGCGGTCGAGCCGGGGTCGTCGTTCTCGTACGAGTACCAGCTGCCGAAGGACCACCCCAGCGGCACCTACTGGTACCACCCACATCACCACGGCATGGTGGCCGACCAGCTGTTCGCCGGCCTCTACGGCGCCATCGTGGTCGAGGAGCCCGAGCCGCTGCCCGTCGCGCGTGAGCGCCTCCTCGTCGTCTCCGACATCACCCTGGACGCCGCTGGCGGGGTTGCGGCGGTGTCGATGAGGGACCGGATGACGGGCCGCGAGGGCGAGCTGCTCCTCGTCGACGGCCAGGTCACCCCCACCCTCCGGGCCCGCCCCGGGGAACGGGAGCACTGGCGGGTCGTCAACACCTGCTCCTCGCGCTTCCTGTCCCTGCGGATGAGTGGGATGCCGCTCGTGATCCTTCGCCGCGACTCCGGGCGCCTCGCCACGCCGACGGAGGCGCCCGAGGTGTTCCTCGCCCCGGGAAACCGCGTCGACCTCGTCGTCACCGCGGGCCAGGACGGCGGCGTGCTCCGTGCGCTGCCCGTGGACCGTGGGTCGATGTCGGGCGCGATGATGGGCAACCGCCCGGCATCCGGGAGCACCGAGCCGGTCGACCTCCTGGTGCTCGAGGTCGCCGGGCCACCCGTCGACGACCTGCCGGCGCTCCCCCGGCCCCCGGCTCCCCGTGACCTGTCCGCGGACGACGTGGCTCGCGAGCGGGTGCTCACCCTCGCGATGGGCATGGGCATGGGCATGGGCGGCGGCCCCGGGCGGGGCATGAGCCTGACCATCGACGGTCGCGAGTTCGACCACGAGCGCGTCGACCAGCACGTCGAGCTCGGCACCGTGGAGGCGTGGAGGATCGTCAACACCAGCTCGATGGACCACCCCTTCCACCTGCACGTCTGGCCGATGCAGGTCCTGCGGCAGGGTGGCCGCGCGGTGGAGACCCCCACGTGGCTCGACGTCGTCAACGTGCCGGCGTTCGGCGAGGTGGACGTCCGCATCGCCTTCGAGGACTTCGGTGGCCGCACCGTCTACCACTGCCACGTCCTCGACCACGAGGACCTCGGCATGATGGGCGTCATCGAGGCCCGCTGAGGGCCTCCCCGGCGCGCAGGTCGCCGTAGGTGGTGCGGGCCTTCTGCAGCGCCTCGACGTATCCGGCCCGCTCGTAGACGCCCTGGTCCACACCCACCGGCACCGCCAGCCGACCCCGGAAGTCCTCGGGTGTCGCAAAGCCCTTGCGCCGCATCCAGTCCTGGAGGCCGTCGAGCAGCACGCCGGCGTGGCCGACGCCGTGGCGCAGCAGCGCGGATGCCGTCATGACGACGTCCGCCCCGGCGAGGAGGTAGGCCGCGACGTCCCCGGACTGGTCCACCCCGGTCGTCGCGGCCAGCGAGGCGGTCACGTGTCCGCGCAGGATGGCGATCCAGGTGCGCGCCACCCGGGCCTCGGCAGGCGAGGACAGCGTGACACCCGTCGTGACCGCGAGCGCCTCCGGGTCGACGTCCGGCTGGAGGAAGCGGTTGAAGAGCACCAGCCCGTTCGCTCCGGCCCGGTCCAGCCGCATCGCCATCTCACCGGTGGAGCTGAAGTGCGGGCTGAGCTTGACCGCGACGGGCACCGTCACGGCGTCCCTGACCTGCTGGAGGATCTCGACGTGGCGGTCCTCCACGTCACGCGCGCGGGTGTGTGGGTCTCCCGGCACGAGGTAGACGTTCAGCTCGATGGCGGCGGCGCCGGCATCCTGCATCGAGCGGGCGAAGCCCACCCAGCCACCAGCCGTGCTCCCGTTGAGGCTGGCGATGACCGGAACGTCCACGGCGTGTGCTGCCTGCTCGAGCAGCCGCAGGTAGCGCGTCGCACCGCCGGTCTGCGCGCTGGGAACGTTCGGGAAATAGGACAGCGCCTCCCCGAACGCGTCCTCGTGCGCCTCGCTGACCATGAGGTCACGCAGCTGCTCACGGTGCACCTCCTCCTCGAAGAGCGAGTACATGACGATGGCGCCCACTCCCGCGTCAGCCAGCGCCCGCACCCGGTCCACGCCCTGGGACAGGGGTGAGGCGCTCGCGACCAGCGGGTTCCGCAGGGCCAGCCCGAGATAGCTCGTCGACAGGTCTGTCACTAGGTCCTCCTCGTGTCCGCGGCGAACCGGTCGGCACCACGGGTCGCCATCTCCTCGTAGGTCTGCCACCGCTGGTTCACGGCCTCCTGCTTCAGGGCGAGCAGCCGCTCGGCCTCGGCGGGGTCCGCGTTGCGCAGCATCCGGTAGCGCAGCTCGTTGTAGACGTAGTCCTCGAGCGGGATCCGTGGCCGGGGCGAGTCGAGCTGGAAGGGGTTGCCCCCGCTCGCCCGTACGGCGGGGTCGTAGCGCACGAGGGGCCAGTGGCCGGAGGCGACGGCGCGGTACTGCTGGTCCAGGCCCTTGCGCATCTCGATGCCGTGGGCGATGCAGTGGCTGTAGGCGATGACGAGGGACGGACCGTCGTAAGCCTCGGCGTCGCGCAGCGCGGTCAGCGTCTGCTGGGGGTCGGCCCCCATCGCCACCCGGGCGACGTAGACGGTGCCGTAGGCGATGGCCTGGAGGGCGAGGTCCTTCTTGGCCACCGACTTGCCGGCCGCGGCGAACTTGGCCACGGCACCGATCGGTGTGGCCTTCGAGGACTGCCCCCCGGTGTTGGAGTACACCTCGGTGTCGAGCACGAGCACGTTGACGTCGCGGCCGCTCGCGAGCACGTGGTCCAGCCCACCGGAACCGATGTCGTAGGCCCAGCCGTCGCCGCCGACGATCCACACGGTCCGGCGCAGCAGGTGGTCCGCGACGCTGCGCAGGTCCTCCACCACCGGCCCGGTCATCCCGTCGAGCCGGCGCAGCAGCTCGGCGACCCGCTCGCGCTGCGCGGTGAGCTCGAACTCACGAACCTGTCCGGCCCCGAGGATGCCGTCCGCCAGGTCGGCACCGACCTCCTCCCTGAGCTGGCCGAGCCGTTCGCGGGCCAGCCGGGTGTGCAGGTCGGCAGCCAGCCGCAGCCCGAGCCCGAACTCCGCGTTGTCCTCGAAGAGCGAGTTCGACCATGCCGGCCCCCGCCCCGCTGCGTTCTTCGTCCACGGCGTCGTCGGCAGGTTGCCCCCGTAGATCGAGGAGCAGCCGGTCGCGTTCGCGACGGTGAGCCGCTCACCGAAGAGCTGGGTGAGCACCTTGAGGTAGGGCGTCTCCCCGCACCCCGAGCACGCCCCCGAGAACTCGAACAGCGGCTGGAGGAACTGGGTGCCCCGGACGGTGCCGAAGTCGACGCGGGACCGGTCGTTGACCGGCAGGGACTCGAAGAAGGTGATGTTCTCGCGCTCGGCCTCGAGCACTTTTTCCAGCGGTGCGAGGTTGATCGCCCTGCGATCCGGGGCTCCCGGCATCCCGGGCACGACGAGCGGGCTGACCGGGCAGGCCTCGACGCACAGCCCGCAGCCCGTACAGTCCTCGACGTAGACCTGCAGCGTGTAGCGCGAGTCCGGCAGGCCTGCCGCGTTGAGCGGCGCCGACCGGAATCCCGCCGGTGCACCGTCCAGGGCCGCGCCGTCGTAGAACACCGACCGGATGACGCTGTGCGGGCAGACGAAGCTGCACGTGCCGCACTGGATGCACGTGTCGGGGTCCCAGTCGGCGACGAGGTCGGAGATCCGTCGCTTCTCGTAGGCCGTGGTGCCGCTGGGGTACGTGCCGTCGGCCGGCAGGGCACTCACCGGAAGCGCGTCGCCACGACCGGCCATCATCTCGGCGGTCACGGTGCGCACGAACTCGGGGGCGGTGCGGGGGACGACGTCCGGGATGTCCCGCCCTGAGGTCCGCACGGCGGGCACCGGCACCTCGTGCAGGGCGTCGAGGGTGGCGTCCACGGCGGCCTCGTTGCGGCGCACCACCTCGGCACCGCGCCGACCGTAGGTCTTGCGGATCGCGGCCTTGACCCGGGCGACCGCCTCATCGGCCGGTAGCACCCCCGAGATCGCGAAGAAGCAGGTCTGCAGCACCGTGTTGGTGCGGCCGGGCAGCCCGGCGACCCGGGCCACGGACGTGGCGTCCACGGCATACAGGCGCAGCCGCTTGTCGATGATCTCCTGCTGGACCGGCCCGGGGATGGCGTCCCACACCTCCTCCGGGGGCTGGGGGGCGTTGAGCAGCAGGGTGGCCCCGTCCTGCGCGCAGGCCAGCACGTCGACGGTGTCGAGCAGCCCCAGGTGGTGGCACCCGACGAAACCCGCCCGGCTGACGAGGTAGGGCGCGCGGATGGGGTGCGGGCCGAACCGCAGGTGCGAGACGGTGAGCCCGCCGGACTTCTTGGAGTCGTAGACGAAGTAGGCCTGGGCGTGGACCTCGGGGTCGGCCCCGAGGATCTTGATGGTGTTCTTGTTGGCCCCGACGGTGCCGTCGGCGCCGAGGCCGTAGAAGACCGCGCGCAGGGTCTGTGGGTCCTCGATGTCGAGGTCGCGGTCGTAGGGCAGGCTCGTGTCGCCGACGTCATCGGTGATTCCGAGGGTGAACCGGCGCCGCGGCTGCTCGAGCGCGAGCTCGTCGAAGATCCCCGCGACCATCCCCGGCGTGAACTCCTTGGACGACAGCCCGTAGCGCCCGCCGATGACCCGAGGGATGGTCTCGCGGTCACCGCGCGAGTGCGCCTCGGCGAGCGTCGCGAGCACGTCGAGGTAGAGCGGCTCACCGTTGGAACCCGGCTCCTTGGTGCGGTCGAGCACGGCCACCTGGCGCACGCTGCCGGGCAGCGCCTCGAGCACCTCCGACGACGGGAAGGGCCGGTACAGGCGCAGCTGGAGCACCCCGACCCGCTCGCCCGCGCCGACGAGGTGGGCCACCGTCTCCCGCACGGTCTCCCCGCCGGAGCCCATGATGACCACGACCCGCTCGGCCTCGGGGTGGCCGCTGTACTCGGCCACCCGGTACGCGCGCCCAGTGTGAGAGGCGACCTCGTCCATGACGTCCTGCACGACCGCCGCCGTGCGGGCGTAGAACGGGTTCACGGTCTCGCGGGCCTGGAAGTACACGTCGGGGTTCTGCGCGGTGCCGCGCACGAACGGGTGCTCGGGCGTCAGGGCCCGCGCGCGGTGCTCGCGCACCAGGTGCTCCGGCACGACGGCCCGCAGGACGTCGTCGTCGACGAGCTCGACGGTGTTGAGCTCGTGGGAGGTGCGGAAGCCGTCGAAGAAGTGGACGAACGGCACGCGGGTGCGCAGCGTGGCCGCCTGGGCGACGAGCGCGAGGTCGTGCGCCTCCTGCACCGAGGCGGAGGAGAGGAGCGCGAAGCCGGTCTGGCGCACCGCCATGACGTCCGAGTGGTCACCGAAGATCGACAACCCCTGTGCGGCCAGCGACCTGGCCGCCACGTGGAAGACCGTCGACGTCAGCTCGCCGGCGATCTTGTACATGTTGGGGATCATGAGGAGCAGGCCCTGGGATGCCGTGAAGGTCGTGCTGAGCGCCCCACCCTGGAGCGCGCCGTGCATCGCTCCGGCGGCGCCGCCCTCGCTCTGCATCTCCATGACCGTGGGAACGGTCCCCCAGACGTTGGTGCGCCCGTGGCTGGCCCACTCGTCGGCGAGCTCGGCCATCGTCGACGAGGGCGTGATCGGGTAGATCGCGCAGAGCTCGCTCAGCCGGTAGGCGACGTCGACTGCGGCCTCGTTGCCATCGATCGTGACGCGCATCGGTTCAGCCCTCCGGGATCATCGCGATGGCATGGACGGGGCACTGCCGGTAGCAGGCGCCGCAGCCCGTGCACCTGGCGTCGTCGAACTCGTAGCGCAGCCCCACGCCGAGCTTGATGACCGCACCCTCCGGGCAGGCGCCGAGGCAGCCGTCGCACTCGAAGCAGTTGCCGCACGACAGGCACCGGCCGGCCTCGAAGACCGCCTCGGTCTCCGACAGCCCGGTCAGCACCTCGTCGAAGGTCTGCACCCGGGTCGCTGGATCGAGCACGACCTCCTCACGCCGGTCGTGGACCCCGAAGTACCAGAGGTTGAGCTGGTCGAGGCTCGCGAGGTCGTGCTTGGGCGCCTGGTGGACGGCCTCGCCGCGCAGCCAGGCGTCGATGGCCCGGGCGGCCCGCTTGCCGTGGCCCACGCCGACGGTGACGGTCCGCTGGCTGGGGACGGCGTCGCCCCCCGCGAAGATTCCCGGAGCCCCGGTCATCAAGGTGTCCTTGGCGACCTGCACGGTGTCGCCCTGGAACTCGATCCCGGGGATGTCCTGGAGGAAGCCGGTGTCGCTGGCCTGGCCGAGCGCGAGGATGACCGTGTCGGCCTCGAGGGTCTCGAACCGGCCGGTGCCGTGGGGCCGACCGGACTCGTCGAGCTCCTGGATCTCGACCGTGAGGTCGGCGTCCCCCATCGAGCTGATCGTGCGCAGCCAGTTGATCCGGATGCCCTCCTCCTCGGCGTCCTGCGCCTCGGACTCGTGGGCGGGCATCTGCTCGCGGGTGCGGCGGTAGACGATCACGGTGTCGTCGGCGCCCATGCGACGGGCCACCCTGGCGGCATCCATCGCCGTGTTCCCACCGCCGTAGACCGCGACGCGCCCGGCCAGGGGCGCCTGGGTGCCCGATGCCGCGCCGCGGAGGAACTCGACGGCATCCATGACGCGCGAGGCGTCCTGGTTCGGGATGTCGACGCGGGTGGACAGGTGTGCACCGACGGCCACGAAGACGGCGTCGAAGGGCCCCTCGCGCATCTCGGCCCCGAGGTCCTCGACCCGGTGGCCCTGCTCGATGACGACCCCGAGGGCACGCAGACGGTCGATCTCGGCGTCGAGCACGGTGCGCGGCAGGCGGTAGGTCGGGATGCCGTAACGCATCATGCCGCCCGGCTCGGCCCCCACGTCGCGCACCGTCACACCGTGCCCGAGGCGGACGAGGTGGTAGGCAGCTGCCAGCCCGCTCGGCCCGCTGCCCACCACGAGGACGCGGCGGCCGGTCGCGGGGGGCGGTGGGTCGAAGGCCCAGCCGTGCTCGATGGCCTGGTCCCCGAGGAACCGTTCGACCCCGTGGATCGAGACGGCGCCGTCGAGCTCGACGCGGTTGCAGGCGGCTTCGCACGGGTGGTAGCACACCCGCCCGTGGATGGCGGGGAACGGGTTGTCGAGGGTCAGCTGGCGCCACGCGGCCTGCGGGTTCCCACTCTTGACGAGGGCGAGCCACGCCTGGATGTTCTCGCCTGCGGGACAGCCCGCGTTGCACGGTGGCAGGAGGTCGACGTAGACGGGTCGCTGCGAGCGGACGGGGCCCGACCTGGTCTGGCCCAGACCCACCGACGCGAGTGGGGTGAGGTCGCGCTCTGCTCCGGCCACGGACATCTCCTCCTCGTCCCGCCCCAGGGGACCGGACTCCACGGCGATACTACGCTGCGTAGTTGACGCCGCCCGCGGGAGGAGACGAGCGCCACGCGGGTGCCGAGCTAGATTGCCCCGTATGCCGTCCGCACGCCTCTCGCTCCTGCTCGCCTCCGCGTCACCCGCCCGGCGCAGCACCCTGCTCGCGGCAGGGGTCCACCCGCTGGTGCGGGTGTCGGCCGTCGACGAGGACGCCGCCGTCGCCGCGGCCGAGGCGGTGCACGGGAGCCTCGACGCCGGTGACATCGCCCTCCTGCTCGCGCGTGCCAAGGCGGAGGACGTCGTCGCGGCGCTGGACGGTGACGAGGCAGGGGACGAGGCGGACGACGAGGCCCCGGGAGAGGCAGTGGACGGGAGCCCGGACGAGCTCGACGGCGACCTCCTCGTGCTGGGCTGCGACTCCGTGCTCGAGCTCGGTGGCGAGGTGCACGGCAAGCCGGCCGATGCCGCCGAGGCCGTCGAGCGGTGGCGACGGATGCGTGGCCGGTCCGGCGTGCTGCACACGGGTCACTGGCTCGTCGACCTGCGCCACCCCGACGATGGTGGGACGGGCGGCATGGTCGGTGGCACGGCATCCACGACGGTGCACTTCGCCGACCTCGACGACGACGAGATCACCGCGTACGTCGCGACCGGCGAACCCCTGAAGGTGGCCGGGGCGTTCACCATCGACGGGATCGGGGGGCCGTACGTCGCCGCGATCGAGGGCGACCCGAGCACCGTCGTCGGGGTCTCCCTGCCGCTGCTGCGCGAGCTCGTGCGCGAGCTGGGGCTGTCCTGGCACGACCTGCGCGCCCCGACCGCCTGACGCCCCGCGGGCTCAGACGGGCGGGACGTCGCGGCGCTTGTCGGTGAAGTGCCGGTCGCGCCGCGCGGCGTAGCGCAGGCGGCGCCGCAGGTCCTCGCGCAGGGCGTCGGCCTCGATGACCTGGTCGAGCACGAGGTCGGCGGCCAGCCGCTCGAGGTCGACGTCGGCCTCGTACTCGGCACGCCGGGCCGCGACGAACGCCTCGCGCGCCGCCACACCCTCGGCAGCCTCGACCTCCGCGATCTTGTTGGCGTACACGGCGTTGACCGCGGCCTCGGGGCCCATCACGGCGATCCGGGCCGTGGGCAGCGCGATCGTGGCGTCGGGCGCGAAGCCGGGGCCACCCATCGCGTACAGCCCGGCGCCGTAGGCCTTGCGCACGACGACGCAGAACTGCGGCACCGTGGCCGACGCGACGGCGGAGACCATCTTCGCCCCGTGCCGGATGATGCCGCCGCGCTCGACCTCCGAGCCGATCATGAAGCCCGGTACGTCGGCGAGGTAGATGAGCGGGATCGAGAAGGCGTCGCACAGCCAGATGAACCGGGTCGCCTTGTCCGCGGAGTCGCTGAACAGCACCCCGCCCTTGACGGCCGAGTTGTTCGCGACGATGCCCACGCTCTCGCCGTCGATCCGGCCGAAGCCGACGACGAGCTCGGCGGCGAACAGCGGCTTGACCTCGAAGAAGCTGTGCGCGTCGAGCAGCCCGTCGATGACCTCGTGGATGTCGAAGGGCTGGCTCTCGCGCTCGGGCACGGTGGCCCGGGTCAGCGGTGCGGACGGCTCCTCGGCGTGGTAGCTCGGCAGCGGCGAGCGCCAGCTCCCGGGCAGGTACGAGAAGTACAGGCGGGCGAGCTCGATGGCCTCGGTGTCGTCGTGGGCGAGCAGGTCGCCGACGCCCGAGACGGTGCAGTGCATCCGCGCCCCGCCCATCTCCTCCAGCGAGACCTTCTCCCCCACGACCATCTCGGCCATCCGGGGGCTGCCGAGGTACATCGAGGCGTTGCCCTCGACCATGATGATGATGTCGCAGAAGCTCGGGATGTAGGCACCGCCGGCCGCCGACGGACCGAACAGGCAGCAGATCTGCGGCACCTTCCCGGACAGCGCGACCTGGTTGTGGAAGATCCGTCCGGCGCCGCGACGCCCGGGGAACATCTCGACCTGGTCGGTGATCCGCGCGCCCGCGCTGTCGACGAGCCAGAAGACGGGCAGCTCCTCGCGCAGGGCGGCCTCGGTCGCCCGCACGATCTTCTCCACGGTGCGGGCCCCCCACGAGCCCGCCTTCACGGTCGGGTCGTTGGCGATGACGATGACGGGGCGCCCGTCGACGGTTCCCCGCCCGGTGACGACGCCGTCGGCCGGCAGACCTGCTGCTCGGCTGTTGGCGTAGCGCCCGTCCTCGACGAAGCTGTCCCCGTCGAGCAGCAGTGCGATCCGGTCCCGCACGTAGAGCTTGTCCTGCGCGGCGAGCTTGGCCGCCGCCTTCTCGGTCGGACGCTCGGATGCCGTGTGCGCGGCTTCCAGCCGCGCCCGCACGTCCGCGACCCGCGGGTCGCCCTCGGTCATGATGGCAGGCCGAGGGACTTGGCGATGACCATGCGCTGCACCTCGGACGTGCCCTCCCCGATCTCGAGGATCTTCGCGTCGCGGTAGAACCGGGCGACGGGGTACTCCTCCATGAACCCGTTCCCGCCGAAGACCTGGGTCGCGATCCGGGTCGCGGAGACCGCGGCCTCGGAGGTGTAGAGCTTGGACACGGCAGCGGCCTGCTTGACCTCGGCGACCGAGCGGCGACCCGCCTCCTGCTCGTCCTTCAGCCACGCCGCGCGGTAGGTGAGCAGGCGCGAGTTCTCCTCCATGACCAGCAGGTCGGCGATGGGGAACGCGACACCCTGGTTGACCCCGATCGGACGCCCGAAGGCCGTGCGCGTCTTCGCGTAGGCCGTGGCCTCCTCGCGCATCCGGGTGATGAGCCCCAGCGCGAGGGCGCTGATCGCGATGCGGCCGTCGTCGAGGGTCTTGAGGAACTGGCGGAAGCCGTGGCCGCGCTGGCCGAGCAGGTGGTCCTCGGGCACACGGCAGCCGGCGAAGGCCAGGCCGTGCGTGTCCGAGATGTTCCAGCCGAGCTTGTCGTAGGGCGCCTCGACGGTGAATCCTGGTGTGCCGGAGGGGATCATGATCGCCGAGATCTCCGGGCGGCCGTCGGCGTCGGTGCCGGTGCGGGCGGTGACGGTGACGACGGAGGTGATGTCGGTGCCGGAGTTCGTGATGAACGCCTTCGAGCCGTCGACCACCCATTCCCCGTTGTCGAGCACCGCCCTGGTGCGCGTGGCACCGGCGTCGCTCCCGGCATCCGGCTCGGTGAGGCCGAAGCCCGCGAGCGCACGGCCGGCGACGAGGTCGGGCAGGAAGCGCTCCTTCTGGGCGTCGGTGCCGTAGGTGAGGATCGGGTTGATGCCCAGGCCCACCCCGGCGGACAGCGTGATGCCGATCGACTGGTCGACCCGGCCGAGCTCCTCGATCGCGATGCACAGGCTCGTGAAGGCGCCGCCGTCGGCGTCCTCGAGCGAGCCGCCGTAGGCCTCGGGCACGACGAGCCCGAAGAGCCCGAGCTCGCCCATGCGCGGCACGAGGTCGGCGGGGAAGTGGTGGTCGCGGTCCCACTGGGCCACGTGCGGCTCGACCGCCTCGGTGGCGAAGTCGCGCACGACCGCCCGGAAGTCCTCGTGGTCCTTGCTGAGCTCGAACATCGGCGCCCCTTCGCGCAGTGGTGCCGGCGCCGGGTCGCGGCGCACAGCGGGTGGCAACGTTCTTGACGTTGACGTCAACGTAAAGCAATACTGCCCGGTATGACAAGCCCCACGACGGATGC
>Ga0116176_10000299_pt1 | contig 41057 bp, 26 predicted proteins | sample AD_STIC08_MetaG_FD_89803 | JGI IMG/M metagenome (GOLD analysis project Ga0116176, IMG submission 89803) | Active sludge microbial communities of municipal wastewater-treating anaerobic digesters from USA - AD_STIC08_MetaG | ecosystem: Engineered > Bioreactor > Anaerobic > Digestate | place: USA...
GTGGCAAGCCTTGGGGACCTCAAGCGCCTGGGAAGGATCGGTCTGGTGACGGCCGGGTGTTTCCTCGGGCTGACCGCACTCTCGACCAGCCTCGGCCTCACCGTGATGAACACCATCGCCCCGGGCCGCTCGCTGCCGGAGGAGGTCAAGACCGAGCTCATGGCCACCTACAAAGGGCAGGCCGACGAAGCGATGGGGCTCGGCTCGCGTGCCTTCAACATCGACCTGCTCTACTCGGTGATTCCACGCAACCCCGTACAAGCAGCCGCCTCCGGCAACATGCTCGGAGTCATCTTCTTCGCCGTCATGCTCGGGGCGGCGATGGCGCTGCTGCCAGCCGAGAAGGCGGCCCCGCTGCAACGCGTCCTCGCCAGCCTCGGTCACGTCACCGTGGCAATCATCGAGCTGGTCATGAGGGTGGCACCGGTCGGCGTCTTCTGCCTCATCTTCTCGGTCACCGCTCGTTTCGGGCTTCACCTGCTGGTCAGTCTCTCTGCCTTCGTCGTCACCGTGGTCGGCAGCCTGGCGTTCTTCCAGTTTGTCGGCTACACCCTGGTCCTGTGGCTGGTGGCTCGCCATCCCCCGCTCGATTTCTTCCGCAAGGCGCGTCTGGTGATGATCACCGCCTTCACGACCTCGTCGAGCAACGCAACGCTGCCGACCACGATGCGGGTCGCGGAACAGAAAGTGGGGATTCCGAGGGAGATCTCGGCCTTCGTGCTGCCGCTCGGTGCGACCATGAACATGAACGGTACGGCGCTGTTCGAGGGCGCAACCGTGCTGTTCCTGGCCCAGGTCTTCGGCGTCAATCTCGGTCTCGGCCAACAGGCTGTCGTGGTGTTGATGTCGGTGGTGACGGCGATCGGCGTCGCCGGTATCCCGGGCGGCTCGATCCCGCTGCTGATGATGGTCCTCGCGATGGTCGGCGTGCCGGCTGAGGGGATCGCCATCGTCCTCGGGGTCGACCGCCTTCTCGACATGTGCCGAACCGTCCTCAACGTCACTGGCGACCTGGTCACGGCGACGATCGTGACGCGTGCCGAGCGGATGACGCTACAGCCGGACCCGCTCGCCCAGGAGTGAGGCTCAGGCGCGCTCCGCCAGGTGTGTGATCAGCTCCGTGACCCGGAACGGCTTCTGGAAGAACCGGACACCTTGCAGGCGAAGAGCCGAGAAGCGCTGCGTCTCCGTGTAACCGCTCACCAGCACGGCAATCAACCGCGGCCGGATGTCGAGCAGTTGCCCGAGGAGGGCGCAGCCGTCAAGCCCCGGAAGCCCGTAGTCGACCACCGCGGCAGCGAAACTATCCGGTTCGTCAGCGAACGCCGCCAGCGCCTCTTCGGCGGACTCACAGCACAAGACCTCCGCGCCAGCCTCCCGCAACAGGTACGACACCCCTTCCCGGATCATGGGCTCGTCGTCCACGAGCAGCACGTGCATCCCATCGAGGTCGGCCGCTGACGCTGCCTCGACCATCGCCTGGCATGGGCCGCCCGGGCCGACGACCGGCAGCGTGATCGTGAACGTCGTGCCACCACCATCCACGCCGGACTCCGCCACCACGCTCCCCCCGGCTTCAGAGACGAGACGGTGCACCACTGCGAGCCCCAGCCCGGTCCCCTCCGAGCCCTTGGTCGTAAAGAACGGATCGAAAACGTGCGGCAGGTCCTCCTGCCTGATCCCGTGCCCGGTGTCGCGCACCGTCACCTCGACCCTCGGCATCCTCCCGACGGTGCTCCGCCTCGCTTCGACAAACAGCTCGCCGCCGCTCGGCATGGCATCCCGCGCGTTGGTGGCGAGGTTCAGCAAGATCGAGTGGAGGGCCGCCGGGTCGAGCGCCACGAGACCGAGATCTGACGCCACCTCGGTGTGGATCCTGATGTTGCGTGGCAGGGTGCTGGACAGCACCTCGACGACCTCGGTCAGAGCCTCGCCGATCGCCGACCGAGCGTCGAGGCTCGTACGCTGGCGCGACAGGGCGAGCATCCTCCGCGAGAGGCGGCCGGCTCTCTCGAGTGAGGCATCGAGCTGCCCGAGCGCGTGCGCGTCGCAGCGTGCCTGGCGCCGCAGCCGCTCGACCGCCGGACGCATCCCCATGAGGATGTTGTTGAACTCGTGCGCGACCCCACCAGCCAGCGTCCCGAGGCTCTCGAGCCGCGCCTGCTGGGCGGCACGCTCCGACAGCCGCCGCTGCTCTGTCACGTCCCTGACCACGTGGAGAAAAAGCCCCGTGGCACCTGCCACCGCTTGCACCGAGCACTCTCGCCACCGAGGGCCGTCGGAGCTTTGCTCGCGCACCACCGACCGCGCTGCGCCCGCCCGCCTCGCCGCCACCAGCGCGCATCCCTCCTCACCACAACGCGGCACCGGGGTGCAGGCAGCGACCATGCCGCACGCCTCGGCCGGGGTTGCCACGCCGCGAATGTGTGCATAGGGACGGTTGCAGCGCACGACGAAGCCCTCGGCATCGACCATCGCAACCCCGTCAGGTTGGGTGTCGAAGACGATCTCGAGCTCCCGCTTCGCCTGCTCGACCACCTGGAAGAGCTCGGCCGCCTCGGCCAGCGTCGCCGCCACTCGTGCGAACTCGCCCAGTACCAGGGCATCCTGCCGCGACCAGTGCGGGTGGGGACGGCAGAAGTCGATACCCACCACCCAGGCCCCCGCTTGGCGCTGGCCCGAAACAGCCACCTGCACCGTGACCTCGACGTGGTAACGCCGCAGCACGTGCTGCGCTGCCTGATCGAGCTCGGCGAACGGCGCTACAAAACGCAATGGTGAGCCGATTCGAAGCAGCGGCTCGGGCCCCGACACGAGAGCCGGAAGAGCTGCTGGCTCTCCACAGAGCATCGGGCCCGGAAAGCGCAGGTCGCTGTCCTCGGAATGGTATAGGCTCGTCCACCCATCGCCCGAGCGCCGGGCGAAAGCGATCCATGCGCGCTCGGCTCCGAACCCTTCCCGGGCCAGTGCCGACATGCGCCGCAGCCTCTCCGGAGGAGCGAGCCGGGGATCCGCGCCGGCGACCGTGGCGGCGTGCAAGAGCCCCGCCCTCCGTAGACGAACCGCCGAATCGCTCCTCCGCTGTCGCCGTTTGACCTTTTCTTCGGTCCTGGTGGTCGCGTGGTTACGGCTCACCGCGCGATTATACTCACGGCACCTGCTTGCTGACGTTCACCATCCGCCCCGAAGGCGTTATCTACCCCCCGGATCGGGTGAGCGTCACCCGCCGATCCCCACCCGGTGCAGCACCTCCGATCGGAACGCGAGCGGTCGCAGATCGGGTCGTTGCCGAAACGCTGGAGGAACCTGCTCACCCCTTCCGGCCGGGACAATTCACCGAACCGAGGACGTATTCACGATCCGTCCGCAGCATCCGTACAATGCATGGGTGGCCGAGCACGCACCGAGCACCCGCGCCGCAGACACGAACGTGGGACCCACGCCCGCGGTCTCGGTGATCGTGCGCACCAAGGACCGCCCCGCGCTCCTCGCCGAGGCGCTGGCGAGCGTTGCGGCTCAGACCCTGCGAGGCCTCGAGGTCGTGGTGGTCAACGACGGCGGCGAGAGCGTCCGCGACGTGGTGGACGCCCTCCCGCCGACACTCCACCGCTCCCTGGTCGACCTTCAGCCCGGACGCGGGCGCTCGGCCGCGGGGAACGCCGGGATCGCCGCAGCGAAGGGGAGCTTCCTGCTCTTCCTCGACGACGACGACCTGCTCCTTCCCGACGCCGTCGAGCGATTGCTGGCAGCCGCGCCGAGCAGCGAGGCGGTGGTCTACGGCGAGGTGGAGGCGGTGCGCTACCCGGACGGCGAGCGTAGCCAGGGCACGCCGTGGCGCCGCTTCGCGGTCCCTTTCGACGCCACCGGCCTGCTGTTCGAGAACTTCATCCCGTTCAACGCTGCCCTGCTTCCCACCCGGGTCGTGCGCGAGCTCGGCGGGCTCGACGAGTCGCTCGAGTGCTTCGAGGACTGGGACCTCTTCCTGCGCCTGTCCGACCGCCTGCCGTTCGTCCACGTCCCGGTCCGGGTCGCCGAGTACCGCATCCTGGGCACCGCGTTCGTCGACGGCCGCGGCGGCGAAAAGCGCCAGCTCCGCGGGCGGGCCGCCGTCGCCGCCAAGCACGCCGCCCGTTTTTCGCCCGAGGCGCTGGCCCGTGTCACTCACTGGGTCAAACACAACCTCGTCGAGCGCGAGCTCGGCCAGCTCCTCCCGCCGCTCGAGCGGCGAATCGCCGAGCTGGAAGCCGAGCGGACCGCGCTCTCCAGGGCCCTCGCGGCATCCACGGCTCCCACCGTGTCGGTCGTGATCGTCACCCTCGACGGCCGACACCACCTCGAGCGCTGCCTGCCCGCGCTTTTCGCAACCACGGGCGCGCGCCTCGAGGTCGTCGTCGTCGACAACGGCTCGCGCGACGGCACCCTCGAGTGGCTCGAGGCGAGCTGGCCGCAGGTGAAGGTCATCCCGCTGGCGAATAACCTGGGGTTCGGCGAGGCCAACCGGCGCGGGATCGCGGCCGCGAGGTCGGAGTGGATCGCGCTGCTCAACAACGACACCGAGGTCGAGCCCGGCTGGCTCGAGGCGCTGCTCCGGCCCATGTTGACCGATCCGTCGATCGCCGCCGCCTGCTCGGTGCTCGAGCTCATGCACCACCCGGGCGTGCTCAACGCCCACGGCGGCGGCATGTCCTGGCTCGGGTACGGCTTCGACCGGGCGTTCGGCAGGCCGCTGTCGATGCTCGCGGACGAGCCGCTGCTGCACGACGTGATCTTCCCAACCGCTGCCGCCATGCTCATGAGAAGGAGCGACTTCGACGCCGTCGGCGGGTTCGACCGGGCGTTTTTGATGTACCACGAGGACGTGGACCTGGGGTGGCGCTGGACGCTCGCCGGCAGGCGCGTCGTGGTCGCGCGCGACTCGCGGGTGCGGCATGCCTTCGGCGGGACCACGGCGACCCGCCACGGCGAGGCGTGGCGCGCCCGCATGGGAATGCGCCACAACCTGCGCTCGCTCGTCAAGTGCTTCGGCGTAGGGATGCTCTTTCGTGCCCTGTGGAATCTTGCCAAGCTCTGGTGGCGCCGCCGGGCGTTCCGCGAGGCGGCGACTGCCGTCGCCTGGAACCTCGTGCACCTCCCCGGCACGCTGGCTGCCCGGTGGCGCGTCCAGCGCCGGCGGCTGATGCCGGACGGGGAGCTGTTCGCCCGCGGCCTGATCTCCGGCGCCCCCATCCCGCCGCTTCCGCCGGAGCTACCCCGACGGCCGGCCTGGGACGACCTCACGGGACTCGTCGAATCGTCCACGCTCTTGCCGGGCCACACGTCTGCGCTCGGCCGGCTCGGCCCCGGTTGGTACCCGCGCGAGAACGGCGAAACCGGGTGGTTCCGACGCACTTCTCCGCGCGCCGCCGCGGTGCTTCGCGTCCGCCCAAGGGCCACTGGCCGGCTGACGCTCCGGCTGCGCGGCGCCGCGCCCAACCAGGCTGTGGAGATCTTCTGCAACGGCAGGACGCTCGAGACCGAGGTCTCCCCGGGCGGAAGGGACGTGCGCCTCCCGGTGGCGGCCGACGCGCACGGTGCCCTGCGCGTCGAGCTGCGCAGCGTCGCGGTGGTGCCGCACGAGCGTTCCAGGAACTGGGACTTCCGAGAGCTGGGCGTGGCGGTCGAGGCTATTGCCTTCCGGGACGACACGGCCGCCGAGCCGCGGCCCGCCGCGCGCGTGTCGGTGGTGATCCCCACGTTCAACCGCTGGGAGATCCTCCAGGAGACGCTCGCGGCCTTGGCCAGGCAGACCTATCCGCCGGCCGAGGTCATCGTCGTCGACGACGGCTCCACGGACCGCACCGGCGACGGGCTGCCGAGGTGGGCCGAGGCGCACCGCAACGAGTTGCCCGTCACCGCGCTCCGGCAGGCCAACGCCGGCCCGGGCCGAGCCCGCAACCTGGGCGTTGCGCACGCCACCGGCGAGCTGGTCGTCTTCATCGGCGACGACACGATCCCGGAGCCTGACTTCCTGGCAGAGCACGTCGGCGCGCACCGAGGTCGATCCGACCCAGCCGCCGTCGTGGGTTTCACCGACTGGGACCGCGACCGCATGCGCGTCACGCCGCTGCTCGAGCTCGTCAACAGCGAGGGGCACCAGTTCGGCTACGGCCTGCTCACCGATGGCGAGGAGGCGCCGTACACGTGCTTTTACACCTCCAACATCTCCGTTCCGCGGGAGGTCCTCGGCCCCGAGCCGTTCCACTCCGCCTTCGCCGAAGTGAACTGGGAGGACACGGAGCTCGGATACCGCCTGAACCTGGCTGGTGTGCCGGTCATCTACCGCGTGACTGCGCGGACCCGGCATTGCCACAGACTCGATGCCCGGGCGTTCGTGCGTCGGCAGCGCCGGGTCGGCAGGCAGGTGGATACCCTCCTCCGCCTCCACCCCACTCTGGCCAACGACCCGGCGATGGGCCTGCCCAGCCCACCGCCATGGTCCTGGCTGGCCCGCTGCGTGGTTTCGGCGGTCGCTCCTCCTCTCGCGCTGGCCGACCGCCTTGGCGTGCCGGTGCCCCGCCGGGTCTGGCGCCGCGTCCTTCGGGCCGCCTTCCAGGCCGGCCGGGCAGACGCCGAGACGGCGCAGCACCGGGCGCCGGAGGCGGCGGGGTGAGCACAGGTGGGTGCCGGAGTGGCAGGGAGTCCTCTCGGTGCGAGGCTCGTCTCTGGCTGGCCAGGCTCGAGCGAGCGTTCGGTCGACGCGATGTCACCGGCGCGCTGCGTCGCACCGCGCTGCGCGTCCTTTCGGGCCTCGGCCCGCGGCGGCGCGAGGCGCTCGGCTACCGTCTCTGGATCGCCGAGCATGAACGACCTTCCCTCCGCGAACCCGTATCGACCACGGCCATCCCGAAGGTCTCGGTGGTCCCCACGCACCCGACCGTCGACCTCCGGAGGCTCGCCGGCGATCTCCGGCGGCAGGTCGATGCCGACTGGGAGCTCTGCCCGCTCGCCGGCCAGGGGCTACCCGACCTCCCGGCCAGCCGTGTGAGAGTGGCCCCGCGGTCGGAGCGACACCCACTTGCGGCCGCCGTGGAGGCAGGCACCGGCGCGATCGTCGTCCTCGTCGACCCCCGCACGCGGCTGGCCCCCGACGCCCTGGCCGCTTTCGTCGATACCTTGGCCGCAACACCGGGTCTTGCCTACGCCGACGTCGACCACGTCTCGGCGGGCGGACACCGCCGTGCCCCCTTCTTCAAGCCCTCCGTGCCGGGTGCGATGCTCTGGAGCCTCGACCTCATGGCACCGCTCACCGCCGCCCACCGCAGCCTCGTCGCCGAGGCTTTGCCGGCGCTCGAGGGCGATGCGGCGGCGTTCGCCCTGCGGCTCGAGCTGGCGGGCACTGCGACGAGTATCCGCCACGTGTCCCGGGTCCTGTCCCACCGCGAGCTACCACCGGGAGCTGAGCCCACCGACTGGCGCCTTGCAGGCCCGGCGGTGACGACAGCGGTGCGCCAGCACCTCGCGCGGCGTCGTCCGGGCTGGGAGGCCACGGAGGGCCATGGGGGGCGGGTGCACGTCCGCCCTCCCCTGCCGGACGACACGCTCGTCTCGATCATCATCCCGACGAGGGACCGCGCCGAGCTGCTCCGGGCCTGCGTCGCCTCCATCCGCAGGCACACCGAGCGTCCTGCCTACGAGCTACTCGTGGCCGACACCGGCAGCACCGAGCCCGCCGCCCTGACGCTGCTCGCGGAGCTGGCGCGGTCGCCCGACGTCCGCGTCCTCGAGTCGCCGGGACCGTTCAACTGGTCCGCCACCAACAACCTCGCGGCCCGGAGCGCGCGTGGGAACGTGCTGCTTTTCCTCAACAACGACACCGAGGTGCTCGACTCCGGGTGGCTCGAGGAGCTGGCGCGGTGGGCGCTCGTCGACGGCGTCGGCACGGCCGGTGCCCTGCTCTGCCGAGCCGACGGCACGGTCCAGCACGCCGGCGTCGGCATCGGCTTCGGGGGCCTGTGCGCCCACCCGTTCGAGGGGCTGCGGCCGGAGGGCGCGACGTTCGCCGGGCCGGTGATCGCATACCGCTCCTGCGTCGCGGCTTCCGGGGCGTGCATGGCCGTCTCCCGCCACGTCCTCGACCTTCTCGGGGGGTTCGAGGAGCGCTTCCAAGTGCTTTTCTCCGACGTCGAGTTGGGGATCCGTGCATGGGCGGCCGGTCGTCCCAGCGTCATCTCGCCGCACGCCCAGCTGCTTCACCATCACGGCCGGAGCCGGGGGACCGACGAGCTGATGATCCCGAACGACATCCTCACCGCGCACGAGCGCATCCCCCGGGAGCTGGTGTCCTCCGATCCCTGCTGGAGCCCCCACCTCTCCCGCTGGGCGGCGATCCCGCGGCTCGCACGGCTCGGCGAGCCGGCACCGCTCGCGGTCATGGACGACCTCGCGCTCGCGCTGCGCGACACCTTCACGGCAGAGCAGCTCGCGACGCTCCAGCCGGTCGCGCCGATCTTCGGAAAGGTCTGGGATCGGGCTGCGGCGCTGGCTCCGGGAGGGCGGGGTTGACCGCCGTATTCGAAGCGGCGAGCCGAGGCGCCGAGGCGCCTCCCGAGCTCTCGATCCTGCTCGTCACCTGGGAGCCGGGAGAGGAGCTGCTCTCCTGCATCGATTCGCTTGCCGTCGCCCGCCACGGCTGCGGCGTCGACCTCGAGCTGGTGGTCGTCGACAACGGCTCGCGCTGGTTTCCCCAGGCCGAGGTGCGCCGGGCATGGCCCGACGCGGTCGTGATCGCGAACACGGACAACCGCGGCTTCGGCCCGGCAGTGAACCAGGCGGCCCGGGTCGCAAGCGGCCAGGTCCTGCTTCTCCTCAACCCGGATACGCGGGTCGACGGCGACCCCTTCACCCCGCTGGCTTCGGCGTTCGGTGACTCGCACGTGGTGGCCGTTGCACCCCGCCTCGTCGAGACCGGCGAGGTCGACGACGTCGAGCAGGAGGTCTTCCAGCTCCGCCACCTCCCCACCCTCTGGGCGGCGCTGCGCGAGCTGTGGCTGATCGACCGTCTCTGGCCCGACAACCGCTGGCTGCGGCGCGACCGCTACCTCGACCGCGCCCGCGAGCAGGCGTTCGACGTCGAGCAGCCGGCTGCCGCGGCACTCGCCGTCCGGGCGTCGACGTTCGCCGCCATCGGTGGGATGGACGAGCGCTTCCGGCCAGCGTGGTACGAGGACGTGGACCTGTGCGCGCGCCTCGGGCGGCTCGGCCGGCTCGTGTACTGGCCGGGCAGCACGTTCCGCCACGTCGGCGGCGTCTCGGCGCGCCGCCTCGGGTACGACCGTTTCCTGCCCATCATCTATCGCAACGCGTGCCGCTACTGGCGCAAGCACCACGGCCTGACAGGGGGACTCAGCTTTCGCGCGCTGCTCGCCAGCGGGATGCTGCTGCGCCTCGTCACGCTACCGTTGCGCCGCCGGGTCCCACGCCCCCGGTCCGAGGCTGCCCGCGCCTACGCACGCACGCTGGCCGTGGCGCTGGGCGGCGAGGCCCCGCGGCCATGGGATGCCTCCCGCGGGCCTTGCGCACCTGCGCGACGGCCCAGCGCAACGGGTTCGTGAGCCGCCAGGACCACGACTCCACGACGAGGAAGAGCTCACTCTCGACCTCGTTGGCCCGCCGCTCGACGCTCGCCAGCGCCTGGGCGAGCCTGCCCGCCGCGTCCTCGCTCGCGCCGAGCCTGGCCTCCAGCTCTGCGACCTGACCCTGGAGCACCTCGACGTCGCTCGGTCCGGGGCGGCCGCCACCGGTGTCCGCGTGCGACCTGCCGGAGGATCGACCAGCTAGCACGCCGAGATTCCAGCTGAAGGTCGAACGCTGACCCGGCGAATCGACCCCGCCGCCTTCGCACCCCTCGCACCGTGGGACCGGAGCGTAGCGCGACGGGCTACAATCCGCGATGGAGGGTGCATGACCAACAACCCGCAGGGGCAGCTCAAGATCGTGCTTTCTGACCAACTGGCGCTGGGGACGTACTCCAACTTCGTATCGATCGTCCACAACTACGCGGAGTTCGTGCTCGACTTCGGGCGCATCGTGCCGGGGCGCGAGGACGTGCAGGTCGTGTCGCGCGTGGTCATGACGCCGCTGCACGTCAAGCAGCTCCTGCGTGCGCTGACGGAGAACGTGGCGATCTACGAGCGCAACTTCGGCGCCATCCCGGACGGGCCGGCGCCGCCGGTCGAGCCGGCGCGTCCAATGTAGCCGGCCGATCCCCCCAGCACCTCGCTTTCAAACCCCGAGTCGGGGATGATCCACCCGCCGCCGAGAACGCGCTCAGCGTCGTAGAACACCGCCGCCTGGCCCGGCGCCGGAGCGGTCACCGGCTCGTCCAGCTCCACGACAGCCGACGCATCGCCGCGCATCACGACGGTGCCGGCAGCAGGCCGAGCCCTGGACCGAACCTGCACCGCGCACCCAACCGCACTCCCGGGCACGTCGTCCGTGAGCCAGCTCACTTCGGCGAGATGCAGCCGCCGCTTCGGCAGGTCGCGCTCGCTCCCGACGATGACCCGGTTGCGGGCGTGGTCGAGGTCGATCACGTACATCCGCCGGCCCGTGGCGATGCCCAGCCCCTGGCGCTGGCCCACGGTGTACAGGTGCAGCCCGTGATGCCGCCCCAAAACCGCACCTCCCGTGTCGACGATCTCCCCTGCCGGCGGCAGACGGTCGCCAGCCAAGACCTCGAGCACGTCGACGTAGGACCCTCCCGGAGGCACGAAGCAGATCTCTTGGCTGTCGGGCTGCGTGGCGCTCGCGAGACCCAAAGCCGCTGCCTCGTCCCGCACATCGCCCTTGCGCGCCTCGCCCAACGGCAGCACGAGCCGCGCGAGGTGCCTGCGCTCCAGCTCGAAGAGGAAGTACGACTGGTCCTTGTCGCGATCGACACCGCGCCACAACGCCGAGGTGCCGTCACGTGCCGGGGTCACGCGGGCGTAGTGGCCGGTGGCCACGGCCTCCGCCCCCAGCTCGTCCGCCAGCGTCCCGAGCGCCGCCAGCTTGACCCGCGAGTTGCAGCGCACGCACGGGGACGGCGTCCTCGCCTCGAGGTAGACAGCGACGAAAGGGCCGAGTACCTCCCGCTGGAACGCCTCCCCTGTCTCGACGACGTGGTGTGGGATGCCGAGCTGCCAACACACCCGGGCCGCCCGCTCGAGGTCGCCCGGGCTACAGCACCGCGACGCACCGAGGCCACAGGTCGCGAGGTCACCCAGCCGCAGCGTTGCGCCGATCACCTCGTGCCCCTGGGCCACCAGCCGCGCTGCAGCGACCGCCGAGTCCACCCCCCCCGAGAGCGCGGTGACGATCTTCATGCGCTCGTCACCTGAAGGTGCGAATCGGTCCGATGCCTTGCAGGCACGATGTGCTCATCTTTCGCTTCGCTGTCCACGGATAGCCCGGCGGGGGAAGCCAGCCACCGGTCAGTGCCAGAACGCTACGCGCCGGTGGGATCCGCCGTCTCCGTGACGATGAACATGAGCGTCGTGGTCCCGAGGCTGAACTCCTGGTGGCTGGCGAGCGGCGCCCGCTGGATGCGCGTGCTCTCCATGAACGTGCCGTTGGTCGAGCCGAGGTCGACGAGCATCGCGTCGTCGCCGCGCACCTCGAGCATGGCGTGGCGCCGCGATACCTCGCTGTCCTGGAGCTGGATGTCGCACCCCTGGCCGCGGCCCATCACCACCCGGGCCTTGGTGATCGAGTAAATATGTCCGGCGTTGGCACCCAGGATCACAGCCAGGGAGTAGCGACGGTTGGGCGGGAGCGGGGCGAGCTGGGGGAGCGAGGCCTCCTCCTCGGGAATACCCAGAGCGCCCACGTCGAACTGCTTGGTGGTCTCGTCGGGCTTCTGACCGACCACGAACGTCGACTGCCCGGACTCCACGGCACCCTCGGGCGGCCGCGTGACATCGAAAACGGTCGAGCACTTCGAGCACTTCAGGCGCTTGCTGGACGCATCCCCAAAGCGGGACTCGTCGTACTGGTACTTGGCCTGGCAGCTCGGACAACTGACGATCACAAGACACCCCCTCGAAGCTCTCCCCCGTTTCTCACCCGGGCTTTCCTCGTGCCGGTTCGGCCCCGTCACGCTACCTCACGACAAGTGTACGCCTTCGCCCGCCCCCAAAGCAGCTCGGGCGACCTGGTTTGACCGCCGATGATACCTCAAGCTTCACCTTCGAGACACCGCGACCTGGGGCGGGTCTGCTCCTGCCTGGCACTTGGCGGCCCCGGCCAGCCCCCGTGTTAGCATTCGCGGATGGCCGAGCGCCTGCACGGTGGAGGCCCTGCACGTGGCGGCGGGGCGGGTCGGGGAGATACCGAGGCTGCGCCTCCCCCCAGTGTCCTCCACATCCCGGCTTCGGCCGCCGCGGAACGCGCTGTCCTCGGGGCCGTGCTGGCCGACTCCAACTGTTTCTATCGCGTCACCAACCTGATCACCACCGAGGATTTCTACCACGACGCCCATCGCAGCATTTTCGGCGCCTTCTCGGCGCTCGCCAACCAGAACCGCAACATCGATATCCTCACCACGGTCGACCAGCTCCAGCACGAGGGGGCGCTCGCCGAGGCCGGTGGTCTCTCCTACCTCACGAGCCTCGCCGAGGCGCTCCCTGACGCCGCCAACGTCGAGCACTACGCCGAGATCGTCCGCGACCGCGCGGTCAAGCGTCAGCTCCTCAAGATCTCCCAAGAGCTCCTCGCTTCCGCTACCACCGACGAGGGCGAGGCGATGCAGGCACTCATCGCCGCCGAGACGCAAATCCTGAGCGTCGCTGAGAAGGCGATGCGAGGCGGCCTACAGCGCATTGGCGACCTGGTCGGTGCCGAGGTGGCCCACATCGAGCGAGTGTCCCGCTCTTCGGCGCCGTTCACCGGCCTCGAGACCGGGTTCTATCGGCTGGACGAGCTCACCTCGGGGCTACAAAAGCAAGACCTCATCATTCTCGCCGCCCGTCCCGGCGTCGGCAAGACGGCGCTGGCGCTCAACGTAGCCGCCAACTGCGCCGTCCGCCACGGGGCGCGGGTGGCCATCTTCTCCCTCGAGATGTCGGCCCCGGCCCTCATCCGCAGGCTCCTCGCCGCCGAGGCGCGCATCAACATGCGGAGGCTCGCCAAAGGGCTGCTCAAGCGCACCGCCGACCCACGCGACCACCACGGCGGCGGCAGCGACTGGCAGCGCCTCGCCGAGGCGGCCGACCGCCTCGCCGACTCTCCGTTGTGGATCGACGATACTGCCGGCCTGTCGGTGCTCGAGCTGCGCGGCAAATGCCGCCGGCACGCCATGGAGCATGGGCTCGACCTGGTGGTGGTGGACTACCTCCAGCTCATGTCGGCCGGGGCCCGGGCCGAAAACCGAACCCAGGAGGTGTCGGCGATCTCCCGCGGCCTGAAGGCGGTGGCCAAACAGCTCGATGTCCCGCTCCTCGTCTTGTCGCAGTTGTCTCGTAACCCTGAGCGTCGCGGCGATCAGCGCCCACAGCTCTCCGATCTTCGAGAGAGCGGATCGATCGAGCAAGACGCCGACGTCGTGATGTTCATCAACCGCAAGCATCGAGGCCAGACCTCGCCCCAGACACCGGAGGAAGAGGAGGAGCTCCGCCTGGCCGAGATCATCGTCGCCAAACAGCGAAACGGTCCCACCGACCTCTTCCGTCTGGTCTACTTCGACGAGTTCACCCGCTTCGAAAACCCGGAGCTATCTCGTGAGACCCCGTGAGCGACCAGGGCGTGGTCGCCTTCACCGCGGGCTCGAGGCCCTCGGGGCCGCGATCGTCGGCGCTGGCGAGGAGGTGGGGAGGTTTTTCTTCATCCTCTACAAGACACTGTTCTGGACGTTCCGCCGGCCATTCGACCTGCGCGAGTGGGCGCGGCAAATGGTGCGAGTGGGCGTCGACTCGCTGCCGGTCGTCGGCCTGACCGCGATGTTCACCGGCATGGTGATGGCTTTGCAGACATTCCGCGGCTTCGAGCGCTTCCACGCCGAGGGGTTCGTTGCCTCGGTGGTGTCGCTGTCGCTCACCCGCGAGCTGGCACCCGTTCTCTCGGCGCTCATGATGGCCGGCCGGATCGGCTCGGCGCTGGCGGCCGAACTCGGGACCATGCGGGTGACGGAGCAGATCGATGCACTCTACGCCATGGCCACCGAGCCGATCCACTACCTGGTTGTGCCACGAGTCGGAGCCTGCACGCTGATGCTCCCGCCGCTCGTCATGTGCGCCAACGGTCTGGGGATTCTGGGCGGCTGGATGGTCGCCGTCGAGCTGCTGGGCGCCAACCCCGTGGTCTACTGGCAGCGCACGTTCCAGTACCTCGAGCTCAACGACGTCATGTCGGGCTTGATCAAGGCCGCGGTGTTCGGGCTCATCCTCTCGGTCACTGGCTGCGCCAAAGGCTACTTTACGTCCGGGGGCGCCGAGGGCGTGGGCCGCTCCACCACCGCGGCGGTGGTCATGGGTTCGCTCGTCATCCTGTTGTCCGACTTCTTCCTGACCAAGATCCTTTTTTGACCGCCATGGCGAGCGCTGCTCCGACCTCTGAACCCGCCTCCGGCGCCCTCGCGGCGCGGCCCAAGATCGCCGTCGTCGATCTGTGGAAAGCGTTCGACGGCAAGGAGGTGCTGCGCGGCGTCGATCTCGACATCGTGGCCGGCGAGTCGTTCGTTGTCCTGGGCGGGTCGGGCGCCGGAAAAAGCGTGCTGCTCAAGCACCTCATCGGGCTCATCCACCCCGACCGCGGGCACGTCATCGTCGACGGCGAAGACATCGTCTGTGCTGACCCCTCGGTGTGCCTGCGAATTCGCCGCAAGTTCGGCATGTCGTTCCAGGAGGGCGCGCTGTTCGACTCCATGAACGTGTTCGAGAACATCGCCTTTCCCCTGCGCCGCCATACCAAGATGACGGAGGCCGAGATCGCCGACCGGGTGCACGAGTGCCTCGAGCTCGTGAACCTGGACGGAGTCGGACGCAAGGCGACCAACGAGCTTTCGGGCGGGATGCGGCGACGGGTCGGGTTCGCCAGGGCGATCGCTCTCCAGCCCGAGATCCTGCTCTTCGACGAGCCCAACACCGGCCTCGACCCGCTCACCTCGGCAGTCATCGACAGCGTCATCGTACACATGCGTGAGAGCCTGCCGGTGACGATGGTGACGATCACCCACGACCTGCGCTCGGCGTTCCGCATCGCCGACCGTATCGCCATGCTGCGCGAGGGCAGGATCCTCGCCGTGGCGACACCGGATGGCTTCCGCCAGCTCCCCGATCCCTACATCCAGGGCTTCCTGGCTGGCGAGCCCCTCGAGGAGGAGGCATGAGCCCTACCGCCCGCATTGGGCTGTTCATGATCGTGGCCCTGGCCGTCCTCGGCCTGTTCATCGTCAAGATCGAGGAGATCCCGCTCGGCGCCAAGTCCGGCCGCCAACGAGTCCAGGCTGTGTTCTCCTCGGTTGCAGGGCTGGACGAGAAAAGCCCGGTCCGCATTGCTGGCGTGCGCGTGGGGATCGTCGAGACGATCGCTTTGCGGGGCGATCAGGCGCTGGTCACGCTCGCTCTCGACCCGGGCGTGAGGCTGCACCGGGGCGCCCACGCCGAGGTCACGAGCCTCGGGCTGCTGGGCGACAAGTACGTCGAGCTCTACCCGGGAAACCTCTCCGAGCCCGACCTCGAACCCGGCACTGTGCTCGGTGGCACCAGCCCGATCGGCTTCGACCAGCTCCTCAAGACCGCCGATGATATCGGCGCCGATATCAAAGCCGTGACCGCTTCCTTGCGCGGCTCGCTGGGCGGTCCCGAAGGAGAGAAGCGGCTCGACGAGATCGTCGAGAACATCCGCCAGCTCACCGCCGACGTCAGGGCGATGGTGGCTGCCAATCGCAGCAACGTCGACCAGACGCTCGAAAACTTCAAGGCGTTCTCGACCACACTCAGGGATGAGCTTCCGCGCATCGCCGACAAGCTCAACGCCCTCGCCGACCGCGTCGACGGCGTGGTGGCGGAGAACCGCGAGAACCTGCACGACTCGATCGACAACATCAAGGACCTCTCCGGACGGCTGCGCACCACGGCCGACAACCTCAACGCCATCACCACCAAGATCGCCCGGGGCGAGGGCACGATCGGCAAGCTGGTCAATGACGAGGAGACGGTGAACAACCTCAACTCGACGCTCAAGTCAGTGGAGGGCGGTGTCGAGAGCCTCAGGAACACGCTGGGCCGCGCCGAGCGCTGGACCCTCGACCTCAACCTCCGGGCCGAGGCGCTTCCCGACCTCGACGACTCGCGCACCGCTTTCGGGCTCGACCTGCACACCACCGAGAAGCGGTTTTTCCGACTCGAGCTCGTGGACTCCCCGTCGGGAAAGCTTCGCACGACGACCGAAACCGTGACCACCGTTCATCCTGATGGCCGTCGCGAGGTGGTCACGTACGAGAAGCAGAAGACGACGGACACCTACACCATCAACGCCCAGGTCGGTTACCACGTAAACGACCTCACGCTCCGCGCCGGGCTGTTCGAGTCCACGGGCGGCGTCGGCATCGACGCCGCGATGCTCCGACAAAAGCTACGCCTGTCGCTCGAGGCCTACGACTGGGGCCGCGAGACCAAGCCCCCACACCTCCGGCTCGAAACGCGTTACTTTTTTGGCGGCAACTTCTTTGCCTTCGCGGGTTGGGATGATCCGAGATGGAGCAGGCGCAGCTCGGTGCTTTTCGGCGGCGGCGTCACCTGGCGTGACGAGGACCTCAAGTACCTGCTCGGCACAGCCGCGGCATTCGGAAGGTAATGGGCCGGGACACCCTGTTCGAGTGCACCGCTTGTGGCCAGCAGAGTGCCAAGTGGCTGGGCAAGTGTCCAGGCTGCGGCGGCTGGAACACCCTCGAGCCGGTCCCGGATCGACCCCGGACCCGACGCGGCGATCTCGCTTCCGCAACGGCGCCGATCCCGCTCAGCGACGCCGAGCTGCGCGACGTGGTGCGGATCTCGACAGGTCTGTCCGGGATGGACCGGGTGCTCGGCGGCGGCCTCGTCCCCGGCTCGGTCGTGCTGCTGGCCGGCGAGCCCGGTATCGGCAAGTCCACCTTGCTGCTCCAGACGGCGGCGAGGCTCGCGGCCGAGGGCGCGGTCCTCTACCTCACGGCCGAGGAGTCGCCCCGCCAAGTCGCGTTGCGTGCCCACCGCCTGCGCTGCGTCCATCCACAGGTGCTGCTCCATGCAGAGCCGGTCGTGGAGGAGGCGGTAGCTGCCGCCCAGCGCCTCCGCCCACGCTTGGTGGTTGCGGATTCCGTGCAGACGATGCTGTCGGATCGCGTCCCGGCGGTACCCGGCAGCGTCACGCAGGTGCGCGAGGTGGCGAGCCAGCTCGTCGACCTGGCCAAGCGTGACGGCCCACCGGTCATCATGGTCGGCCACGTCACCAAGGAAGGGCTGGTCGCTGGCCCCAAGGCCCTCGAGCACATGGTCGACGCGGTGCTGGAGTTCGGTGGCGTGAGCGGCCAACCACAGCGCCTGCTGCGCGCCGCCAAGAACCGGTTCGGGCCGACCCAGGAGCTGGCGCTGTTCACCATGAGCGACCATGGCCTGGAGGAGGTTGCCAACGCCTCCGCAGCGCTGCTGGCCGACCGCCGTCCTGGAGCCCCGGGGTCGGCCGTGGCGGTCGCCATGGAAGGGGCCACGCCGCTTCTCGTCGAGGTCCAGGCCCTGGTGGCGCGCTCGCCTCTCGTCACCCCCCGCCGGGTCGCCCAGGGGATGGATGCCGGCCGTCTGGCGGTACTGCTCGCGGTGCTCGAAAGACGGGCCAACCTTCGAGTCGGCGACCGCGACGTCTTCGTCAACTTGGTCGGGGGGGTGACCGTGGAAGAGCCGGCACTGGACGTGGCGGTTGCCGCGGCCGTGATCTCGGCCACGGCCGACGTCGCGGTGCCCGGGGACCTCGCGTTCTTCGGCGAAGTCGGGTTGCTGGGTGAGATTCGCTCCGTCGCCCACGCCACCCAACGCCTGCGCGAGGCCGAGACACTCGGCTTCAGCCGCTGCGCCGGCCCTGCCGGGACGGGGGTGCCTCGCTCCGGCATCGTCTTTCAACCGCTCGCCGCGGTCGGGGACATTGCCGGTCTGCTGCGGTGCTAGACTCCGTCGAGGAGCCGTACTTCGATGCCCGTGGCCAACGAGGCCGCAATCCTGCGAGCGCTGAACGACGTCGAGACCTTGCGGCGGTCACTGCGTCTGTACCCCGAGACTCACCCCGCACTGCAGCCGGCCCGCGAGCGCATCAGGGCTTCCGTGGCATCTCTCGCTGACGAGGGGCAGCAGGCCACCATCGGCATCGGTCCGGACCGCTTCTACTGGAACCTGGAGGAGGTTACGGCGCCGCCATCAGCGCCTGCGCTGCAGCTCATCCGAGTCCTTTTCGCCCTCGGAGTCGGCGCGGTCCGCCTCGACCTGGGGCGGGCAGCTGAAGGGTTGTCAGCCCTCTCCACACGTCTATCCCAGCTCAAGGAGCCTCCCACTGCCGAGGAGCGGGCCTCGCTGTTCGAGCCGGTCGAGCCCCTGCCGGGAGTGGAGCTGGTGCCCATCGATCTCTCCAACGTGCAGGTCGTAGACGCGGAGAGCCAGGATGTGACCAAAGGCGGATCCCGCAACGTGCTCCGTGAGCTCGCCCAGAGGCTCGGTCGCGACGGTGCGTTCGCCCTCGCCGGTCAGATCGACGAGGGCGAGCTGACAGCCGGCATGGTGGCCACCGCTCTCGAGCAAAGCCGGGACCCCGAGACCCTGTTCGAGTACCTGTTCCAGGAGCTCGGCGAGGTGGTACGGGTGCGCGACGAGTCGCGGCGACGCCTGCTCCTGGCCGAGGTCCGAGAGTTCCTGGGCGAGCTGGTGACTTTGCTCGCCCCCGAGCGCGCGCGGATGGCGGTCGCCATCGCCCTCCAGCACCTGCCGATTGCGGGTGACCACGAACGGGCGGTCGAGCCGTTGGTCGCCGCGGAGATCCTGCTCGACGCCGTCGAGCTGCTGCTCGTCCAAGGCGCGGCGATCCCGGAGACGGTGGTTCGGGTGCTGTACCGCATGGCCGCACCACCCTCGGAGCGGCCCCCCGAGGTCAGCGACGAGTCGTCGACGCGGGCACGCCGCCTGCTCGCTCAGATCCCTCTCGACGGCCCGGTCCGCCAGACCGCAACCGAACAGTGGTACGGCCTCATCATGCAGCCGCTGAGCATCGAGGCGTTACAGGAGCTTGCGGGCAGCTTGGAGCCGCAAGCGGTCCAGGCTCATCTCACCGCAGTGCTGCGCGAGGCAGCCACGATCTGGGCCACCCATCCCTGTGGGACGGCGGCCTCCCGTCGACTGGGTGAGGAGCTGGTCATCGCCATCGATGTGGGCGACCTCGTGGCGGCTGCTCGTTTGGCTCCCCTGGTCGCCAATCTGCGGGATCCCGAGGTGCGGGCCAACGCCTGCGCGGCTGCCGCCGAGGCTGCCATCGGGGCGCTCAGGACGCTCGAGAAAGACTCGCATGCCGACGTCAGCTCCATTCTCCTCGCGCTCGGGGAGAAGGCGCTGCCCACGATCCTCGAGGCGCTGGCCGAAGAGGAGAGCATGGGCACCCGCAAGCGGTTGCTCGAGGTGGTTGGTCGACACAGCACCTCGGCGTTGCCGTACATTCGGCCGCTGCTCAACGACTCCCGCTGGTATGTCGTGCGCAACGCCATCTTCCTCTTGCGCCGCCTCGGTGACCGAGAGGTGGCACCCACCCTCCGTCTCATGCTCGGGCGGGCCAGGCCTCAAGTGATCGAGGAGATCCTCAAGACCCTGGTGGCGCAGCAAGACCCACAGTGGCTCACGGCGCTCGTTCGGGTCCTCGACTCCGATGACCCGGACCGACAGACGGTGGCGGTGCGGGTCGCCAGCCACATCCACCACCCTCAGGTGGTACGGGCGCTGGTCGAGCGCTTGCGCGCCCGCCAGGGAGGCAAGCTGCGCGAGCCGTTGACCGTGGAGCTCATCCGTGCGGCCGGGCGGCTCGGGGCCCCGGCGTTCTTGCCAGCTCTCAAGTCGATCCTGGAGCTCAGCCAGTGGCGGCACACCTTCGCCTTGGGCCCACTCAAGCGTGAGGCAGCGGTGGCCGTGGCGATGCTCGACGGACCCGAGGCCGCACAGCTCGCCCGCGCTTTGAGCGCTGACAAGGACCGCGAGCTCGCCGCCGCTGTCCGGGCCGCCATGCACACCCCCCGCAAGCGGGCCGAGGAGGCCGAATGACCGCCTCCCGGAGCACCCTCATCAACGCGGCGATTACCGAGCTGGCCGCCGGAATGACCACGGCAGGGTTGTACGGCATCGACCACCCGCGCGCCGAGCAAATCATCGAGCGGCTCGCCAGCCACCTCGGCGACCTGCTCCACAACGAGTCGGAGCTCACGTTCGTCCTGCTCGGTGAGGAGCTGTTCGTGCAAGGTGTGCCGGTCACCGCATCGTGCCGGCAGGCCCCGTCGGTCATCCGCCGGATGCGCCGGCGCGGTCTGGAGCACGTCGGGTTCCGCCTCGGCGTGACCCCGGCGGAGCTGAGTGCCTTCCTCGCCGAGCTCGCGGGCCCGGAGGACGTGGCCGTGCAGAGCCGGCCCCACATCCAGGTCGGAAAGATCGAGGTATCGGAGATCGAGCTCGGCGGACCGGACGACGCCACCGGCGGCCACGGCCGTCGGAAGCTGGCCTCGGTGCGCGACCGTATCGCCGTCGTCGACGACTGCTTGACCGGGCTGGCCGGCGGCAGCGGGCTCGCGATCGGAGACCTCGAACGCGTCGTCAAGGCGATCCTCGACAGCCTGGCCGATGATCCGGACCCGATCCATCACCTGGCCCCGTGGCAGGGCGAGGCACAGTGGCCGGCACTGCGCGCCTACAACACCTGCGTCCTCACCCTGGGGCTCGCCCACCTCGCCGGTATCGACGCTACCGCAAGCCGTGACCTCGGCCTGGCTGCGCTCCTCGCCGACACCGGCAAGCTCTTCGTGCCGGCCGAGCTGCAGGCGCGCGAGCTGGAGCTCGATGGAGACGAGTTGGAGCTCGTGGTTGATCACCCGCGCACCAGCCTCGAGGTCTTGCTCGGCTGTGGCAACGTACCCCCGATCGCTCTCATCGTCGCCTACGAGCACCACCTGGGTTTCAACGGCACTGGCTATCCCCGTCTCCCTCGCCCCCGCCGGCCACATCCCGTCACCCGTCTGGTCAGTGCGGCGGTGGCGTTCGTGATCCTGCACACGCTGCGCGGCGGCACCGGCCGCGCCACCCGCGAGTCGGCGGCCGCGTGGATGGCCGAGCGGTCCGGGACGCTGCTCGATCCAGGCTGGGTCTCGGCGCTCGCCGAGTTGCTCGAGGCCGAGCCGGTTTGAACCATCGTCGGCTGCTCGCGGTTGCTGCCTTCCCCATCCCCTGCTCGCCAGACGACGGCACGCGGGCTGAGTCGCTGCCGGTCAACCATCGACCGACAGCCGTCTCTCAGCCTCCGGGGTAATAGCCGGCGAGGGTGCGCACCTGCAGGCCCGGCTTGAGAACCTTCACCGTGATCCTGCGGAAAACGTCGGCCGGCGTCGTGGCGTCCGAGGTGTAGGCCACCAGGTACTGCGTCCGCAGCTCCACGTTGATCGTCTCGTATACCCTTTTGAGGTCGGCGTTGGAGGGTAGGAAGAACACCTCGCCGCCCGTTGTCCGCGCCAGCCGCGAGAGCTGTGACCGCACCATGACCTTGGTCAACGGCAGGTCGATCGCCACGACGTAGATCGTGACGCCGCTGCGCTGAGCGAAGTCGAGGACGCGGTCGTAGCTCATGCGCGAAGCGTTGTCCTCGCCGTCGGTGAGCACCACCATCGCTTTGCGGCCACGCACCCCGGAGAACTGGAAAAGCCCATAGACGGTGGCGTCGTTGAACGCGGTCCCGCGGTCGGCCCGCAGCGCGATCATTGCGCGTTCGAGCCCTCCGAAGTCAGCGGTGAACTTCTCGAGCAGCGATGGCCGGTCCGAAAACGACACCACGAACGCGCGGTCCTTGGGTCGCAGCAAGTTGCGTAGAAACCCGAGCACGACCCGCTGCACCTCCGGCAACGTCTCCTCCATCGAGCCGGAGGTATCAACGAGAATGCCCATTCGGATCGGCAGCTCCTGCTGCCGTGAGAAGTGCGAGATCGTCTGCAGGCGACCGTCCTCAAAAACCTGGAAGTCGCTCTGCGTGAGCCCTTCCACCGGCCGCCCGTTCTTGTCCAGCACCGTGATGGGCAGCTCCACCGCTTGCACCTGGACGTCGCTCAAGAACTGGCCGGCGTTGACGAAACGTACGTCCTCGGCCTGCTCGCCGTCATCCAGCACCGCCAGCGCCCGCAGGTAGCCGATCGACCCGTCGTCCTGCACCGACAACCAGACGTCGAACGGTGGCTCGTACAGCGTTGCGATCAGCGCCTCGTTCCAGTACAGCTCGAGCTTGGTGAGCTGGCGGCCGGTCGGCACGTTGACCGCGGCCTGAGCGCGCACCTTGCCACCCTTGCGGTCCGACGAGCCCACCGGCTGAAGGCGTACGAAGTACCTCTCGCGACCGAGGTTGACATCGAGCTGCCGGCGGTCGAGCTCTACCCCTTTGGGGTCAAAAGCTACCGCCACCACCGAGGCCAGCCGCGGCACCGGCCCGAGGTCGAGCTCGATTTCGAAGGGTAGGCGGTTCTTGGCCAGGATGAGCCGGTTGTCGAGGTAGAACTCGACCTTGGCAACCTGAGGACCGACCATGGCCGTGAAGCGCTGCAGGCCGGTCACGGCTTCCCCATCGGGTCCCTGCAGAGACAGCGTCGGCAACGGCGAAGTGGCGATCCGCACGAGGGTTTTTTCGGCGGCGAGCTGCTCCGGGCTCGGGGTCGGCACCTCCGTGGCCTCGACCAGGAAGTCCAGATCCCTCACTGCAGCGTGCTTGGAGTTGACGTCCGCAACCTTGAGGCGAAGCCGGTAGGTGCCGGGGCGCAGCTCTCGGTCGAACTGCAGCGGCAGCTCCGGGGCGTCGCCCGGGTAGGAGAAGGTGTACCGAAAGCGGTCGTCCATCTGCCCCTCCCGGGAGATCTCGCCGGTGACGTCGAGCTGCACGACGTCGAGGTCACCGACCTTGGTAGAACCGAGCTCTGCCCGCTGCACCTTGCCGGAGAACGTCACCCTGATCTTTCCCGCTTTGCGCTCGCCGACCTCGGAGGCGAGGTCGAAGGCCAGCGGCTTGGCGTCCCTCGGGGTGACGGTCGAGAACTCGAGGAAGCGTTGAGCCGAGCTCTCCTTCCCCATGGTCTGTCCGACTGGCGGCTGCACACGCTCCATCGCCTTGCGGACCTCGAGGTCCTTCATGGTGAACTCGGCCGCACCGAGGAGCCTGAGAACGTCGGCCCCGCAAATGTACTCCGGCCGAGAAAGCTCGTACTGTCGAACCGCGCTGGTGAAATACTGCTGCAAGGCGAAGTTGCCCTCGGTGGTGTAGAGCGCCATGCGGGAATCGATGTTGGGGTCCCAGAGCCTGAACCTGCCGACGCCATAGGGGCGAAAGAACAGCACCGTGACGTTCTCGCCGAGCCCGGGCAGGTAACCCCAAACCCAGAACTCCATGGGGTGGAAGATCCGGTCGCAGTTGACCGCCTTGCGCCCGTCCGGGGCTCCGTGCAGCAACCACAGCCGGGCGCGGTCTTCGGTGGTGGATCCAAACGCTGCGCGCGCCTCGTCGAGCCGCTCCTCCCAGGTGCGCCGGAAGCTGCCGCCTTGCCCGCTCTCGGCGTCCCACAGCTCCCACAGGCGCTCCACGAACGCTTGCCTCTGCTCGTCGGTCTCGAGGGCGAGGAACGCCTTCCGTTGCTCCCTGGTGATGAGCGGATAGACCTCCTCGTCGAGCCACTTTTTCCATTTCTCGGGAAGCGGTCCTGCACCCGCGAGGAGCACTGCCCCGCCCACCAGCATCCCCGCCGCCAGACTCGCCACCACCGCTCGTCGTCTCGACACGGTTCCTCCTATGCGTCGGCAAGCGGCGGGGTCGCCAACGCTCGGTATGCCCCCCACACCCGCCCGCGACCCTGCGCCAGCACCTTGAGATCCGCTCCCATCCCCGACGGAGACAGCACCCGCTTCGCCGCCGCCAGCTCAGTCCAGTCCTCGGGTGCCAGCGGCTCACCCAACGCCACCGCCGGCGGGAGGTGCTCGAAAGCCCCAGTCTGCGCCAGGAACAGCCCCAACGGTTGCGGCGGCTCGCTCTCCCACCCCTTTTCCGTGGCGACCGCAACGAGGTCGTCGAAGTTGACGTGAGCGGTGATGTCACACTCACCGGGTTCGCGCAGCACGTCGTACACGACACGGTGCCCGCGGTAACCGACGAGCGTGCCGAGGCGCCGCGAGCGCGGGTCATAGAGCCGGTTGGCTGGGTGGCCGTAGTCGAGCACCAGCAGCAGCCCCTGCAGGCCGAGCCAGGCGAGGTGGCGGGCGTGGAGCGGCCTGGTGAGCAGGCGAACCTCGGCCTGCTGTCCTTCCCACAGGCTGACGCCATGCGTCTCGAGGTAGGCGCCGATCGCCGGGTCGCTCAAGGGTCCCTCGACCCAGTGCAGCGCCCCGCCGCGCACCTCCACGTACAGCTCGCCCAGCACCAACAGGTCGCCTTTGCGCAGCAGGGTCACCCTGTGCACCGGGAGGGCATCGTACAGCTCCGATGCGAACACGACTGCCGGTCCGCCCGGACCGGGTACGTCGCCCAGGTCCTGGGCGGTTTCGACGGAGTGGCAGCGCTCGAAAAGCCTTTGCCTCGCCCACTCCGCCCGCTCCACAGCCACCACCCGGCGAAGTACCCGCTCCCTGGCCTCGCCCAACGCTTCGAGCAACGTGCCGAGCAGGAGACCCTCGCCAGCCCCCAGCTCCGCCAGGCACAAAGGCTCCCCGAGCAGCTCGGCGAGGCGGGTAAGGAGTCCCGCCAACGTGCGGGCAAGAACGGGAGACGCCGTGGGGGCGGTGAGGAAGTCACCGCCACCGCCCGCCGGCCCGCAGCCGCTGCGGAATCGCGTGTAGTAGCCGAGCTCCGGATGGTAGAGAGCCAGCTCCATGTACTCCGCGCAGGTCACCCGACCCCGCCGCTGCACCTCGGAGACGATGCCGTTCACCAGAAAAGCCTACCACCCTGAAGGACCCTGGGGACGAAAGCCTCCCGGGGAGACGCCTGCCGATCGCCGGCTCCCTCCCTGCGATGCCGGAGCCAGGGCCCGGTATCCGGCATCCGGATGGCGGTATGATCGAGTCCGTGAGCGAGGAGACTGGAGGCCGGCGCCAGCGGAAGCGTTGGTGGCGGGCCGCCCGGGCGGCCGGGTTGGTCCTGGCAGGGGTTGCCGTGGTCACGGCGGTGGGGACCTGGGTGGTGATCGGCAGCCGCTGGGGTCGGAGACAGGTCCTCGCCAAGGTCGAGGCCACCGCCGCGGCGTCCGGAATTGGAATCCGGATCGGCGACTTCGAGCTCAGACCCCGGTCGGGCTGTCTCGAGCTACATGACGTGCAGCTCGGAGCCGTCGGTGCTTCGCCACTGGGCGAGGCGGCGCTCGTCGTTGCGTGCGTCGATCTGGGAACCCTGACGCAGCCCGAGGTACGGGTGCGCGAGCTGCGCATCGAGCACTGGAAGCTCCACCCCGAGGCACCCGTCCCTACGCCCTCTTTTGAGCCTGCCAGCTCGCTCGAGAAGCCACCTGGGCCTTCCCGCCGTTTTCTCATCGACCGCATCAGGCTATTGGACGGCGCCGTGACTCGGACGGCGCTCCCAGCGGCTGCGGCGCGCTGGGCTACGGCCGCGTCCGCCTCGCAGGTGGAGATCGAGGGCTCGCTGCGGGACGACCGGTTGAGCGTGCGTGCCCGCGTCGGCGAGGTTCGTGTGGAACGGGCTTCGGCCCCCGCCTGGAGCGGCCACATCGAGACCGCATTGAGCGCCGGGCTGGACGGCAGCCTGACGGTCGACGAGCTCTCGTTCGGCGGGGCGGGGCTTGCCCTCGAGGCAACCTTGAAGGGGGTTATCCAGCCCCAACTGCGGCTTGCGGGGACGCTCGTCGCCGACGTTGAACCGGCCGTGCTCGTCCCCGATCTCGCGAGCGGCGGGCGGCTGCACATCCACGGTGCCGGGCGATACCCGGAACAGGACGGCTCGATCACCCTGACCGGCGAGGGCCTGCGGCTCGACGACCTCGCTCCGTTGCTATCTTTCGGCCAGCTCGAGCGTTTCGGCCTGGGCGGCACGACCGCCGATGTGAATCTCGACCTCGTGGTGGGAGCCGCCGGACCGCTGCACCCGGCAGCAACGGCCAGCGTGGCGTGGCGGCGGGGCGACGAGCTCCTGGCCCGCAGCGAGGTGGAGCTCGGAAGCGCTTCCGGTTCGTCTGGCGACATCGTCCGGCTGGGGTTTCGCGTCGGCGTGCTCCCGGAGATCAAGGGCGAGCGGACCGTCTCCGGCGAGCTGGTGGCGACGAGTCTCGCGGAGCTGGCGGCCGGTCGGCTCGTGTCCACAACCGCGACCCTGAAGGTACCGGACATCGTGGCGCTGCACGGCAAGCTCGCAGCTACGTTCCCCGCGCTCGTTCCCCCACTCCCGGAAGACCTACCGGTGGCCGGGGAGCTGGATGCCACCGCGGTCGTCGATGGCCCTCTCGACGACCTGCGAGCCCAGCTCCGCAGCGTGTGGCTGCCTGCTCCCGGCGGCCGGATCGACCTCGAGGCAGCAGGGCAGCCGGCAGCTCTCGCTGGACACGCCCGCATCACCGCGCACGAACTGCCGCTCGCTCTCGCCCGCCCTGGCGCCTCCGGGACGCTCACGGGACTGATCGAGGTCGAAGGATCGCCCCGGTCGTTCCTCGCGAGCGCCTCTCTCGTAGGTGCGGATCTCGTCCTCGATCCGGCGTACCCGCGTCTCGACCGCCTGCAGGTAGAGGCATCCACCGACGGCCGGACGATCACCGTCGGTGCGCTCGACGCCCGGCTCGGCGAACGTCACCTTCGCGCACGCGGCAGCGGAGCCATCACAACGCCGTTTGAGACCGCGTCCCTCCATCTCGACCTCGAGCGGCCGGTGGCTGGGGTCGGGCTGGCGACGGTCGCCCTCACGCTCGCAGACGGCGTGCTGCGTGCCGAGGCGCCGTTCGTGGACACCGCCGCGGGCGCCCTGGCCGCGCGGCTGGAGGTGCCGCTCGGGGCACTCGCCCGCCTACCCGGGCTCGGGGAGACCATGGCCAGCGCTCGCTTGCGCACTGCGGACGGCCCCGTCCACCTCGAGCTTTGGGCGCCCAGCCTCGACACTTGCGGTGTTCTCTCGACCTTCGGGCTGCCCGACCGCCCCGAGCACGCGAGCGGAAGCGCCACAGCGGAGGTCTGGGTGGACCCTGGCGACCTCGCCAGCCTGATCGCCGAGCTGCGAATCGACGGCCTGAGGCTTTTGACCGGCACCGAGACCGTGGCCACCGAAGGCCCGCTCCGCGTCGGCATCGCCAACCACCGGCTGGAGCTTGTTCCGGTGACGCTCCGGGCGATGGGGGCGCGCTTCGAGCTCGGGGGCGGTGCCGCGCTCACGCCGGGATGGCGGCCCGGAGTCGATGCCCCGCTCGCTCTCGTTCACGGCCTCGACCTGAGCGCCAGCGGTCACGTCCCCACCGCACTCCTCGGGCCATACCTGGCGGGTGGCGTAGCGCGTGGCGAGCTCACCCTCGAAGCTCGTGCCTCGGGGACGATCGAGGACCTGCGAGCCGTCGTCAGGGTTGCAGGTCCGGAGGTCTCGTTCTTCTGGCCGACACCGTATGCCACCCGGCTGAGCGAGCCGGCAGCGGACCTCCTGTTGGCCGATGGCGAGCTCGTGATTGCCAACGGCCGCCTGGCCCTCAACGGCGGCGAGGTGACCTTCTCCGGAAAGCGCTACGAGGATGGGTTCCTGTCGCTGCACGCCAGCCTGGCTCGCCTCTCTTTCGGGCTCGACTTCGGGGTGAAGGCGCGGCTGGGAGGCGAGCTCGATCTCGCCTGGGACCCAGCCTCGCGAGGGCTGCTGGCCGGCACCGTCGTGCTCGAACGCGGGGTGCTGGACCGCGATCTCGACCTCGAGCGCGAGCTGCTGCCGCGCTTTTTGTCCCCCGTCCAGACCACCGGTACCGCGAGCAGCCTGCTGGATACCATCGACCTCGACCTCGAGATCGAGACCTTGGAGGGCCTGCGGGTTCGCAACAACGTCGCCAACTTGCGAGCGTTCTGGGAGCCTCTCGAGATCGGCGGAACGCTGTGGAACCCGACGATCAGGGGGCGCGTCGAGATCGACCCCGGGGCGTGTGTCAGCGCCTACAACCAGCGCTTCAGGCTCGATCGCGCCGCCGCCGTCTTCACGGGTGACCCCGTCAATGATCCCCGGATCGAGCTCTCCTCGCTCACCAGCTCTTTGCAGGATGACACGATCTGCCGTGAACCGGGCGATCCCCTCGCCTGGCGGCAGGACGGCGGTCCGGGCACCGACGCGATGGAGGGCCTCGCCACCGGGATCGCCGGTTACCTCGGTGAGAGGTTGGTGGGTGGTGTCGGAGAGAAGCTCGGGCTCGGGCGCATCACGATCCGGCCGGTATACGTGTTCGGCGAGACCGATCCCAGCGCCAGGCTGACCCTGACGCGTGATATCTCTCGCTACGCCGCCCTGGCTGTCTCGCTCGACCTGCGCAACACGCAGCGTCAGACGTACATCCTCGACCTGCACGGATTCCGGAAGCTGCCCCGGTTCGTCCTGCAGGGGTTCTCCAATGACGAGGGCAACCCAGGCGGCAGCCTGCAACAGGTGCTCGAGCTGGGCGGATCCCGGCTCGCCAAAGCGGCCGGCCCCGAGCTCGACCGCATCCTCGTCAAGACCGAGGACAAGGCCGTCAAGAAGCTGGTGCGCAAGGCGCTGCGCGTGAGCACCGGCAAGCCGCTCCCCGACGGCGCCCTCATCGACGCCGAGCTCGAGGCGGGGCAGGCGCTCCGCGAGGCCGGTTACCCGGAGGCCACGGTCACTGCCTCGACCCGCCCTCGTGAGAAGCACCCGGAGCGGGCTGAGCTGGTGGTGAACGTCGAGCCGGGGAGGCGTGTACGCGTCGCGTTCGCCGGCGACCAGCCGCCGTCGGTCGCCCGCACCACGATCGCCGGCCTGTACCGCCTCGACGAGTACGAGCCGACCTCCCGCCTCGAGATGCATGACGCCACCGCGAGGGCGCTGCGGTCGATGGGTTTTCTCGACCCGAAAGTCGAGATCGCCGTCACCCCGGGCGATCCGATCGAAGTCATGGTGGAGGGCCGCGGCGGAAAGCGGGTCGAGATTGCGTCCGTGGTCTTTTCTGGGCTCCCGGACGGGGAGGCGGCCGTCCTCGCACGGCGCTTCGCCGGCCCGACCGAGCGCACGGAGCTGGCTGCCGGCTTGCCCGACGCCCATCGGCGCGTCGAGCAGACGCTGCGCCTACTCGGCTACCAACAAGCTCGGGTACTGAGCCAGCGGGTCGACACCGAGGTCAAAACCCTCATCGTCGAGGTCGAGCCCGGGCCTGGGGACCGCGTGGCCGAAATCGAGATCGGCGGCATCCCGGCGGCCGACGCTGCCCGCCTCACATCGCGTTTGCCGGTTCGGGCCGGCGACCCGGCCCGCTTGGACCGCTTCGGCGAAGCGGCGGCGCTCGTCGAGCACGACCTCGCGTCGCGAGGCTTTGCCGACGCCAGGGTGCGTGCCGTTCCGACCCGGGCCACGGACGGTGCGACGGTGCTGCGGCTCGAGGTCGAACCGGGCGAGCCGCAGCAGGTGGCCGCGGTGCGATTTTCGGGGCAACGCACGGCCCGCGTGTCGTGGCTCGAGCGGATTGCCCGCCTCGAGGTCGGCGCCCCCCTCGACCCGCTGTACCTGGCAGAGGCGCGGGCACGGCTGCTCGGCAAGGACCGGTTCGTCGGCGTCGCAACCTCGATCGAGAGGTCTGCCTCGGGCAGCAACGTCACCTTCCTGCTCCAGGAAGCCCCACGCTTCACGGTGGCCTACGGGGTACGCTGGGAGTCGGAGGTGGGGCTGTCGGCGCTCGTCGACGTCGCCGACCGCAGCGTCCTGGGGCGGGGCCTGGAGGCTGCGTTGCGGGCGCGATGGGAGCCCGACGATCGCTCCGGCCGGCTGCTTTTCAAGGTTCCAGCGATCCGTGAGGGGCGCTTTTCGCTCGAGGCGTACGCCGAGCGCCGGCGCCGGATCGACGACGACGGCTTCGTCACCGACAGCAACACCGGTGCGCTACAGCTTTCCCGCCCGCTGATCTCCGATCTCACGGCGCGGGTGTACGCTCGCTACAGCGACGTCCACCTGTACGAGGAAACGCCGGACCCATTCTTCCCGTTCGACCTCCGCATCAAGCACCCCTATCTCGGGCTCCAGCTCGTCCGCGACACCCGGCAGGACCCGGTCCTCGGTATCCACGGGATGCTGGCCAGCCTCGACCTTTCCGGCAGCGGCCCGTGGTTAGGCTCTGATTACCGGTACGTGCGGGCCTACGGCCAGCTCAACCTCTTCCTGCCGCTGGGCGAGCTGGGCGGGCTGCCGCTCGCCTGGGCCTCGTCCTACCGCGCCGGCACCGCACGCACCTTCGGCGGGCAGGAGCTGCTCACCGACATCCGCTTCAAGACGGGCGGCGAGTACTCGGTCCGCGGCTACCCGTTCGAGAGCCTCGGCCCGCGGCTCGAAGCCGGCGGCAAGCTCCTCACGGCAGGCGGAACGGCGGTCCTGGTCGTCAACCAGGAACTGCGCGCCACTCTCCCCTGGTTCGATCTCATCGGGCTGGCTTTCGTCGACGTCGGACAGGTGTGGGCGGAGCGTGCCGACTTCGGTCGCGACCTCGCGAAGTCCGTAGGGCTAGGGCTGCGAGCCACAACCCCCGTGGGCGTCGTCCGACTCGACCTTGCCCGACCTCTCGACCGGCGACCCGGCGACCCGTCGTTCAAGGCATATATCGGCCTGGGCAGCGCCTTCTGACTCGTGCCACCGAGCTCCTCAGCGCTTGGCGGCGGCGACGACGGCCCTCGCCTTGTCTGCCTCGGGCGCATTGGGCGCGAGCGCCAGGAACTTCTCCATGTCGAGCACCAGCTGGTCCTTGCGTCCCAGCTTGTCCTGCGCCAACGCTCGGTAGTAGTAAGCGAAGGCGATCCCGGAGTCGCCTTCGAGAGCCTTGGTCAGCAGCGTGACAGCGTCGGCCCAGCGGCCCTGAAACGCCCGCGTGAGGCCGAGCTGGTAGGTCGCCATGAGGTGCGTCGGCTGCAGCTCGAGGAGCTTGGTCAGCGTCTCCGCTGACTTGTCGAACAACCGTCGACGCTGCTGGGCGACGCCCAGCCAGTACCGCGAGCCGAGGTCGGCCCCAGCGCTGTCGGCAGCAACCCTCGGGGTCACCAGGTCGATCGCTTTCCCGAACGCTGCATCGGCCTCCGCTTGCTTCTTCTGCCGCAGCAGCGTCTCCCCGAGCCAGATCTGGGCCTCGGGATCGCTCGGAGCCAGCACCACAGCCTTCCCTAGCAGCGCCGCAGACTCGCCGTACTTCTTCTCCTGCTCGAGCACCCGCCCCAGCGCCATCGCCACCCGCGGATCGCTCTCCTGCCTGGCCTTCAGCGGCTCGAGAGCCGTCCGCGCCTCGGCGGTCGCGTACCGAACGAGCTTGGCGCTGGCGCTCCCGACCGTGACCACGACGGGGTCCGGGGTCGGCGTCGGCGACAGACTCGGCTCCTCCTGCGCCACGACAGCGCTGCCCACACTCAACGCCACCATCACCAGAAGCACTCGACTACGGATCATCGTCCACCTCCGCCGGCGCGCAATGCAAACCCCGCGCCCACCTCGATCATACCCTCGTGTCGGAAGACGGGATTTCCACGCCCAAATTGTCCAGACACCGAAGCTCCGCCCTCTGAACACCGCACGCCCTGGCTTCCAGGAACCCGCAACCCCACCCCCAGGACCTTGCCGAGCCGCTCGCTGCCGGGGGCGCTGCCAAAGCGGCGGACGCTTCTGCCGGGGAGCCAGATTCCGGTCCCGGCCTCCCGAATGGCCGAGCCAACTTCGGACATTCCGCCCCTGTGATAGACTCTGCCGGCGACCGGAGCTCCGGCCGGAGGATCCCAAGCATGTCGGACATTCGCCCGTTTCGAGCCCTGCGGCCGCGCCCTGACCTCGCGGCGCGCGTGGCATCCTACCCCTACGACGTCATCAGCTCCGACGAAGCGCGTGCGCTCGCCGAAGGCAACGACATCTCCTACCTGCATGTCGTCAAGCCCGAGATCGACCTCCCTCGCGAGGTCGATCTCTACGACGACCGGGTGTACGCCCAAGGAGCGAAGAACCTGCGGCGCCTGATCGCCGAGGGTGTGTTGATCCGCGAGAGCGAGCCGAGGCTCTACGTCTACCAGCAGCGCATGGGCGACCACGTGCAGGCTGGCGTCGTCGCCGCCTGCTCGTGTCAGGAGTACGCGGACGGCCTCATCAAGCGCCATGAGTTCACCCGTAAGGACAAGGAGGATGACCGCACCCGTCACACCCACGAGCTGAACGCCAACGACCCCGTCTTCCTCACCTATCGCCAGCGCACGGACATCGACACCCTCGTGGACCGGGTACGTCAGCTCGAGCCGGTGTACGACTTCGTCGCTGACGACGGCTTCGGGCACACGGTGTGGGTGGTGCCGGCGGAGCTCACCGAGCCGCTGCAGGAAGCCTTCCGGGCCGTGCCGGCGCTGTACGTGGCCGACGGCCATCATCGTGCCGCCTCGGGCGCCCGCGTCGGGCTCGAGCGACGTGCCCAAAACCCGCATCACACCGGCAACGAGCCCTACAACTACTTCATGGCTGTGGTCTTTCCACACAACCAACTGAAGATCATGGACTACAACCGGGTAGTGAAGGACCTGCACGGCCACACACCGGAGTCGTTTCTCGCCGCCGTCGCCGGGAAGTTCACCGTGACGCCGGACGCCCCGGCCCGTCCCGAGCACGGTGACCAGTTCGGCATGTATTTCGGCGGCCGCTGGTACCGGCTCGAGGCCAAGCCCGGTTCGTTCCCGGACCAGGACCCGGTGCGCTCACTCGACGTCGCGATCCTGCAAGAGAACCTGCTGGCGCCGATTCTCGGCATCACCGATCCGCGAACCGACAAGCGCATCGACTTCGTTGGCGGGATTCGCGGTCTCGGTGAGCTCGAACAGCGCGTCGACAGTGGCTGGGCGGTGGCGTTCGCCCTCCACCCGACGTCGCTGGAACAGCTCATGACGGTAGCAGACTGCGGTGAGGTGATGCCGCCCAAGTCCACGTGGTTCGAGCCGAAGCTGCGCTCCGGCCTGCTGGTCCGGACGCTCGATATCTGGTAAAACGGGGGACAGCCCCAAGAGGAGGTCAGCATGTTGATCGTGATCTGCGATGCCTTCGACAAGTCGCTCCCCAAGAGGTTGGAGCAGTTCGGCGAGGTGACCGACGATGTGTCGCGCCTGGCCGACGCCGAGGTCGCCCTCGTGCGCTCCAAGACCAAGTGCACGGCCGAGTGGATGGAGCAGGCCCCGAAGCTCAAGCTCATCATCCGCGGCGGTGTCGGGCTCGACAACGTGGACGCCAAGGCTGCCAAGGCCAAAGGGATCGAGGTCGTCAACACGCCCAGGGCATCGTCCGTGGCCGTGGCCGAGCTCGCGTTCGCCCTCATGATTGCCGTCCCCAACAAGCTCATCGAGGCTCACAACGCTCTCAAGGCTGGCAAGTTCCTCAAGAGCGAGCTGAAGCGTACCGAGCTGATGGGCAAGACTCTCGGCCTGGTGGGTATCGGCCGCATCGCCCAAGAGGTGGCCAAGCGCGCCGCCGCGTTCGGGATGCGAGTGCTGGCGTTCGACCCCTTCGTCAAGGAGTCCGACGTCGCCATCTTGGTGCCGACGCTCAAGGAGCTGTTCGAGCAGGCCGACTACATCTCCCTGCACACGCCGCTCACCGACGAGACGCGGGGCTTCATCAACAAGGATACGATCGCCCTGATGAAGGACGGCGCCGTGCTCGTCAACACCGGCCGCGGCAAGTGCATCGTCGAGGAAGATCTGGCGGCCGCGCTCGCGTCCGGCAAGGTCGCGGCGTACGCCACCGACGTGTACTACTCGGATCCGCCCGACCCGAGCTGTCCGCTGCTTTCGGCCCCCAACACCATCCTCACCCCCCATATCGGCGCCAGCTCGAAGGAGAACCTGTTGCGCATCGGCGACGAGGTGGTGACGTTCCTCACGGGCTGGACCAAGAAGTAGGAGACGAGATGTCCACCAGTTGCAGCGGTTCCGATGGTTGGGGTCCGGGGTCCGGACAGCCTGCCTGCATCGGGCAGCTCGAAGCGGGCGGTCGGGTGGACTCTCGGCTCTCGGCCCTCGACTCTCGACCAGCCCGGCTGGCAGCCCTCAACCTTCGACCTTCGACCTTCGACCGTACCCCAGGGAGGTATCAATGGCCAAGCGAGTGATCAACTTCTATGCGGGTCCGGCGGGGCTTCCGCTGCCCGCCCTCGAACGCGCCCAGGCGGAGCTGCTGGACTTCTCCGGCACGGGCATGTCGGTAATGGAGATCTCCCACCGCTCCAAGGAATACGAAGCAGTGCACAACGAGGCGATCGCTCTCATCAAGGAGCTGCTCAGCCTCCCACCCAACTACCACGTCATCCTCATCCAGGGCGGCGGCCACCTGCAGTTCGGCATGGTACCCATGAACCTCCTCTACAAGGGCCGCGGCGCCGACTTCATCTGCACCGGCACCTGGGCCGACAAGGCGTACAAGGAGGGGAAGATCGTCGCCGGCGAGCTGGCTCGCTGCGCTGCCTCGACCAAGGATGACAAGTTCGCCCGCCTGCCCTACCCCGGCGAGATCAAGATCGACCCGTCGAGCGTGTACGTTCACTTCACTTCGAACAACACGGTCGAGGGCACCCAGTTCCACACCTGGCCCGAGACCGGTGGGATCCCGCTCGTCTGCGACATGTCGTCGGACTTCATGTGGAAGCCGTTCGACGTCTCGCCGTTCGGCATCATCTACGCCGGCGCCCAGAAAAACCTCGGTCCTTCCGGCGTGACCGTCGTCATCATCCGTGACGACATCCTCCAGCAGTGCCTCGACAAGGAGCTGCCGAGTTACCTGCGGTACCGCATCCACGTCGAAAAGAACTCGCTCTACAACACCCCACCGACATTCGGCATCTACATCCTGCGCAACGTGCTGGCGCACAACAAGGAGATCGGCGGTCTGGAAGCCATCCACCGCCGAAACCTGCGCAAGGCCGAGCTGCTCTACGCCTGCATCGACCGCCACGCCGACTTCTACCGCCCGTTCGTCAAGGTCAAGGAACACCGCTCGGCGATGAACGTCGACTTCTTCCTGCCGACGCCGGAGCAGGACGACGCGTTCGTCAAGGCCGCCAAGGCGGCCGGCATGGTTGGCCTGAAGGGTTACCGCGACGTCGGCGGCATTCGCGTGTCGATGTACAACGCCGTCTCGGTCGAGAACGTCGAGACCCTGGTCGCCTTCATGGAGGAGTTCGTCTCAAAGCAGGGGTAAGAGGCTGCTCCCCCACCCAGGGGCAGCTGGCGGGGGACAGGTCAGCCCCCACCAGCTTGGATGACACGGCACTCGAGATAGGGAGCGGCGGGAAAAGACCGCCGCTCCCTTTCCCTATTAGCGAAGATGTGGGTCCACACGCAAACGGCCCCGTCGTCGGCGTTGCGAACGACGGTGCGCTGGCGTCGCCCCGGTTCCCCGTCATGTCCTGCAGGAGCACCTTGACCAACCGCGGTGAGAGGAGCACGCCCCGTAGCCTCGGCACGCCTCGGGCAGGCACGACCGGCAACCCGTCCGCTGAGCGCAACGCTGCCATGGGAAGCCACGGGAGCCACACGCACCACACGCGCTGCCGGCTGGGGGTGCGAACGAGGTCGAAGGCCGCTACAGCGAGCGCTTCTTGCCGCGGGCGCCGCGACGGCTACCCTTGGGCTTAGAAAAGCGACCTTCAACCGCGAAAAAGCTCGGGCCCGGGTCAAAAGCAGGAACGAACGGCCGCGACCCGGCTGACCGCGTGCGTCCCGATCCGTTCCGCTCGCGTGGGCGGTCCTCGGCGAGGTTCACCTTGAGGGCGCGGCCACCGACCTCCTTGCCGTTGAGCTGTCGGATTGCCTCGGCGGCTTCGGCCTCGCTCGCGAACTCGACGAAGGCGAAGCCGCGCGGCTTGCCGGTCGCACGATCGGTGGGCAGGTAGAGGTCGACGACGGTGCCCGCCGCCGACACGAGTGCGTTGAGCTCCTCCCGGGTGGTGCGGAAGCTCAGGTTACCGATGAAGACCTTGGCTGGAATGGCTCTTCTCCTCTGGTGCCAGGTTTGCTGGCACGTCCCGCCTACGGGCCGGGAGCAGGATTGTACAACGGTTCGCGAGGTCCAGGGCGAGGCCGGCTACCCGAAGCCGGTCATGATGCGCCAGGCGACGAGCTGCTCCGTCATGGAGCGCAGACGCCGACAGAGGATCTGACCCATGAGGGCGAAAAAGCCGAGCATCGACGCCGGGTCGGACGCCGCGGCCCGGGCGAGGTCGACACGGGTGATGGCCAGCAGTGCGCAACCGTCCCCGTGAGCGATGGCGTCGGCGCTCCGCGGCTTCTCGTCAACCAAAGCCATCTCCCCGAAAACGTCCCCGCGCCTCAGGATGGCCAGCGCCTCCTCACCCAGGCTCGGGATGCGGCGCGAGATCCTCACCTGGCCTTCGAGCACCACGAAGAGCCTGTCTCCCGGCTCGCCCTCAGAAAAGATGACCGTGTCCGCCTCGTAGCGCTGTGCGACGAGCTGCGTCGCGAGCAGCCCGAGCTCGGCGCCGGAGAACCCCAGGGTACGCAGCGCCAACAGCTTGGTGCCCTCGGAAAGGCCGATCTGCGCCCCATCCCCCGAACGCTGCCGCGGCGCAACGTGCTGTCCGGGGGCCATGATCTCGTTCATCACCCGGTACGCCGAACGGACCTTGGCGGCAAGCGAAGCCCAGAACGTCCGGAGCAGCTCGAGCGCCATCCCCGGCTCGCCACGCACCAGCTCGTGGAGCCGCGCTCCCGGCACACGCAGCAGCGTCGTCGGCTCGTTGGCCCGCAAGCTCCAGCACCGCGGCTGGCCGTCGAGGTAGGAGACCTCGCCAGCGATATCGCCGCGAACGAAGCTGGCTCCCAGCAGGTCACCCAAAGGAGTCTGCCGGATCGCCGTGGCTGAGCCGCTGAGAACGATGAAGACGTCGTCCCCTGCTTCACCCTCGTGGTAGGCCTCGCCTCCTGCCCTGAGGCAGACCTCCTGGCCGCTCAACCCAATTGCACCAAGGTGGTGACTAGCCAAGTGCTTGAGGCTGGAAAAGCCGCGCAGGAGCACGAGATGCGCCGACTGAACCGGGGTCGAAGCAGCCCAAGACGAGGTCGGATCGATCCCAGTCGACATAGCGCGAGGTTACACGAGCTTGCGGCACATCGCCAACTGGTCGGCGCTTCGACCGTGGACTGCTTTCTCGGGCGTGCTGATTCGAGCCCCAATGCACGAACAGAACGTGTTGCCGGTACTCGACGAAGGCTCGGCGCTGCCTGGGAAGGCCTCGGGAGCGAACCAGAACGAGCTACATCGCCAAGGGCTTCGGCCCACTCGTCCCCGGGCAGGCTCGGGTCCAGCAAGACCACGGCATCGGTCTCGCGCCCTCGGCACAGTGGGCTTGCGCCACCGGCGCGATGGCAGCCGAGGGCATGGCTCTTGCTCCGCTCGAGGACCAGTGATACTTTCTCCGCGGGCGAGCGACGGCCTCCACGATCCGCGGGTGAGGCCTTTCGAGGGGAGACCCATGAGGTACCTGCACGTCGACCTTGAGAAATGCGACGGCGGCCGTCACTGCCACCGCGAGTGCGAGCTGGCGTGCGCCAAGATGCTGTACAAGACCACCGACGTCGCGTTCTCGGCTATCCGGCTGCTGCCGGTCAACAGCCACGAGGGCGTTCTGGCGATCAACGTTTGCGACCAATGCGGTGAATGCGTGGCGATCTGTCCAGTCGAAGCCCTCAAGACCAACAAGCTCGGCGTCGTCATGCTGGACAAGAAGGCCTGCGTCGCCTGCTACATGTGCGTTGGCTTCTGCCCGACGCTGTCGATGCGGACGGTTCCGGGGTTGCACGAGCCGGTCAAATGCATCGTCTGCGGTGCCTGCGTCAAGGTCTGCCCGATGGGCGCGCTCCAGGTCGCCGAGAAGCCGGCACCCGAGCCGCTCGTCCCTACCGCCTCGTGAGGAGGTCGTCATGGCCGAGGACTACACCAAGCGCACCGAGTACACCCACGACGCCCAGAAGCTCAAGGCAGCTCACGTCCTCCTCAAAGAGGTGACGTTCACCCCGTCGCTGCCGGTGCTGGGGTACAACAACCGCACGCTCCACATCGACCTGACGACGCTGGCCGTGACCGAGAAGCCGGTGACCCAGCAGATGAAGGACATCTTCATCGGCGGGCGCGGCTTCGGGCTGTGGTACCTGTGGCAGGCGATCACGCCGGCCACCAGATGGAACGACCCGGAGAACGCCATCGTCATCTCCCCCGGGCCGCTGGCTGGCAACACCCAGTACCCCGGCTCCGGCAAGTCGCTCGTCGTCACGCTGTCGCCGCAAACCGGTATCCCCATCGATTCGAACGTCGGAGGCTACTTCGGTCCGCTGATGAAGTTCTCGGGCTTCGACGCGATCGAGATCCGCGGTAAGGCCGCCGAGGACGTGATCGTCGTCATCGACGGGCAGCAAGGCACGATCCGCATCGAGACGGCGCCCGACGAACCCTCGGACAGCCACGTCGCCGCCGAGATCTTCACGGCCGAGTACGCCGCGAACGAGGCCGACCGCCGCAACGTCTCCGTCGTCTCGGCCGGCACCGCCGCCGAGCATAGCCTCATTGGCTGCCTCAACTTCTCGTGGTACGACGTGCGCCGCAAGGTCTCCCGCCTCAAGCAAGCCGGCCGTGGCGGTATCGGCACCGTCTTCCGCGACAAGAAGATCAAGGCCCTGGTGTGTCGTGGCCCGCAGGTGCGGGGTGACATGAACCATCCAGCCGACCCCGCCCGCATCACCAAGGTCGGTGTCAAGCTCCACAAGGAGATCCACGATCTCGACGACCAGCAGTGCCACATGCGGACCCGGGGCACCGCTCACCTCGTGGAGATCATGGACGCGTACGACCTGCTGCCGGTGCACAACTTCCAGTACGGCAAGCACCCTGATACCGACAAGATCGCCTCCCCGGTTTGGGAAGCCCGCTTCACTCAGGGCATCCCCGATGGCTGCTGGTACGGCTGCTCGATGGCGTGCGCCAAAGGTGCCGATGGGCACGTCGTCAAGACCGGACCGTACAAGGGACACACCGTCACCGTCGACGGCCCGGAGTACGAGACCGCTGCCGGCTGCGCCGCCAACTGCGGGATCTTCGACCCCGACTGGCTGCTCGAGGCCAACTTCTACTGCGACACGTACGGGGTCTGCACCATTTCTTTCGGCACGCTCACCGCCTTCATCATGGAGTGCTACCAGCGCGGCATTCTCGACCAGGAGCGGACCGGCGGGCTCGAGCTCACGTGGGGCAACGCCGAGGCGCAGATGGAGCTGCTCCACCAGATGGCGCGTGGCGAGGGGTTCGGCGCCATCGCCGGTCAAGGCGTGCACGGCATGAAGCGGATCTTCGCCGAGCGCGGCTGGGGTGACCCACAGCTCATGCAGGACATCGGCATGGAGGTCAAGGGCCTCGAGTACAGCCAGTACATGTCCAAGGAGTCACTCGCCCAGCAAGGCGGTTACGCCCTCGCCAACAAGGGGCCGCAGCACGACGAGGCCTGGCTCATCTTCATGGACATGGTCAACAAGCAGATCCCGACCTTCGAGGCCAAGGCCGAGGCGCTGTTCTACTTCCCGCTCTTCCGCACCTGGTTCGGGCTCAACGGGTTGTGCAAGCTGCCGTGGAACGACATCGAGCCCGCCGACAACGCCCAGACCGCCGAGCCGGCCAAGGTGCCCGAGCACGTGTACAACTACTGCGAGCTGTTCTCCGGCATCACCGGCCGCGAGATCCAAAAGGAAGACATCATCAAGATGTCGGAGAAGGTCTACAACTTCCAGCGCGTCTTCAACATCCGCATGGGCAAGGGGTTGCGGCAGCACGATCTCCCCCCCTATCGCTCGGTCGGCCCGGTGACCCGCGAGGAGTACGAGTCGAGGGCCGAGCAGTACGACAGACAGATGCGCGAGGAGATCGGCGTCAACCCCGAAGGCCTCTCGATCGACGAGAAGATCGCCATCACCCGCCGCTACCGCGAGGACCGCTACCAGAAGCTGATCGACGCGGTCTACAAGCGCCGCGGCTGGACCACCGACGGCGTCCCGCCGGTCTCCAAGCTCCAGGAGCTGGGAATCGACTTCCCCGAGCTCGTGGAGGTCGTGCGCGCTCACGGAGGGTGAGAAGACCGGCGCGCTGGGGACCGCCCCTACTCACTCATAAGAACGAAAGAGCCGACGGCGCTCGGCGTGCCGCTCCTCGTTGGCGTTGTGGCCTCGGCTGTGGTGGCGGGACCGTCGAACGGAAACGATAGCCGCTCACGACGAGGACCCCGCTCAGGGTCGAGAGCACGCCGGTTTCGGTGACAGTTCCATCCACGGAACCCTCGTGGTTGAGGCGTGTGATCGGCTCCCCCGCACGGCGTAGCCCGGCTGCCGGCAACCACCAGATGCCGATCGGGACCGAGCACCAGCGTGGTCACCCGCCTTGCCATGGCGTCGCCCGGGCCGGACACAGGGGCGAGTCCCCATTTGGGAACAGGATCGCAGAAACCCGATATCCAACGGTGCTAGCCCGCATTTCTCATCGATAGGTATTGAAAAGGGGCTCGGTCTCGGCTATCATATTCTTGTCGAGATAAATACGAGAGCCAAGGGGAGCCCCATGAAGCCAACACAGTGTACCGCACCCGA
>Ga0116176_10000300_pt1 | contig 41054 bp, 20 predicted proteins | sample AD_STIC08_MetaG_FD_89803 | JGI IMG/M metagenome (GOLD analysis project Ga0116176, IMG submission 89803) | Active sludge microbial communities of municipal wastewater-treating anaerobic digesters from USA - AD_STIC08_MetaG | ecosystem: Engineered > Bioreactor > Anaerobic > Digestate | place: USA...
CTCGACACCGTCCCGCTCGCCAGGGAAAAGATGCTGCCTGCCTGACGACGAGGACACCCTACAATGACCCCGGACACCAGGGACCAAACCCACCGCCTGTCAGCTCGGGTCTTGACTTTCACAGCTCATTCATGTGCGTGGTAGCTGGGGCGAGGTCTTCGCCCACCGCCTCTACATCGGCTCCAACAACCACCTCCTCAACACGGTGCTGCTCAAGCTGCTGCTCGGGGTGCTGCCCCCGTTCGAATGGGTGATCCGCCTGCCAGCTCTTGCCGGGCTCGGGATGTACCTTGTGGGGTGCTGGCGGTTGCTTCGGCGCCTCGCCTCCGGACCCCGCTTCGCGCTCGGCCTCGCGTTGCTCGGCACCCATCCGTTCCTTCTCGACCTGCACACGTTGGCTCGTGGCTACGGGTTGGGTTCGGGGATGCTGGTCCTCGCCGCCTCCTGTGCGTTCCAGAGGTGCGAGAATGCGAGCTTCTGGCGGGTCGCACGCTGCCACGGCCCGGCCGCGGGGCTGGCCGCACTTGCGATCACCGCGAACCTGTCGCTGCTTTACGGGGCTGTGGCGCTGGGCCTGCTCGTGCTCGCCGACGCGGCCATGCGGTCGATGTCTGGCCCTTCCGGACGCGAGGCGGGACGGATGGTCGCAGCCGCCGCCCTGCCATGGCTGATCGGGGCGCTCCTCACGGCCGTGATTTACCGTCCCGAGGTCCTGCAGCGCATCGGTTACTACGTCGCTGACTGGGGAGGTGAGAAGGGTTTCTGGGCCAACACCGTGACCAGCTTGGCGGCGGCCTCGCTCTACCGTCCAGGCTGGCAAGGTGCGGTACACGTCTTGACGGTGCTCTTCGGGGTGATATTGGGAGCGGGGACGCTGCTGGCGGCGGTGGCAGTGCACCGGCGCCGCGGCCGGTCCTGGCTCGTGGGCGCGACCGTGTTCTGCTGGCTCGTGGTCGCAGAGATGAGCGCGGTGAGACTGGTGCTCGGCGCACGGTGGCCGATCGACCGGTCGGCGGTCGTCCTGCTCCCCGCACTCGGGCTTGTCCTCCTCGGCAGCTGGGAGGAGCTTTCCAGCGCCCGTTCCCCGGCCTCGCAGCTGGGTGGGAGCCTGGCCGCGCTGATTTCGATGCTGCTGGTGAGCGGTTGGGTGTCATCGTGGAACCTCTGCTGCACCTTCTTGTGGCCAATGGACGAGGCGACGCCCTCCGTCATGCGGGCGGTTGCAATCTCGACCCGCGGTCGGCAGCGTGGCAGCGTGCGCATGGCGACGTCGTGGGTGCTCGAGCCGGCGGTCAATTTCTACCGAGTGAGGAGCGGGATCGAGGCCCTTGCACCGGTCGACCGGGAGCCGATCCGGCCGGGCTACGACCTCTACTACCTGTACGGGCGGCAGCGCAACGCCGTGGGCTCGTTGGATCTGATCGTCTGCCGTGAGTACCCCGAGGCTGGCACCGTGCTGGCCGTGCCCAGCTCCCGCTCCTGCCCACCGCTGTGATGGACAGCCAGCAGCCGGCTGCTCGCCTCAGGTTTCGATATCGGCGATAGCTGCTGCGGCGTCGGAGGAGCCCTGGATGACCCGCTGGAGACCAGGGAAGTAGCGGTCCATGATCGCGACCGAAAGATAAAGGTTGCTCTGGAACTGGGCGTGGCTCAGCGTGCTGGGCTCCGCCTCGTGCGCCACCTTGAACCGCACCTCGCCATCCGACAGGTCGAGCTCGAAGTTGCCGAGCAGCAGCCCGTAGTTGGCCCGGGTCAGGAATTCCATGACCTCCCGACGCCGGTGCTCCGGCACTTTCCCCTCGACGAAGGTGAGGTAGCGCACGACACCTCGCTCGGCGTCGACCACGATCACCATGCGAAACGATCCGTTGTCACCGGCGACAGCCATCTCAACGGCTGTATGGCCGCCGATCCGGCGGAACTGCACCCCGTCGTGCTCCAGGTGCGTGAGGATGCTCTCGAAGAGGTCAGACACGAGACTTCCTCCCGTGGTCATTGTAGTCCTCGACAGTCTCCACCCGCCGCTGCACCCGGACAGGCGGGAGAGTCGTCTCTGGCCGGCCGCCGCCGTCGGGATGTTACCCTCTCTGGGTGCTACGTCTGCTCGTCGTCGGCCCGGCTTGGCCGCTGCGTGGGGGCATCGCCCGCACCACCACCCAGCTCGCCCAGGCGCTTGCCGCGGCTGGCTCACTGGCCGGCTTTCTGACGCCGAAGCGGCAGTACCCGCGTTGGCTCTACCCGGGCGCATCCGATGTCGACCCCGACGCCTGCCCACGCCTACCGCAGGCGCGTCGCTGTTTCGGGGTGCTCGAGCCGTGGTCGTGGAGGACGGCGGCGAGGTACGGCAGGGCGGCGGCCGCCGACGCCCTCGTGCTGCCGTACTGGACCTGGGTGTGGGCACCGTTCGAACGCTGCCTGGCACGGCGCCTCGGCTTGCCGGTTGTGGCGGTCGTCCACAATCCAGCCGATCACGAGGCCACCCGGCTGGCTCGGCTTTCGGCTACCTGGGTGCTCGACCGGGCAGGCGCGTACTTCTGTCACGCCCGGGCGGTCGAGCGGCAGGTGAGCGAGAGGTTCCCGGGGAGGCCGACGGCCGTGCACCCGCTACCGGCCGACGCTCCGCCGCGCGCCGAACGGAGCCTGGCGAGAGCCCGACTGGGTGTGGCGGATGGAACCGTCGCGGTCCTCTTTTTCGGCCTCATACGGCCTTACAAGGGTGTGGGTGTGCTGCTCGAGGCGTTTGCTGGCCTGCCACGAGAGCTACCCATGACGTTGCTGCTGGCCGGCGAGCCATGGAAGGACGAGCGGAGCGCGTTGACCGAGCGCCTGGCCAAACCCGACCTCGCAGGACGAGTAAGGGCGAGGCTCGAGTGGATCCCGGAGCAGGAGGCAGGGGAGTGGTTTGCAGCGGCGGACGCTACCGTGCTGCCGTACCTGGCAGCCACCGGCTCGGCGGTGGCCGCCCAGGCGCTGGGCGCCGGGCTACCGGTAGTCGGCACGCAGGTGGGCGGGATTGCCGAGGTCATCGAGGACGGCAGCAACGGGCTGCTCGTGCCGCCTGCCGACCCAGCGGCCCTTGCGGATGCCCTGTTCCGGTTGACCGCGCCGGGAGCCTTGGCTCGTTTGGCCACCGGTGCGTCGGTGGCCGCCGGACGCTTTACGTGGCGCTCCTACGCCGATGCGCTGGCGGCCCTCGTCGGTGTTCTCCTTCGCAAGACAATGGGTCGACACGACGTCCCTGCGGGCTATACTGAGGCGAAGTCCGGAGACGCGACGTGCTCCAAGTGACCTCTGGAGGTCGGGACTGAACCCTCTCTGGCTCTGCGTACCGGTCGTGCCCGCGGTGCTCGATACGCTCGTGCGGTTTCATTTGGCGCGGGCGAGCCGACGGCGTGGGCCGAAGGCGGTGTCCGCGGAGGTGGCGCGGCCCCGCTGGCTGGTCGTGGTCCCGGCCCGACGCGAGGGTAGGTCGGTCGAGCCGACGTTGCGGTCGCTGCTGGCTGCGGCCAAGGGACATGCGGTGCGCATCGTCGTTCTGATGGACGGCCCCGATCCCCAGACCACGGCGTGCTGTCGTGACCTGGGCGCCGAGACGCTCCTGAAGACCCCGCCGGGGCCGACCAAGGGAGCGGTGCTGGCGTGGCTCGTCAGTAACGCTGGTAGCCTTCTGTCCGAAAGCGACGGGGTTCTGCTCGTCGATGTCGGGTCGCAAGCGGCTTCGAACCTGTTCGATGCTCTGGTCTTCGAACCGGGTGTGGACGGGCTGCAGACCCGGCTGACGGGAACCGGTGCCGGCACCGGGCTGGCCGCCGCCCACTCCGAGCGTGTGGGACAGGAGTGGGAGGACCGTGGGCGTCAGGCGCTGGGGTGGTCCGTCCGGCTACGCGGTACCGGCAGCGCCCTGTCACCACGCGCCCTGGCCTGGGTGGCGCCCCGGTTGCGCACCCGCGTCGAGGACCTCGAGGCCACGCTCCTGCTCGCTGCCGCGGGATACCGGATCGAGCTAGCGGAGGTGGAGATTCGGGACGACAAGCCGGCTGCGGTAGCCGATGCTGCTCGGCAGCGGGCGCGCTGGTTGGTCGGTCGGCTCCATCTCGCGCTCCGACATCCGCTGGCGTTTGGGCAGCTCTTCCTGAGACGGCCTGGCGAGGCGTTGGCGTTCGCTGTCGAGCTGCTGAGCCGGCCGTTATCGCTCACGGCGTTGCTGCGGTTGCTGGTCGCCGGAGCACTCACGGTTTCCGCAGTCGCCGGCAATGGCCAATCGTGGGTGGAAGTGGTGGCTGCAGCGGTGCTCGTCGCCTCGGTGGTCGGCGATCTGACGATTATCCAACTGGCTGGGAGCATCAACTGGCGTAGCGCGGCTAAGCTGGTATCAGCCTGGTTGGGAGCGGTGCTGCTGGCCCCGCGGGCGCTGTGGCGCTGGACGCGGGTCAGGCGATGAGGGCGCTGCTCATCGTCTCGCGCTTTCCGTTTCCCCCGTATACGGGCGACAGAATACGCGCCACGGCATGGATCGAGGCTTTGATGGAAGCCGACGATCTCACTGTCGTTGCCCCGCCGGGGAGGCTCGAGCTGGTGCCCCGCGGTTGCCAGGTCGTGACGGCAGCCCGTACCCCCGTTCGCCTGCTGGCCTGTGCCCTCCACGTCGGCTTGCGCGGCCTTCCGGCCACCTCCCTTCTCGCGGCTGGCTTCGCGTGGCGAAACGCCATTCGAGCGGCCGAGACGGTGAGTGGGCCGTTCGACGTCGCCATCGTCCAGCTCGCGCGGCTGGACCCGTGGGTGTTCAGATACCTGCCGGCGGGCCGGAGAATTCTCGACGCCATCGACGCCCTCGGCGCCAACCTGAGCGAGCGGGCAGCCGCGTCGCTCGGGGTGGCGAGCGCATTCTGGCGGCAGGAGGCGGCCCGCACGGCACGCCTCGAGACGGAGTGCGGTCGTCGGTACGACGCGGTGTCGGTGGTCGCTCCGGCCGAGTGTGCCGCCTTCGGTTCACGAGCCGTGGCGATCTCGCACGGCACGGTGCTGGGGCCGCCGGCGAGCGGCCCGCGCGACATCGACGCGGCGTTCTGGGGGCGCCTCGCGTACTTCGCCAACGAGGACGCGGCGCGCTTCCTGCTCGACGAGGTCTGGCCGGCGGTGCGGAGACGGCGGTCGAGAGCGACGCTGCTGGTAGCCGGGGCCGACGCCCCGGCGTGGCTGCGCCGGCGTCACGGCCACGACGGAGTGACGGTGGAATCGCCTCTGCGCGACCGCGCAGCCGCCCTCAGGCGTGTGAGGGTGGCGATCGTTCCGCTGCGGTTCGGAAGCGGCGCCTCCAACAAGGTTCTCGAGGCCGCCGAGGCCTCGTGTGCCGTGGTTTCGACTCCGGAAGGCGTGCGTGGGCTACCGGAGCTGGCTGCTGAGGTCGAGCTGGCGCACACGGCGGAGGAGCTGGCGTCGAGGCTCGTGGGGCTGTGCGAGTGCCCGGCGATGGCCGACGTGCAGGGCCGCCGGTTGCGCGAGGTGGTGGAGTCGTGCTACTCCCGCGACACCGCCCGTCGGCGCCTTCTCGCGCTCGCCCGCGGGGTGGCGACGGCAGGGGGGTAGGAGGATTTCGGTGGGCGTTGACAGACCGAAGGTTCTGGTGGTCGTGGGCACACGGCCGGAGACGATCAAGCTCGCTCCGGTGATCGAGGCGCTGCGGGCCGACCGGCGGCTCGAGCCGGTTCTCGTCGCCACCTCACAGCACCGCGAGATGCTCCGACAGGCGCTGCGGCCATTCCGGCTCGTGCCCGATGTGGACCTCGACATCATGACGGTCGGACAGACACCGACCCGGGTCGCCGTCGAGGTCCTGCGACGCTTCGAGCCGCTGCTCGCGGAGCACCGGCCCGCCTGGGTCGTCGTGCAGGGCGACACGACCACTGCGTTCGCAACCGCTGTGGCTTCGTTCTACGGCGGTGTCAAGGTCGCGCATGTCGAGGCCGGGCTGCGCACCGGGAGGCTCGACGCCCCGTTTCCGGAGGAGTTCAACCGACGCGCCGCCGCCGTGGCCACCACCCTGCACCTGGCTCCGACCCCACTGGCTGCCGCCAACCTGCGCGCCGAGGGGATCGACGAGGAGAGCGTTCTGGTCGTCGGCAACACCGTGGTGGACGCGGTACGACGCATCCGAAAAATCCGCCCCTGTCCGGTTTCCGCCGACCCACCGCTGGTGCTGGTGACCCTCCACCGGCGCGAGAGCTTCGGGGGTCCGATCGCCCGCGTGCTGGGAGCGCTCCGTGCCCTCGCCGAGCAGAACACCGGGCGTATCAGGCTCGTCTACCCCGTACACCCCAACCCCAGGGTGGACGGACCGGCGCGCGAGGCACTCGGCGGCGTGCCCGGCGTCGAGCTGCATGCCCCGCTCGACTACCCCGAGTTCCTCGAGCTGTTCGCCAAGGCCCGCTTCGTGCTCTCCGACTCCGGCGGCATCCAGGAGGAGGGTCCGACGCTCGGCGTGCCGGTGCTCGTGCTGCGCGACACCACCGAGCGGCCGGAGGTGCTCGAGTCGGGGTGGGGGAAGCTCGTCGGCACCGACCCGGACCTCATCCTCGCCGAGTCGACGAGACTGCTCCGCGACGACGCAGCCCTCGCCGCGATGAAGCGAGGCCCCAACCCGTTCGGCGACGGGCACGCGGCCGTGCGCATCGCTACGGCCCTGGCCGAGCGGACCTGATCCTCACGCGCCGAGCGGCAGCCTGAAGCGGCCGTACCCTTCGATGGAGACGAGCAGCTCCCGGTCCCCCGGGTGCGGCGGGGCGAGGAGCGAACGTTCGATGTGCACGTCGATCGCGCCGCTGTCGTCTGTGTGCTCGAACGGCAACAGGTCCTTCGGCTCGTCAGGTTGGGCGAAGAGGCCCACCGGGCCCCACGTCGCGTTCCATCACCCGACGACGAAGATGCCCGTGATGACGAAGAGCCGGCCGCCGCGCTCGCGCACGTGCGACCGCAGCCACTCGGAGCGGATCGTCACCGGCGTGTTCACCGGAGCGCCTGGAAGAGGCGTGCCGGCGTCTGCGCGGCCGTTGCTGGCTGCCATCAGCGCTCCGGCAGGTTGGATGCCCTGGGCTTGGTCGCGCGGACCTTCGCCGACACCACTGCTTCCGCCGTGGCACGGAGCTCCTGGGCGGTGAGGCCTGTCGCCTCCATGATCGCGAGCTCGGTCGCGTCGGGGTTCGACGAGCCGATCGGGTAGGTGTTCTCCGAGAGCGACTGCACCTGCTCGAAGCCGGCAGCCGCGATCATCGCCAGGTAGTCGTCACGCAACGAGGCGCCTGAAATGCAGCCGACGTACGCCTCGACCGACGCTCGCACACGCTCGGGGAGGGGCCGGAGGAGGACGAGGTCCGAGACCATGAGGACACCGCCGGGCTTGAGGACGCGGTACGCCTCGGCGAACACGCGTGGCTTCTCCGGGGACAGGTTGATCACGCAGTTCGAGATCACCATGTCGGCGACACCGTCGGCGACCGGCACAGCCTCGATCTCGCCGAGCCGGAACTCGACGTTGGCCACGCCGTACTTGCGGGCGAGAACCCGAGCGCGCTCGACCATCTCGGGGGTCATGTCAACGCCGATGACCCGTCCCCCCGGTCCGACGCGCTCGGCGGCGAGGAAGCAGTCGAACCCGGCACCGGACCCGAGGTCGACGACGATGTCGCCTTCCTTGAGGGCCGCGAACGCCAGCGGGTTGCCGCAGCCGAGCCCGAGGTTCGCACCGTCGGGAACAGACTGGAGCTCAGCGGGCGTGTATCCAACGGCCTTCGCCATCTGGACCGGCGCCGCCGGTCCGCAGCACGGTGCCTTCGGCGCGCAGTAGGTGGAGCCGTCGGTGACGGCCTTGGCATAGTGGCGGCGGACTTCGGTCCTGATCGATTCATCTGACATGACGGCCTCCTGGGGTGTGGTCAGGCTTGGGGCGTTGGGGCGCCGGCGGGCTGTTGGTTGAGGGGTGCAACGCCGAAGTAGCGTCGCTGGAAGTAGAACGCCACGTTGACAAGGGCGATGAGTACCGGCACCTCGACGAGGGGGCCGATGACCGCCGCGAACGCGGCGCCGGAGTTGATGCCGAATACCGCGACCGCGACAGCGATCGCCAGCTCGAAGTTGTTGGAGGCGGCAGTGAACGAGAGGGTGGTCGTCTTCGAGTAGTCGGCCCCGACCCGGCGGCCCATCCAGAAGCTGACCACGAACATGAGCACGAAGTAGACGAGCAGCGGCGCGGCGATGCGTACGACGTCGAGAGGGATGCGCACGATGAGCTCGCCCTTGAGCGAGAACATGACGACGATGGTGAACAGCAGCGCCACGAGCGTGAGCGGCGAGATGCGGGGGATGAAGACCCGCTCGTACCAGACCCGGTCCTTGACGCGCAACATGACCGCGCGCGTGACGAGGCCGGCGATGAAGGGGATGCCCAGGTAGACGAAGACGCTCCTGGCGATTTGGCCCATCGTCACCTCGACGGCCGAGCCGGAAAGCCCGAACAGCGGCGGCAGCTTGGTGATGAACACCCAGGCGTAAACGGAGTAGAAGAGGACCTGGAACACAGAGTTGAACGCCACCAGCCCGGCACAGTACTCGGTGTCGCCCCTGGCCAGCTCGTTCCAGACGATGACCATGGCGATGCAGCGCGCTAGGCCGATCATGATCAGCCCGACCATGTACTCCGGGTAGTCGCGGAGGGAAACGATGGCCAGGAAGAACATGAGGATCGGTCCGACGACCCAGTTCTGGACCAGCGACAGCCCGAGCACGCGCCAGTTGCGGAAGACGTCGCCCATCTCCTCGTAGCGGACCTTGGCGAGCGGTGGGTACATCATGAGGATGAGGCCGATGGCGATCGGGAGGTTGGTGGTCCCGACCTGGCAGCGGCCCCAGAACGCCTCGACGTCGTCCGAGAGCGCGCCGGCTCCCACACCGACCGCTATCGCGGCGAAAATCCAGAGGGTGAGATAGCGATCGAGGAACGAAAGGCGGCGGGCGAGGTGCTCGCTCATCGGCAGCACTCCTGCGAGTCGACGGTTCGGCGGAGGTCGAAGTCAGGCCGACAAACCGCTTCGACCGGGATCGATGCCAAGGCGGCCAGGAGGCGCCGGTCGTCGGCGACGGTGGGGTCGGCAGCGATGGCATCCCACACCCCTTGGAGCGTCAGAAGCCCGAGGGCCGAAAGCCGGTAGTGGACCCAGCGTCCAGCCTTGCGCTCCTCGACCAGACCGGCCGCCTTCACCTCAGCGAGGTGCGCCGAGACGGTGGAGGCGGCGAGCTGGAGCACAGCCTTGATCTGACAGACGCAGAGCTCCGCTGGGCGTAGCATGGCGAGTATGCGCAGCCTGGCCGGGTGGCCGATGGCCTTGTGGATCAGGACCTGGCGGAAGAGGGGAGAGGGATTCATTTCGTCACTTTCCGAAATATCGTATCATAACTCTCGGTTGTCAAGCTCCGTGGGGGTGCTCGATGATCTCGGACGATCGGCTCCAGCCTGACCGCAAGCACGTCCTCGTCCTGTGCACCGGCAACTCCTGCCGCTCGCCGATGGCCGAGGGGTGGATCACGCACCTTCTCGGCGAACGGTGGGAGGCGTACTCCGCCGGCACGGTCCCTGCGGCGACGGCCAACCCCAACGCCGTGAAGGTCATGGCCGAGGTCGGCGTGGACATCTCGGGCCACGTCCCGAGGCGGGCGGCTGACATGACCGCTCGCAAATGGAACCTCGTTGTCACGCTGTGTGGCGGTGCGCGCGAGGGCTGCCCGCACTTCCCGAGCCCGGGCGAGCAGATTCACGTTGGGTTTGCCGACCCGTTCGACGCGGTGGGCACCGAGGAGGAGATCTTGACGGTCTACCGGGAGGTGCGCGACGACATCCGCGCCCGCCTCATCCCCGAGATCGCCCGTCGCGGATAGGATTCCCGCACCCCGATCCCCGGACCCCGCACCTCGGACCGCAACCCGCCAGGTGAGTTGTCGACCCCCGAGCCCGGTCCCCACCCAACGGGCTGGCCTCAGTGCGGCGTGCAGCCGCAGTCCGGGCGCAGGTCGTCGCTTTGGCGCACGAGGTCGCGCACCGTCTCACCCCCCAGTGGACCAGCCCCGGAGTCCAGCCCCCAGTCGATCGGCACGTGGTCGCCCGTGGTACGCCCCCGCCGCCACGGGTTGCCCGACAGGTCCAGGCGCAGGGTGGCCAGCGCCCGGTGCTCGCGGTACGAGAAGCTGCCCTGATACCCGTTTTCGATGCTGGACCACCGCTGGCCGTACTCGTAGGTGAGCGCCGCCTGCAGGCCGCGGCGCAGGAGCCGCCAGGTGCCGAGCGAGAGCCGCATCGTCGTGTCGCGCCGACCCTTGTCGCTGCCGAAGGCGATGATCGACTCCCAAGTCCGAGAGTGCGGGTAGTCGTCCCACGAGCCCTGCACGCTGGCTCGCAGCAGCCACGTTTCTCCGATCGGAAGGCGGCTCACGAGGGTGAGCGTGGCGCCGCGCTGGTCGTAGGGCGCCCTCTCGGCCTCGTACAACCGCCCTGAGAAAGCGAACGTGACCGGCTGCCTCCCGAGACGAAACGCACTGGCGACGCCGCCGTCCCACTCGGTGCGGGTGCGCCACGAATCGAAGAACTCTCGGCGCCCGCCGCCGGCGAACACCACCAGCCCGGCCGCGGTTTGGACGTCGAGCTCACCTCGCCACGCCTCGGAGAAGCGCGACGTCGTTTGGTCGAGGTGGAGCACCTCCCGGCGCAAAGCGAGGCCGAAAAGCGTTCTTCCCAGCCTGATCTCGGCTCCGGCTCGACCGCCGAGCTCGAGAAACGAGAGCTCCCTCGCGAGCTGGTCCTGGATGCCGTGCCCCCGAACCGCAGCCTCGAGGAACGGGGTTACCCGACCCGACATCGGGGCGCGCAGAACCGAGGAGAGCACGAGCCGCGCGATCGCGCTCTTGGCGCCGGAGGTCGTGAGGTCGGTGGGGGAGCCAGCGAACGCCTCCGTGGTACCGCCGAGACCGAGCTCGACCGAGGTCCGCCACGGCCAGCTCCAATACGGGTCGACCTGGCGTTCGAGGTACGCGCGCGCCCGGTCATCCTCTGCCCACAGAGGGGCTCGATCCCCGAGACGGCGCAGGGCTTCCCGTGCCGCCTCCGGGTTTGCCTGGTGGCGGTGGGCGAGTGTTTCGAGCAGCGCCCAGCGGCTGCGCTCCTCGGGGGTGCTCGGGCACCCGGGCGCTAAGATCGCCTGCCAGGCCTCGGCGGGGTTGTTGGCCACCAGCTCCGCCCACGCCAGGTGTGACCAGCTTTCGCAGTCGGTCGGGTGGCGTTCGAGGTGCCGGCGCAGCAGCTCGCGCAGCGCCCCCGAGTTGCCGACAGCGGCATGCGCCCGCGCCGCGAGGCGGACCAGGACCGGCTCACCGGGACAGCGGGCGAGAGCCGTCTCGGCGAGGGACACCGCTACTCCGGGCTCCTGCCGGGCCAGTGCCCGGTCGACGGCAGCGGCTTCGGCGACGATGTCGAGGCCGCAGGAGTCGGGCCCGGCCGCCGGTGCACCGACGGCGGCCAGGGGTACCAGCAGCAGGGCCGCCGCGATCCGCCTCATGGCGAAGCGACTCCCGGCGTCGGGCGGAATAGGCGGCGCCGTGGTAGCAGCGGTGACCGCGTCCAGTTCGGGTCGTACGAGGCGGTGACCGTGGCGGTGGCTGTGAAGCTCATGCCGTCCGGGGAGGTGGCAGTGAACGTCACCGTGCCGGTGGCCTGGTGCGCCTCGGGGTAGGGGTAGTAGTTGGGGTCGGCCGCGATGCGGGCGATGCTGGCTACGGTGCCCGACGCCGGCGTCACGGTCAACCATGCAGCGCTGGTGCTGGCAGTCCAGGTCAGGGTGTGCGGTCCCGAGAACGAAAGCTCGGCAGCCGACGGTCCCTGTGGGATCGCGAGCGAGACCTGCGGCGGCGAGACGGAGAAGGCCGCCGGTTGCGGGACCACCGCTTGGAGGGTGTCGTAGGGGCCGGTGGTACCGCCCGGCCGCACCTCGACCAGAGCGAGGGGGTGCAGGTTGTGCCAATCCACGAACGAGTTGATACGGAGGTCGACGGTCACCGAGGCAGTCCCGCCGGGCGCCACCGAGACGGGCAGCGGTTGGTGCACCGCGTCGCGGGTGTACATCCCTGTCACGCCGAGACTCGCGTGGCGCTCCCAGGCGAGCCCCCAGATCCCGGCCTGGTTGGTCGCCGGATCCAGCGCGACTCCCGACGTGTTGAGGACCGTCGCAAGGACGCGCATCGTGTTGGGCCCGGCGCGCCACCACCAGGCCTGAAGGTCAACCTGCGGCGGACGCGCCTTCTCCGCCTCGATCATGGTGCGGTAAACCTTGAAGTAGTCGGCAGGTCCCTGTGTAAAGCGGTAGCCGCTACCCACGATCGCCTCCGGTACCGCAAACCCCCATCCCCCGAACGCGGCGACGAAGCGCGACTCGCGGTTGCCGGCCGAGCTCCCCGCGTAGTACTCGAGGAACACCACCGGTTGCCCGGCGTAATCGATGGCGAGCTGCTTGATCGCCGCCCCGGCGACCCTACAGATCGTTCAAGCAGGATGGAGGAATGACTCGAACACGGTCACCCGCTCCTGTGCCGCCCAGCCGGTCCCTGCCAGGCCGGCAGCGAGTGTCGCCATCCCAGTGAGCAGTCCGATCGACCTCATGGGCCCTCCTGCGGTACCGGAACCCTCCGCGCCGAGTCCCAGTGTGTGTCGCAGCAGCCGGAAGCGCAACCCCTGGTCGGGAGCCGGTGTAATGGTCGCGATCGCCCACTCCTTTCCTTCTGGTCCTGACAACGGCACGGGCACCGGCCTGAGGCTCTCGCCTGACGGCATGGTCGTCGCCGGTCACTGTCAGGTCGGGAACGAGGTGGAGCTCGCGCCTGTCCATCGTCTGAAGACCCGCGAGGGAGCACCGGGCGCAGGAGCGTTCGAGCGACCGGCGGTGGCCGATTCCAGCTGGCTGGAGGTCTCGGCACCGCGGTGCGGGGTCAGGGACGCAGGCGGCAACCGGGCAGCGGCTGCAGCCTCGACTCCCACTCAGTAAAAGACGGTGCAGGTGCGGTGGCGGGGGATGGCCTTGTAGTGGGGCTGCTGGCCGCGGTTCCACAGGAGATAGTCGAGGCGCATGGCGGTCGTCGGACGACCCTGGCGGGCGAGCTCGGCACAGAGCAGCTCGACGGCGTGGACGGCGCAGGCTCGGATCTCGACTTCCTCAGCGGAGCCGGCGGCGAGCAGCGAACCTCCGGCGATACGATTGGCGAGGTCGGGCGAGTACTCGAGCACGCCATCCACGCGAAGAACATGGGGTACGAGGTTGTCGGCGAAGATCGTGAGCTCGTCGAGGTCGCGGAAGGTACCCAGTGGCGTGTCCCCGAGGGCGAGAGCGAGGTCAGCGGCGCAGAGCTGGGCGCGCTTGAAGAACGGGACCTCGACCTCCTTGTGGCGCGCCACGTCGCGGAACATCCGCATGCCGACGAGGATCTCCACCAGACGTTGCGAACAGGCACGGGCAGAGGCGATGAGTCGGGAGTACGAGCCAGCGAAGCGTTGGCGGACGAAGTGGCCGAGATCCTGGAGTGCGGTAGTGAACAACCACATGAGCTCGCTGGCGGGATGGTTGTCCAGGTCCTGGTGGAACAGCTCGGCACAATCGGTGACGGTGAGCTTCTCGAGCTGGCGAGGGGAAAAGGGGCCGTGACGACGAAAGTGGTTGGCGAGGTGGGTGGCGATGGTGAGGTAGCCGGAGCGACCGGGAAGCTTGGCGAGGTGGGGAAAGTAGCCGGAGCCGAAGTTGATGGTGTCGAGCTGGAGGATGTAGGCGGCGGTGGCCTCGGGTGAGCCGAGGTAGTGGGCCTCGGGGTCGAGCTGCGGCACAGCGTCACTGTCGAGAGGCAGCGAGGCCGCGTAGGCCGCCAGACGGTCGTGCCGAACCCGCACCCAATCGGCCTGCGCCGCCACGGCCGCGCACCGTTCGCGCACCTGCCTGCTGTACCCGTGACCGGCCGTCATGCGCGCCCCGGGAGCGACCCTAGCAATCGAGGTCCAGGTGGGTCAATCCCGTACAGACTGGGACGTGGGCGAGCGAGCCGATGGTCCAGACAGGGCCCGGGTGTTCTTCGGCGGCGAGGACCGGTTCCTCTTCGCTCGGGTGCTGCGCCGGGCGAGGCGCTCCGCGGGGCGGTGGCGGCACGCCTGCGTGCGAGCGGCTTTCGGGCGCGCATCGCGAGATGGCCGCTCCGGCCAAGGAGGGCGCTCGATCCGGAGGGGCACCGAACGCCATGTTGAAGCAGAGCGGTGGTGCGGTAAGCTCACGGTCCGAGGTGACACGATGCCCGAGCGTCTCTACACCGCACTGCCCTCGTTCATGGCCGTACTCGCGCTGCTCTGCACGGCGTCCGCGATGGCCGTAGACCCCGGTGCCCGCCTGCCCGACGGAAGGGTGTCGGTGATCGTCGAGCTGTCCGAGCCGGCAGCGGCCGACGTGTGGCGGCAGCAGCTCGCGGGCCCGTCGGTCGCTTCGACGCGGCCGGAGGCACTGGCGCGGGCGGCGGCGGCGTCACGGGCCCAGATCGTGCTGGCCGAAAGTGAGCAGCGAACGTTTCTCGAGGCGCTGGCCGACTCGGGGGAGCGGGCGACGGTGGTCTTTCGCGTGCAGCGCCTGATCAACGGCGTGGCACTCGAGGTAGACGAGGCGTCGATCCCGACGATCGAGCGGCTACCCGGAGTGACGGCGGTCCATTCCAACCCATTGCTCCGACAGACCAACGCGACGAGCGTACCGTGGATCGGTGCACCACAGGTGTGGCAGGACTTGGGTGTCACCGGCAAGGATGTGCGGGTCGGCGTGATCGACTCCGGGATCGACTACCTGCACCGCCACTTCGGCGGTTCCGGGTCGTACGCCGGGCATAGCTTCGAGGACAACAGCGTGCCGTGGAACGCCAAGGTGGTGGGCGGGACCGACATGTGCGGCGACGCGTACACCGGCTCCGCCAGCACGCTCCAGCCAGACGGTGACCCGATGGACTGCGCTGCCAACGGTCACGGGACGCACGTGGCAGGAACGATCGCCGGATATGGTGTGACCTCGGCTGGGCGAACCTACACCGGACCGTGGGTGGCCGGTCTCGACCCCGGTGCGTTTCTCATCGGCCCGGGTCTGGCGCCGGAGGCGAAGCTGTACGCTATCCGGGTGTTCGGGTGTTCGGGCAGCACGACGCTGGCGGTCGCGGCACTCGACTGGGCGTCCGACCCGAACCGCGACGGCGACTTCGGCGACCGGCTGGACGTGGTCAACATGTCGCTCGGCTCCGAGTACGGCACCGCCAACCCGGCGGCCCGCAATGCCATCAATCGTCTGGCGGGGCTCGGCTCGCTGGTCGTCGCGGCGGCCGGCAACAGCGGTGACCTCTACACGATCGTGGGAGCACCCTCGAGCGCCGACAGCGCTCTCTCGGTCGCCTCGTGTGCCGACGACGGCGTGGTTGGGGGACGGCTGCGCGTCGAAGCACCGCCGGAGCTGGCGGGCGAGCTCGCCAGCACGTCGGCGCAGTTCGGCCCGGCCCCGTCGGTCCCGGGTGTGACCGGGACGGTGGTCGCATCGGTCCCTCTCGATGCCTGCACGGCGCTTTCCAACCCCGGGGCCGTAGCGGGGGGGATCGCGCTCATCGACCGGGGGGGCTGCAACTTCACGGTCAAGGTCAAGAACGCACAGCTCGCTGGCGCGCGGGCGGCGATCGTCGCCGACAACGCCGGGGGGCCGCTCATCACCATGGGTGGGGACGACCCCTCGATCACGATCCCATCGGTGCTGATTTCACAGATAGACGGCGCTGCGGTGCGGGCGGCGCTGGGTTGGGGCGTGACGGTATCGATGCGTCTGGCCAACCTGGCCGGGACGGTGGCCACGAGCTCTTCGCGCGGGCCGCGTGGAGGCGACCTCGTGCTCAAGCCGGAGATTGCCGCACCGGGCGTGGCGATCACCTCGGCGAGCGCCCGCAGCGGCAACCAGGCCTCCACGCGCTCGGGTACCTCGATGGCCACTCCGCACGTCACGGGGGTCGTCGCGCTGCTGCGGCAGCGACGCCCCGGGTGGACCGCCGCGGAGCTGAAAGCAGCGGTGATGAACACGGCGCGAGCGGTCCTGACCGTTCCTGCGGAGGCATCCGGGCCCCTGCACGGCGCCGGCCGGGTCGGCAGCGGCCTCGTGGATCCTGCGGCGGCGGTGGCGACGGAGCTCCTGGTGATGGATGCCGATGCCCCGGCCCGGGTGGCGATGTCGTTCGGCCTCGTCGAAGCCTCCGGCGTTGCCCGTTTCCGCCGTACTGCGATGGTGCTCAACAAGGGCGCGACTGCCCAGGCGGTCACCTTCGGCTTCGATCCCATGGTCGCGGTGCCGGGAGTGGAGGTGGCGTTTCCGGAGGGCGTGTCGGTCACGGTGCCGGGTGGCGGAAGCACGACGTTCCCGGTCGAGCTCGTTGTCGACGCTCCGGCGGTGCGGGCGGTTCGCGACCCTGGGGCCGGAGCCACCCAGGACGGTCAGCCGCGACACTACCCGATCGAGCACAGCGGACATGTCCGGCTCGCGGCCGCCAATGGCGCCGAGGCGAGGCTGCCACTGCACGCGGTGATCCGGCCGGCGAGCACTCTGGCGCTCGATGTACCGGCCTCGGGGCTCGTGGTCGGCACCAGCGCGACGACGGTGGAGCTACCGTTCCGCGGCCTGGCGCTCGGGATGCCGGGCAGCGACGAGGCGCCTGTCGCAACCGCCCTGGTCACCCCGCTCGAGCTGGTGTGGAAACACACCGGTCCGGAGCCGACGGCCAACCGGCACGGCCAGATCCGCTGGCTCGGCTTGGGTAGTGACGCTCCCGCGCAGGGTGGTGTGGCTGGGGCGACGGTGTTCTTCGGGATCGCCGTGTACGGCCCGTGGCCCACACCCCTCGACGTCTCGGCGCGGATCACCGTCGATACCGGAGCCGACGGCAGCATCGACGCCCACGTCGTCACCATGGACTACGGCTCACTCGTCTCCACCGGCAAGGAGCCGGCGTGGACCTCGGACGTCTACGGCGCGGCGGTCTGCTCGGCTTTCGACAACCAGTGCGGATCGTTCACCCTGCTCGACCGAGTGGCGCCGGGGAGCGGCGGGCTCACGCCGTTCGGCACCGACGTCGTGCTGTTGGCGGTACCGGCTGCTGCGCTGGGGTTGTCCGACGCCAAGAGCACGCTGCGAGTGCAGGTGCACGTCGAGGCGAAGGGCACGAGCCGCTCGTCGGACAGCTCGGAGGTGATGTTCGACGTCGCCCGACCAGGGTTTTCGCCGCTGGCGGGGCTGCCGCCGTTTGCCCTCGGGACCGGGCAAACGCTGCCGCTGCGGGTGGATCGCCAGGCGTTTGTGGAACGCGGCTTGCAGGGACTGCTGCTGCTCCACCACAACAACGTAGCCGGCAGGCGCGCCGAGGTGGTGCCCGTGACATTTGCCGATTGCTCGCTCGTGTCCTGCCCAGAGGTCGCGGCGAGCGTCAACGCGGCAACCCGTACGGTCACGCTGACGGCGACACCGCTGACGGCGTGTCCGGGCGCACAGTACGTGTGGAGCTTCGGTGACGGCGAGACCTCGGCGGGCGGGCCGAGCGCCACCCACCGGTACGAGCGGGCGGGCACCTACGCTTGGACGCTCATGATCACCGCGGAGAGCCAGAGCTGTACCCGCAGCGGAACGGTCACTATTCCCGTGATCGCCCGCCGCCGTCTGGGTCGCTCGTAGGCGACGCCGAACAGGCGCTGGCGGTCGAACGGCCGTCGACTGTCACCGACCGTGAGGCCGACACCCCGACCCTACTCGTACCTCAGCGCCTCGATCGGATCGAGCCGTGCGGCTCTCGCGGCCGGATAGAAGCCGAAGAAGATCCCGACCAGGCCGGCGAACACGAACGCCGTGAAGACAATCTCGGGCGCCACGAGCGTGGGCCAGCCAGCGAAGCGGGCGATGGCGCGGGCGGCGAAGACGCCGAGGCTGATCCCGACGACGCCGCCGAGCCCCGAGATCATCGAGGCCTCGATCAAGAACTGGTTGCGGATATCGGAGCGGCGGGCGCCGAGGGCGCGTCGCACACCGATCTCACGGGTACGCTCGGTGACCGACACCAGCATGATGTTCATGATGCCGATCCCGCCAACGAGCAGCGACACCGAGGCGATCGCCCCCAACAGCAGCGTCAGGACGCCGCTCATCTGCATCGCAGCGGCAGCGATCTCCTGCTGTGAACGGATGATGAAATCGTCGTCCTGGCGCGGGCCGATGCGGTGACGCTGCCGGAGCAGCTCGGTGATCTCGTCGGTGGCCTGCTGGATCCGGGCCGGGGAGATGGCCGAGACCATGATCGTCTGGATGTGGGTGATCCCCATGAGCCGGCGCTGTGCCGTCGTGTACGGGATCGAGATGATGTCGTCCTGGTCCTGCCCCATCATGTTGCCGCCCTTGCGGTCGAACACGCCGATGACGCGGAACGGGACGTCCTTGATGCGGATGATCTGGCCGATAGGGTTGGCCTCGCCGAACAGGTTTTCGACCACGGTGGCGCCGAGCACGGCGACCTTGCTGCCCGCTTTGACATCCTCCTCGGTGAGGTAGGTACCCTTCGCCACCGCCCAGGCACGGATCGTCGGGTAGTCGGGACCAGTACCTTGGATTGAGGTGAACCAGTTCTGGTTGCCGAACACGACCTGGCCGCCGGTGCGCACGCCGGGCTCCGCCACCGGGGCCGAAGGGCACTCGCGCGCGATCGCCTGGGCATCTTCGACGGTCAGGGTCTGTACCGAGCCGGCGCCGTGGCGCACGCCAGCAGCCTGGCGAGAACCCGAGAAGATGACCAGGAAGTTGGTACCCAGCGAGCCGATCTGACTTTGGATCGCCGACGACGCGCCTTGGCCGATCGCCACCATCGCCACTACGCAGCCGACGCCGATGATGACGCCCAGCATCGTGAGCGCCGAGCGCATCGGGTTGCGGCGCAGGGCGTTGATCGCGATCTTGTAGATCTGGATGAGGCCTCCCATCGCCTACCTCCGCCGTGGGCCCATCATGTTGAGGAGGCCACCGGCGTCCTGCGCCTGTGCGGTGGCGAGGCCAATGACGACCTTTGCGCCCTCAGCGAGCTCGCCTCCCTTGACCTCCACGAACTGGCCGTCGGTGAGGCCGGGGGTGAAGGTGACGGGCTCGAGCTGGCCGGCTGGCGTCTCGGGTGCGAGGAAAACGCGGGTGTTGCGCCGGGGATCGTAGCTTTCACGGCTCGCAACGCCTCCACCCGGGTGCCCCCCGAGCCCGCCGACCGGACCGCGGGGCTGGCCGCTCAATCCCAGCAGCTCGGGTCGGAAACGCAGCGCCGATGCGGGCACGCGTAGCGCGTGCTCAGCCCGCGCGACCTGCACCCGGACCTCGGCCGTCATCCCAGGCAGCAGTGCCAGATCGCCGTTGTCGACCTCGACGATGACGGGATAGGTGACGACATTGTTGGCGGTTTTGGGGGAGAGCCGGATCTGCGCAACGGTGCCGGCAAACTCGCGCTCGGGAAAGGTGTCGACCGAGAACCGCACCGGCTGGTCAACCTTGACCTGGCCGATGTCGGCTTCGTCCACATCGCACGTGAGCTGCATCCGAGTGAGGTCCTCGGCGATGGTGAACAACGTTGGCGCCTGGAACGAGGCGGCCACGGTTTGCCCCACATCGTAGTCGCGCGAGACCACGACGCCGTCGATGGGGGAGCGGATGATCGAGTAGGTGAGGTTGGCCTGGTTGCGCTCGAGCGCTGCCTCCAACTCGGCCACCTGGGCGAGCGCTTGGTTCTGCATGGCCAGCGCCGAGTCGAGCTGGTCCTCGGACACCAGCTTTGCCTCGTACAACGCCTGCTGGCGGCGCAGCTTGGCCTTGGCATCCTGGGCGGCGACGCGAGCCCGCTCAAGCTGGGCTTTCGTCTGGTTGACGGCGGCTTCGAACGGCGTCGGGTCGAGTGTCGCAAGTACCTGACCTCGGTGCACGCGGTCGTTGAAGTCGGCGTGCAGTGTGGCGATGATCCCGGAAACCTGCGAGCCGACCTTGACTGTCGTCACCGCGGTGAGCGTGCCGGTGGTGGTGACGTTCTGAATGACCGCGCCACGATCCACGGTCGCCGTGAGAAACCCCGGGCCGGCCTTCTCCCGTTTGCCCAGCAGCGCCCAGGCGACCGCCGTCGTGGCCACTACGACGATCACCCCCACCACGATTCGCGTCTTGACCTTCACGTTCGTCCTCCAACAACCCCGCCCGCCAAGGTTGTCGGCTCGCGGCGGGTGGTCGTATGCTCGCACATCCACGCCCGACGGCGGCGCCACTACCTGCTCGACTGGGCAACGGCCGACTGCGGCGCAATCTTCCGTACCGTCCAGGACGCTCGCGGCGTCCGGGAGGCCAGCCACTGGGTGGGGGGACGGCTCATGCCCGGTCGGTTAGGTCGCAGGCCTGCGACCTAACCGACCGGGCATGAGCCGTCCCCCCACCCAGTGGCTGGCCTCCCGGACGCCGCGAGCGTCCTGGACGGTACGGAAGATTGCGCCGCAGTCGGCCGTTGCCCAGTCGAGCAGGTAGTGGCGCCGCCGTCGGGCGTGGATGTGCGAGCATACGACCACCCGCCGCGAGCCGACAACCTTGGCGGGCGGGGTTGTTGGAGGACGAACGTGAAGGTCAAGACGCGAATCGTGGTGGGGGTGATCGTCGTAGTGGCCACGACGGCGGTCGCCTGGGCGCTGCTGGGCAAACGGGAGAAGGCCGGCCCGGGGTTTCTCACGGCGACCGTGGATCGTGGCGCGGTCATTCAGAACGTCACCACCACCGGCACGCTCACCGCGGTGACGACAGTCAAGGTCGGCTCGCAGGTTTCCGGGATCATCGCCACACTGCACGCCGACTTCAACGACCGCGTGCACCGAGGTCAGGTACTTGCGACACTCGACCCGACGCCGTTCGAAGCCGCCGTCAACCAGACGAAAGCCCAGCTTGAGCGGGCTCGCGTCGCCGCCCAGGATGCCAAGGCCAAGCTGCGCCGCCAGCAGGCGTTGTACGAGGCAAAGCTGGTGTCCGAGGACCAGCTCGACTCGGCGCTGGCCATGCAGAACCAAGCGCTCGCCCAGGTGGCCGAGTTGGAGGCAGCGCTCGAGCGCAACCAGGCCAACCTCACCTACTCGATCATCCGCTCCCCCATCGACGGCGTCGTGGTCTCGCGCGACTACGATGTGGGGCAAACCGTGGCCGCCTCGTTCCAGGCGCCAACGTTGTTCACCATCGCCGAGGACCTCACTCGGATGCAGCTCACGTGCGATGTGGACGAAGCCGACATCGGCCAGGTCAAGGTTGACCAGCCGGTGCGGTTCTCGGTCGACACCTTTCCCGAGCGCGAGTTTGCCGGCACCGTTGCGCAGATCCGGCTCTCCCCCAAAACCGCCAACAATGTCGTCACCTATCCCGTCATCGTCGAGGTCGACAACGGCGATCTGGCACTGCTGCCTGGGATGACGGCCGAGGTCCGGGTGCAGGTCGCGCGGGCTGAGCACGCGCTACGCGTGCCCGCATCGGCGCTGCGTTTCCGACCCGAGCTGCTGGGATTGAGCGGCCAGCCCCGCGGTCCGGTCGGCGGGCTCGGGGGGCACCCGGGTGGAGGCGTTGCGAGCCGTGAAAGCTACGATCCCCGGCGCAACACCCGCGTTTTCCTCGCACCCGAGACGCCAGCCGGCCAGCTCGAGCCCGTCACCTTCACCCCCGGCCTCACCGACGGCCAGTTCGTGGAGGTCAAGGGAGGCGAGCTCGCTGAGGGCGCAAAGGTCGTCATTGGCCTCGCCACCGCACAGGCGCAGGACGCCGGTGGCCTCCTCAACATGATGGGCCCACGGCGGAGGTAGGCGATGGGAGGCCTCATCCAGATCTACAAGATCGCGATCAACGCCCTGCGCCGCAACCCGATGCGCTCGGCGCTCACGATGCTGGGCGTCATCATCGGCGTCGGCTGCGTAGTGGCGATGGTGGCGATCGGCCAAGGCGCGTCGTCGGCGATCCAAAGTCAGATCGGCTCGCTGGGTACCAACTTCCTGGTCATCTTCTCGGGTTCTCGCCAGGCTGCTGGCGTGCGCCACGGCGCCGGCTCGGTACAGACCCTGACCGTCGAAGATGCCCAGGCGATCGCGCGCGAGTGCCCTTCGGCCCCGGTGGCGGAGCCCGGCGTGCGCACCGGCGGCCAGGTCGTGTTCGGCAACCAGAACTGGTTCACCTCAATCCAAGGTACTGGTCCCGACTACCCGACGATCCGTGCCTGGGCGGTGGCGAAGGGTACCTACCTCACCGAGGAGGATGTCAAAGCGGGCAGCAAGGTCGCCGTGCTCGGCGCCACCGTGGTCGAAAACCTGTTCGGCGAGGCCAACCCTATCGGCCAGATCATCCGCATCAAGGACGTCCCGTTCCGCGTCATCGGCGTGTTCGACCGCAAGGGCGGCAACATGATGGGGCAGGACCAGGACGACATCATCTCGATCCCGTACACGACGGCACAGCGCCGGCTCATGGGGATCACCCACATCCAGACGATCATGGTCTCGGCCATCTCCCCGGCCCGGATCCAGCAGGCCACCGACGAGATCACCGAGCTGCTCCGGCAGCGTCACCGCATCGGCCCGCGCCAGGACGACGATTTCATCATCCGTTCACAGCAGGAGATCGCTGCCGCTGCGATGCAGATGAGCGGCGTCCTGACGCTGCTGTTGGGGGCGATCGCCTCGGTGTCGCTGCTCGTTGGCGGGATCGGCATCATGAACATCATGCTGGTGTCGGTCACCGAGCGTACCCGTGAGATCGGTGTGCGACGCGCCCTCGGCGCCCGCCGCTCCGATATCCGCAACCAGTTCTTGATCGAGGCCTCGATGATCTCGGGGCTCGGCGGCGTCGTCGGGATCAGCCTCGGCGTCTTCGCCGCCCGCGCCATCGCCCGCTTCGCTGGCTGGCCCACGCTCGTGGCGCCCGAGATTGTCTTCACGGCGTTCGTGTTCGCCGGCCTGGTCGGGATCTTCTTCGGCTTCTATCCGGCCGCGAGAGCCGCACGGCTCGATCCGATCGAGGCGCTGAGGTACGAGTAGGGTCGGGGTGTCGGCCTCACGGTCGGTGACAGTCGACGGCCGTTCGACCGCCAGCGCCTGTTCGGCGTCGCCTACGAGCGACCCAGACGGCGGCGGGCGATCACGGGAATAGTGACCGTTCCGCTGCGGGTACAGCTCTGGCTCTCCGCGGTGATCATGAGCGTCCAAGCGTAGGTGCCCGCCCGCTCGTACCGGTGGGTGGCGCTCGGCCCGCCCGCCGAGGTCTCGCCGTCACCGAAGCTCCACACGTACTGTGCGCCCGGACACGCCGTCAGCGGTGTCGCCGTCAGCGTGACCGTACGGGTTGCCGCGTTGACGCTCGCCGCGACCTCTGGGCAGGACACGAGCGAGCAATCGGCAAATGTCACGGGCACCACCTCGGCGCGCCTGCCGGCTACGTTGTTGTGGTGGAGCAGCAGCAGTCCCTGCAAGCCGCGTTCCACAAACGCCTGGCGATCCACCCGCAGCGGCAGCGTTTGCCCGGTCCCGAGGGCAAACGGCGGCAGCCCCGCCAGCGGCGAAAACCCTGGTCGGGCGACGTCGAACATCACCTCCGAGCTGTCCGACGAGCGGCTCGTGCCCTTCGCCTCGACGTGCACCTGCACTCGCAGCGTGCTCTTGGCGTCGGACAACCCCAGCGCAGCAGCCGGTACCGCCAACAGCACGACGTCGGTGCCGAACGGCGTGAGCCCGCCGCTCCCCGGCGCCACTCGGTCGAGCAGGGTGAACGATCCGCACTGGTTGTCGAAAGCCGAGCAGACCGCCGCGCCGTAGACGTCCGAGGTCCACGCCGGCTCCTTGCCGGTGGAGACGAGTGAGCCGTAGTCCATGGTGACGACGTGGGCGTCGATGCTGCCGTCGGCTCCGGTATCGACGGTGATCCGCGCCGAGACGTCGAGGGGTGTGGGCCACGGGCCGTACACGGCGATCCCGAAGAACACCGTCGCCCCAGCCACACCACCCTGCGCGGGAGCGTCACTACCCAAGCCGAGCCAGCGGATCTGGCCGTGCCGGTTGGCCGTCGGCTCCGGACCGGTGTGTTTCCACACCAGCTCGAGCGGGGTGACCAGGGCGGTTGCGACAGGCGCCTCGTCGCTGCCCGGCATCCCGAGCGCCAGGCCGCGGAACGGTAGCTCCACCGTCGTCGCGCTGGTGCCGACCACGAGCCCCGAGGCCGGTACATCGAGCGCCAGAGTGCTCGCCGGCCGGATCACCGCGTGCAGTGGCAGCCTCGCCTCGGCGCCATTGGCGGCCGCGAGCCGGACATGTCCGCTGTGCTCGATCGGGTAGTGTCGCGGCTGACCGTCCTGGGTGGCTCCGGCCCCAGGGTCGCGAACCGCCCGCACCGCCGGAGCGTCGACAACGAGCTCGACCGGGAACGTCGTGCTTCCGCCACCCGGCACCGTGACCGACACGCCCTCCGGAAACGCCACCTCCACTCCCGGCACCGCGACCATGGGATCGAAGCCGAAGGTGACCGCCTGGGCAGTCGCGCCCTTGTTGAGCACCATCGCAGTACGGCGGAAACGGGCAACGCCGGAGGCTTCGACGAGGCCGAACGACATCGCCACCCGGGCCGGGGCATCGGCATCCATCACCAGGAGCTCCGTCGCCACCGCCGCCGCAGGATCCACGAGGCCGCTGCCGACCCGGCCGGCGCCGTGCAGGGGCCCGGATGCCTCCGCAGGAACGGTCAGGACCGCTCGCGCCGTGTTCATCACCGCTGCTTTCAGCTCCGCGGCGGTCCACCCGGGGCGTCGCTGCCGCAGCAGCGCGACGACCCCCGTGACGTGCGGAGTGGCCATCGAGGTACCCGAGCGCGTGGAGGCCTGGTTGCCGCTGCGGGCGCTCGCCGAGGTGATCGCCACGCCCGGTGCGGCAATCTCCGGCTTGAGCACGAGGTCGCCTCCACGCGGCCCGCGCGAAGAGCTCGTGGCCACCGTCCCGGCCAGGTTGGCCAGACGCATCGATACCGTCACGCCCCAACCCAGCGCCGCCCGCACCGCAGCGCCGTCTATCTGTGAAATCAGCACCGATGGGATCGTGATCGAGGGGTCGTCCCCACCCATGGTGATGAGCGGCCCCCCGGCGTTGTCGGCGACGATCGCCGCCCGCGCGCCAGCGAGCTGTGCGTTCTTGACCTTGACCGTGAAGTTGCAGCCCCCCCGGTCGATGAGCGCGATCCCCCCCGCTACGGCCCCGGGGTTGGAAAGCGCCGTGCAGGCATCGAGAGGGACCGATGCGACCACCGTCCCGGTCACACCCGGGACCGACGGGGCCGGGCCGAACTGCGCCGACGTGCTGGCGAGCTCGCCCGCCAGCTCCGGCGGTGCTTCGACGCGCAGCCGTCCCCCAACCACGCCGTCGTCGGCACACGAGGCGACCGAGAGAGCGCTGTCGGCGCTCGAGGGTGCTCCCACGATCGTGTAGAGGTCACCGCTGTTGCCGGCCGCCGCGACGACCAGCGAGCCGAGCCCCGCCAGACGATTGATGGCATTGCGGGCCGCCGGGTTGGCGGTGCCGTACTCGGAGCCGAGCGACATGTTGACCACGTCCAGCCGGTCGCCGAAGTCGCCGTCGCGGTTCGGGTCGGACGCCCAGTCGAGTGCCGCGACCGCCAGCGTCGTGCTGCCCGAACACCCGAACACCCGGATAGCGTACAGCTTCGCCTCCGGCGCCAGACCCGGGCCGATGAGAAACGCACCGGGGTCGAGACCGGCCACCCACGGTCCGGTGTAGGTTCGCCCAGCCGAGGTCACACCATATCCGGCGATCGTTCCTGCCACGTGCGTCCCGTGACCGTTGGCAGCGCAGTCCATCGGGTCACCGTCTGGCTGGAGCGTGCTGGCGGAGCCGGTGTACGCGTCGCCGCACATGTCGGTCCCGCCCACCACCTTGGCGTTCCACGGCACGCTGTTGTCCTCGAAGCTATGCCCGGCGTACGACCCGGAACCGCCGAAGTGGCGGTGCAGGTAGTCGATCCCGGAGTCGATCACGCCGACCCGCACATCCTTGCCGGTGACACCCAAGTCCTGCCACACCTGTGGTGCACCGATCCACGGTACGCTCGTCGCGTTGGTCTGTCGGAGCAATGGGTTGGAATGGACCGCCGTCACTCCGGGTAGCCGCTCGATCGTCGGGATCGACGCCTCGTCTACCTCGAGTGCCACGCCGTTGATCAGGCGCTGCACGCGAAAGACCACCGTCGCCCGCTCCCCCGAGTCGGCCAGCGCCTCGAGAAACGTTCGCTGCTCACTTTCGGCCAGCACGATCTGGGCCCGTGACGCCGCCGCCGCCCGCGCCAGTGCCTCCGGCCGCGTCGAAGCGACCGACGGGCCCGCGAGCTGCTGCCGCCACACGTCGGCCGCTGCCGGCTCGGACAGCTCGACGATCACCGACACCCTTCCGTCGGGCAGGCGGGCACCGGGGTCTACGGCCATCGCGGACGCCGTGCAGAGCAGCGCGAGTACGGCCATGAACGAGGGCAGTGCGGTGTAGAGACGCTCGGGCATCGTGTCACCTCGGACCGTGAGCTTACCGCACCACCGCTCTGCTTCAACATGGCGTTCGGTGCCCCTCCGGATCGAGCGCCCTCCTTGGCCGGAGCGGCCATCTCGCGATGCGCGCCCGAAAGCCGCTCGCACGCAGGCGTGCCGCCACCGCCCCGCGGAGCGCCTCGCCCGGCGCAGCACCCGAGCGAAGAGGAACCGGTCCTCGCCGCCGAAGAACACCCGGGCCCTGTCTGGACCATCGGCTCGCTCGCCCACGTCCCAGTCTGTACGGGATTGACCCACCTGGACCTCGATTGCTAGGGTCGCTCCCGGGGCGCGCATGACGGCCGGTCACGGGTACAGCAGGCAGGTGCGCGAACGGTGCGCGGCCGTGGCGGCGCAGGCCGATTGGGTGCGGGTTCGGCACGACCGTCTGGCGGCCTACGCGGCCTCGCTGCCTCTCGACAGTGACGCTGTGCCGCAGCTCGACCCCGAGGCCCACTACCTCGGCTCACCCGAGGCCACCGCCGCCTACATCCTCCAGCTCGACACCATCAACTTCGGCTCCGGCTACTTTCCCCACCTCGCCAAGCTTCCCGGTCGCTCCGGCTACCTCACCATCGCCACCCACCTCGCCAACCACTTTCGTCGTCACGGCCCCTTTTCCCCTCGCCAGCTCGAGAAGCTCACCGTCACCGATTGTGCCGAGCTGTTCCACCAGGACCTGGACAACCATCCCGCCAGCGAGCTCATGTGGTTGTTCACTACCGCACTCCAGGATCTCGGCCACTTCGTCCGCCAACGCTTCGCTGGCTCGTACTCCCGACTCATCGCCTCTGCCCGTGCCTGTTCGCAACGTCTGGTGGAGATCCTCGTCGGCATGCGGATGTTCCGCGACGTGGCGCGCCACAAGGAGGTCGAGGTCCCGTTCTTCAAGCGCGCCCAGCTCTGCGCCGCTGACCTCGCTCTCGCCCTCGGGGACACGCCACTGGGTACCTTCCGCGACCTCGACGAGCTCACGATCTTCGCCGACAACCTCGTACCCCATGTTCTTCGCGTGGATGGCGTGCTCGAGTACTCGCCCGACCTCGCCAATCGTATCGCCGGAGGTTCGCTGCTCGCCGCCGGCTCCGCTGAGGAAGTCGAGATCCGAGCCTGCGCCGTCCACGCCGTCGAGCTGCTCTGTGCCGAGCTCGCCCGCCAGGGTCGTCCGACGACCGCCATGCGCCTCGACTATCTCCTGTGGAACCGCGGCCAGCAGCCCCACTACAAGGCCATCCCCCGCCACCGCACCTGCACCGTCTTTTACTGAGTGGGAGTCGAGGCTGCAGCCGCTGCCCGGTTGCCGCCTGCGTCCCTGACCCCGCACCGCGGTGCCGAGACCTCCAGCCAGCTGGAATCGGCCACCGCCGGTCGCTCGAACGCTCCTGCGCCCGGTGCTCCCTCGCGGGTCTTCAGACGATGGACAGGCGCGAGCTCCACCTCGTTCCCGACCTGACAGTGACCGGCGACGACCATGCCGTCAGGCGAGAGCCTCAGGCCGGTGCCCGTGCCGTTGTCAGGACCAGAAGGAAAGGAGTGGGCGATCGCGACCATTACACCGGCTCCCGACCAGGGGTTGCGCTTCCGGCTGCTGCGACACACACTGGGACTCGGCGCGGAGGGTTCCGGTACCGCAGGAGGGCCCATGAGGTCGATCGGACTGCTCACTGGGATGGCGACACTCGCTGCCGGCCTGGCAGGGACCGGCTGGGCGGCACAGGAGCGGGTGACCGTGTTCGAGTCATTCCTCCATCCTGCTTGAACGATCTGTAGGGTCGCCGGGGCGGCGATCAAGCAGCTCGCCATCGATTACGCCGGGCAACCGGTGGTGTTCCTCGAGTACTACGCGGGGAGCTCGGCCGGCAACCGCGAGTCGCGCTTCGTCGCCGCGTTCGGGGGATGGGGGTTTGCGGTACCGGAGGCGATCGTGGGTAGCGGCTACCGCTTTACACAGGGACCTGCCGACTACTTCAAGGTTTACCGCACCATGATCGAGGCGGAGAAGGCGCGTCCGCCGCAGGTTGACCTTCAGGCCTGGTGGTGGCGCGCCGGGCCCAACACGATGCGCGTCCTTGCGACGGTCCTCAACACGTCGGGAGTCGCGCTGGATCCGGCGACCAACCAGGCCGGGATCTGGGGGCTCGCCTGGGAGCGCCACGCGAGTCTCGGCGTGACAGGGATGTACACCCGCGACGCGGTGCACCAACCGCTGCCCGTCTCGGTGGCGCCCGGCGGGACTGCCTCGGTGACCGTCGACCTCCGTATCAACTCGTTCGTGGATTGGCACAACCTGCACCCCCTCGCTCTGGTCGAGGTGCGGCCGGGCGGTACCACCGGCCCCTACGACACCCTCCAAGCGGTGGTCCCGCAACCGGCGGCCTTCTCCGTCTCGCCGCCGCAGGTCTCGCTCGCGATCCCACAGGGACCGTCGGCTGCCGAGCTTTCGTTCTCGGGACCGCACACCCTGACCTGGACTGCCAGCACCAGCGCTGCATGGTTGACCGTGACGCCGGCGTCGGGCACCGTAGCCAGCATCGCCCGCATCGCGGCCGACCCCAACTACTACCCCTACCCCGAGGCGCACCAGGCCACCGGCACGGTGACGTTCACTGCCACCTCCCCGGACGGCATGAGCTTCACAGCCACCGCCACGGTCACCGCCTCGTACGACCCGAACTGGACGCGGTCACCGCTGCTACCACGGCGCCGCCTATTCCGCCCGACGCCGGGAGTCGCTTCGCCATGAGGCGGATCGCGGCGGCCCTGCTGCTGGTACCCCTGGCCGCCGTCGGTGCACCGGCGGCCGGGCCCGACTCCTGCGGCCTCGACATCGTCGCCGAAGCCGCTGCCGTCGACCGGGCACTGGCCCGGCAGGAGCCCGGAGTAGCGGTGTCCCTCGCCGAGACGGCTCTCGCCCGCTGTCCCGGTGAGCCGGTCCTGGTCCGCCTCGCGGCGCGGGCGCATGCCGCTGTCGGCAACTCGGGGGCGCTGCGCGAGCTGCTGCGCCGGCACCTCGAACGCCACCCGACCGACTGCGAAAGCTGGTCACACCTGGCGTGGGCGGAGCTGGTGGCCAACAACCCCGCCGAGGCCTGGCAGGCGATCTTAGCGCCCGGGTGCCCGAGCACCCCCGAGGAGCGCAGCCGCTGGGCGCTGCTCGAAACACTCGCCCACCGCCACCAGGCAAACCCGGAGGCGGCACGGGAAGCCCTGCGCCGTCTCGGGGATCGAGCCCCTCTGTGGGCAGAGGATGACCGGGCGCGCGCGTACCTCGAACGCCAGGTCGACCCGTATTGGAGCTGGCCGTGGCGGACCTCGGTCGAGCTCGGTCTCGGCGGTACCACGGAGGCGTTCGCTGGCTCCCCCACCGACCTCACGACCTCCGGCGCCAAGAGCGCGATCGCGCGGCTCGTGCTCTCCTCGGTTCTGCGCGCCCCGATGTCGGGTCGGGTAACCCCGTTCCTCGAGGCTGCGGTTCGGGGGCACGGCATCCAGGACCAGCTCGCGAGGGAGCTCTCGTTTCTCGAGCTCGGCGGTCGAGCCGGAGCCGAGATCAGGCTGGGAAGAACGCTTTTCGGCCTCGCTTTGCGCCGGGAGGTGCTCCACCTCGACCAAACGACGTCGCGCTTCTCCGAGGCGTGGCGAGGTGAGCTCGACGTCCAAACCGCGGCCGGGCTGGTGGTGTTCGCCGGCGGCGGGCGCCGAGAGTTCTTCGATTCGTGGCGCACCCGCACCGAGTGGGACGGCGGCGTCGCCAGTGCGTTTCGTCTCGGGAGGCAGCCGGTCACGTTCGCTTTCTCAGGGCGGTTGTACGAGGCCGAGAGGGCGCCCTACGACCAGCGCGGCGCCACGCTCACCCTCGTGAGCCGCCTTCCGATCGGAGAAACGTGGCTGCTGCGAGCCAGCGTGCAGGGCTCGTGGGACGACTACCCGCACTCTCGGACTTGGGAGTCGATCATCGCCTTCGGCAGCGACAAGGGTCGGCGCGACACGACGATGCGGCTCTCGCTCGGCACCTGGCGGCTCCTGCGCCGCGGCCTGCAGGCGGCGCTCACCTACGAGTACGGCCAGCGGTGGTCCAGCATCGAAAACGGGTATCAGGGCAGCTTCTCGTACCGCGAGCACCGGGCGCTGGCCACCCTGCGCCTGGACCTGTCGGGCAACCCGTGGCGGCGGGGGCGTACCACGGGCGACCACGTGCCGATCGACTGGGGGCTGGACTCCGGGGCTGGTCCACTGGGGGGTGAGACGGTGCGCGACCTCGTGCGCCAAAGCGACGACCTGCGCCCGGACTGCGGCTGCACGCCGCACTGAGGCCAGCCCGTTGGGTGGGGACCGGGCTCGGGGGTCGACAACTCACCTGGCGGGTTGCGGTCCGAGGTGCGGGGTCCGGGGATCGGGGTGCGGGAATCCTATCCGCGACGGGCGATCTCGGGGATGAGGCGGGCGCGGATGTCGTCGCGCACCTCCCGGTAGACCGTCAAGATCTCCTCCTCGGTGCCCACCGCGTCGAACGGGTCGGCAAACCCAACGTGAATCTGCTCGCCCGGGCTCGGGAAGTGCGGGCAGCCCTCGCGCGCACCGCCACACAGCGTGACAACGAGGTTCCATTTGCGAGCGGTCATGTCAGCCGCCCGCCTCGGGACGTGGCCCGAGATGTCCACGCCGACCTCGGCCATGACCTTCACGGCGTTGGGGTTGGCCGTCGCCGCAGGGACCGTGCCGGCGGAGTACGCCTCCCACCGTTCGCCGAGAAGGTGCGTGATCCACCCCTCGGCCATCGGCGAGCGGCAGGAGTTGCCGGTGCACAGGACGAGGACGTGCTTGCGGTCAGGCTGGAGCCGATCGTCCGAGATCATCGAGCACCCCCACGGAGCTTGACAACCGAGAGTTATGATACGATATTTCGGAAAGTGACGAAATGAATCCCTCTCCCCTCTTCCGCCAGGTCCTGATCCACAAGGCCATCGGCCACCCGGCCAGGCTGCGCATACTCGCCATGCTACGCCCAGCGGAGCTCTGCGTCTGTCAGATCAAGGCTGTGCTCCAGCTCGCCGCCTCCACCGTCTCGGCGCACCTCGCTGAGGTGAAGGCGGCCGGTCTGGTCGAGGAGCGCAAGGCTGGACGCTGGGTCCACTACCGGCTTTCGGCCCTCGGGCTTCTGACGCTCCAAGGGGTGTGGGATGCCATCGCTGCCGACCCCACCGTCGCCGACGACCGGCGCCTCCTGGCCGCCTTGGCATCGATCCCGGTCGAAGCGGTTTGTCGGCCTGACTTCGACCTCCGCCGAACCGTCGACTCGCAGGAGTGCTGCCGATGAGCGAGCACCTCGCCCGCCGCCTTTCGTTCCTCGATCGCTATCTCACCCTCTGGATTTTCGCCGCGATAGCGGTCGGTGTGGGAGCCGGCGCGCTCTCGGACGACGTCGAGGCGTTCTGGGGCCGCTGCCAGGTCGGGACCACCAACCTCCCGATCGCCATCGGCCTCATCCTCATGATGTACCCACCGCTCGCCAAGGTCCGCTACGAGGAGATGGGCGACGTCTTCCGCAACTGGCGCGTGCTCGGGCTGTCGCTGGTCCAGAACTGGGTCGTCGGACCGATCCTCATGTTCTTCCTGGCCATCGTTTCCCTCCGCGACTACCCGGAGTACATGGTCGGGCTGATCATGATCGGCCTAGCGCGCTGCATCGCCATGGTCATCGTCTGGAACGAGCTGGCCAGGGGCGACACCGAGTACTGTGCCGGGCTGGTGGCGTTCAACTCTGTGTTCCAGGTCCTCTTCTACTCCGTTTACGCCTGGGTGTTCATCACCAAGCTGCCGCCGCTGTTCGGGCTTTCCGGCTCGGCCGTCGAGGTGACGATGGGCCAAATCGCCAGGAGCGTCTTCGTCTACCTGGGCATCCCCTTCATCGCCGGCCTCGTCACGCGCGCGGTCATGTTGCGCGTCAAGGACCGGGTCTGGTACGAGCGGGTCTTCATCCCCCGCATCTCGCCGCTCACGCTCGTGGCGCTGCTGTTCACCATCGTCGTCATGTTCTCGCTCAAGGGCGAGCTCATCGTGCGCATCCCTCTCGACGTCGTACGCATCGCCGCGCCGCTGCTCGTCTACTTCGTGCTCATGTTCGTGGTCAGCTTCTGGATGGGCCGCCGGGTCGGGGCCGACTACTCGAAGACGACCACCCTCTCGTTCACTGCCGCCTCCAACAACTTCGAGCTGGCGATCGCTGTCGCGGTCGCGGTATTCGGCATCAACTCCGGCGCCGCGTTCGCGGCGGTCATCGGCCCCCTCGTCGAGGTGCCGGTACTCATCGCCCTTGTCAACGTGGCGTTCTACTTCCAGCGACGCTACTTCGGCGTTGCACCCCTCAACCAACAGCCCGCCGGCGCCCCAACGCCCCAAGCCTGACCACACCCCAGGAGGCCGTCATGTCAGATGAATCGATCAGGACCGAAGTCCGCCGCCACTATGCCAAGGCCGTCACCGACGGCTCCACCTACTGCGCGCCGAAGGCACCGTGCTGCGGACCGGCGGCGCCGGTCCAGATGGCGAAGGCCGTTGGATACACGCCCGCTGAGCTCCAGTCTGTTCCCGACGGTGCGAACCTCGGGCTCGGCTGCGGCAACCCGCTGGCGTTCGCGGCCCTCAAGGAAGGCGACATCGTCGTCGACCTCGGGTCCGGTGCCGGGTTCGACTGCTTCCTCGCCGCCGAGCGCGTCGGACCGGGGGGACGGGTCATCGGCGTTGACATGACCCCCGAGATGGTCGAGCGCGCTCGGGTTCTCGCCCGCAAGTACGGCGTGGCCAACGTCGAGTTCCGGCTCGGCGAGATCGAGGCTGTGCCGGTCGCCGACGGTGTCGCCGACATGGTGATCTCGAACTGCGTGATCAACCTGTCCCCGGAGAAGCCACGCGTGTTCGCCGAGGCGTACCGCGTCCTCAAGCCCGGCGGTGTCCTCATGGTCTCGGACCTCGTCCTCCTCCGGCCCCTCCCCGAGCGTGTGCGAGCGTCGGTCGAGGCGTACGTCGGCTGCATTTCAGGCGCCTCGTTGCGTGACGACTACCTGGCGATGATCGCGGCTGCCGGCTTCGAGCAGGTGCAGTCGCTCTCGGAGAACACCTACCCGATCGGCTCGTCGAACCCCGACGCGACCGAGCTCGCGATCATGGAGGCGACAGGCCTCACCGCCCAGGAGCTCCGTGCCACGGCGGAAGCAGTGGTGTCGGCGAAGGTCCGCGCGACCAAGCCCAGGGCATCCAACCTGCCGGAGCGCTGATGGCAGCCAGCAACGGCCGCGCAGACGCCGGCACGCCTCTTCCAGGCGCTCCGGTGAACACGCCGGTGACGATCCGCTCCGAGTGGCTGCGGTCGCACGTGCGCGAGCGCGGCGGCCGGCTCTTCGTCATCACGGGCATCTTCGTCGTCGGGTGATGGAACGCGACGTGGGGCCCGGTGGGCCTCTTCGCCCAACCTGACGAGCCGAAGGACCTGTTGCCGTTCGAGCACACAGACGACAGCGGCGCGATCGACGTGCACATCGAACGTTCGCTCCTCGCCCCGCCGCACCCGGGGGACCGGGAGCTGCTCGTCTCCATCGAAGGGTACGGCCGCTTCAGGCTGCCGCTCGGCGCGTGAGGATCAGGTCCGCTCGGCCAGGGCCGTAGCGATGCGCACGGCCGCGTGCCCGTCGCCGAACGGGTTGGGGCCTCGCTTCATCGCGGCGAGGGCTGCGTCGTCGCGGAGCAGTCTCGTCGACTCGGCGAGGATGAGGTCCGGGTCGGTGCCGACGAGCTTCCCCCACCCCGACTCGAGCACCTCCGGCCGCTCGGTGGTGTCGCGCAGCACGAGCACCGGCACGCCGAGCGTCGGACCCTCCTCCTGGATGCCGCCGGAGTCGGAGAGCACGAAGCGGGCCTTGGCGAACAGCTCGAGGAACTCGGGGTAGTCGAGCGGGGCATGCAGCTCGACGCCGGGCACGCCGCCGAGTGCCTCGCGCGCCGGTCCGTCCACCCTGGGGTTGGGGTGTACGGGGTAGACGAGCCTGATACGCCCGGTGTTCTGCTCGGCGAGGGCACGGAGCGCTCCCAGCACGCGGGCGATCGGACCCCCGAAGCTCTCGCGCCGGTGGAGGGTCACCAGCACCAGCGGTGGGTCGGCGGAAACCGGACAGGGGCGGATTTTTCGGATGCGTCGTACCGCGTCCACCACGGTGTTGCCGACGACCAGAACGCTCTCCTCGTCGATCCCCTCGGCGCGCAGGTTGGCGGCAGCCAGTGGGGTCGGAGCCAGGTGCAGGGTGGTGGCCACGGCGGCGGCGCGTCGGTTGAACTCCTCCGGAAACGGGGCGTCGAGCCTCCCGGTGCGCAGCCCGGCCTCGACATGCGCGACCTTGACACCGCCGTAGAACGAAGCCACAGCGGTTGCGAACGCAGTGGTCGTGTCGCCCTGCACGACGACCCAGGCGGGCCGGTGCTCCGCGAGCAGCGGCTCGAAGCGTCGCAGGACCTCGACGGCGACCCGGGTCGGTGTCTGTCCGACCGTCATGATGTCGAGGTCCACATCGGGCACGAGCCGGAATGGCCGCAGCGCCTGTCGGAGCATCTCGCGGTGCTGTGAGGTGGCGACGAGAACCGGCTCGAGCCGCCGGTCGGCCCGCAGCGCCTCGATCACCGGAGCGAGCTTGATCGTCTCCGGCCGTGTGCCCACGACCACCAGAACCTTCGGTCTGTCAACGCCCACCGAAATCCTCCTACCCCCCTGCCGTCGCCACCCCGCGGGCGAGCGCGAGAAGGCGCCGACGGGCGGTGTCGCGGGAGTAGCACGACTCCACCACCTCGCGCAACCGGCGGCCCTGCACGTCGGCCATCGCCGGGCACTCGCACAGCCCCACGAGCCTCGACGCCAGCTCCTCCGCCGTGTGCGCCAGCTCGACCTCAGCAGCCAGCTCCGGTAGCCCACGCACGCCTTCCGGAGTCGAAACCACGGCACACGAGGCCTCGGCGGCCTCGAGAACCTTGTTGGAGGCGCCGCTTCCGAACCGCAGCGGAACGATCGCCACCCTCACACGCCTGAGGGCGGCTGCGCGGTCGCGCAGAGGCGATTCCACCGTCACTCCGTCGTGGCCGTGACGCCGGCGCAGCCACGCCGGGGCGTCGGCCCCGGCTACCAGCAGCGTCGCTCTCGACCGCCGTCTCCGCACCGCCGGCCAGACCTCGTCGAGCAGGAAGCGCGCCGCGTCCTCGTTGGCGAAGTACGCGAGGCGCCCCCAGAACGCCGCGTCGATGTCGCGCGGGCCGCTCGCCGGCGGCCCCAGCACCGTGCCGTGCGAGATCGCCACGGCTCGTGAACCGAAGGCGGCACACTCGGCCGGAGCGACCACCGACACCGCGTCGTACCGACGACCGCACTCCGTCTCGAGGCGTGCCGTGCGGGCCGCCTCCTGCCGCCAGAATGCGCTCGCCACCCCGAGCGACGCGGCTGCCCGCTCGCTCAGGTTGGCGCCGAGGGCGTCGATGGCGTCGAGAATTCTCCGGCCCGCCGGCAGGTATCTGAACACCCACGGGTCCAGCCGCGCGAGCTGGACGATGGCGACGTCGAACGGCCCACTCACCGTCTCGGCCGCTCGAATGGCGTTTCGCCACGCGAAGCCAGCCGCGAGAAGGGAGGTGGCCGGAAGGCCGCGCAAGCCGACGTGGAGGGCACAGGCCAGCAGGCGAACGGGGGTACGGGCTGCCGTCACGACCTGGCAACCGCGGGGCACCAGCTCGAGCCTCCCCGGCGGGGCAACGACAGTGAGATCGTCGGCTTCCATCAAAGCCTCGATCCATGCCGTGGCGCGTATTCTGTCGCCCGTATACGGGGGAAACGGAAAGCGCGAGACGATGAGCAGCGCCCTCATCGCCTGACCCGCGTCCAGCGCCACAGCGCCCGCGGGGCCAGCAGCACCGCTCCCAACCAGGCTGATACCAGCTTAGCCGCGCTACGCCAGTTGATGCTCCCAGCCAGTTGGATAATCGTCAGATCGCCGACCACCGAGGCGACGAGCACCGCTGCAGCCACCACTTCCACCCACGATTGGCCATTGCCGGCGACTGCGGAAACCGTGAGTGCTCCGGCGACCAGCAACCGCAGCAACGCCGTGAGCGATAACGGCCGGCTCAGCAGCTCGACAGCGAACGCCAACGCCTCGCCAGGCCGTCTCAGGAAGAGCTGCCCAAACGCCAGCGGATGTCGGAGCGCGAGATGGAGCCGACCGACCAACCAGCGCGCCCGCTGCCGAGCAGCATCGGCTACCGCAGCCGGCTTGTCGTCCCGAATCTCCACCTCCGCTAGCTCGATCCGGTATCCCGCGGCAGCGAGCAGGAGCGTGGCCTCGAGGTCCTCGACGCGGGTGCGCAACCGGGGCGCCACCCAGGCCAGGGCGCGTGGTGACAGGGCGCTGCCGGTACCGCGTAGCCGGACGGACCACCCCAGCGCCTGACGCCCACGGTCCTCCCACTCCTGTCCCACACGCTCGGAGTGGGCGGCGGCCAGCCCGGTGCCGGCACCGGTTCCCGTCAGCCGGGTCTGCAGCCCGTCCACACCCGGTTCGAAGACCAGAGCATCGAACAGGTTCGAAGCCGCTTGCGACCCGACATCGACGAGCAGAACCCCGTCGCTTTCGGACAGAAGGCTACCAGCGTTACTGACGAGCCACGCCAGCACCGCTCCCTTGGTCGGCCCCGGCGGGGTCTTCAGGAGCGTCTCGGCGCCCAGGTCACGACAGCACGCCGTGGTCTGGGGATCGGGGCCGTCCATCAGAACGACGATGCGCACCGCATGTCCCTTGGCCGCAGCCAGCAGCGACCGCAACGTCGGCTCGACCGACCTACCCTCGCGTCGGGCCGGGACCACGACCAGCCAGCGGGGCCGCGCCACCTCCGCGGACACCGCCTTCGGCCCACGCCGTCGGCTCGCCCGCGCCAAATGAAACCGCACGAGCGTATCGAGCACCGCGGGCACGACCGGTACGCAGAGCCAGAGAGGGTTCAGTCCCGACCTCCAGAGGTCACTTGGAGCACGTCGCGTCTCCGGACTTCGCCTCAGTATAGCCCGCAGGGACGTCGTGTCGACCCATTGTCTTGCGAAGGAGAACACCGACGAGGGCCGCCAGCGCATCGGCGTAGGAGCGCCACGTAAAGCGTCCGGCGGCCACCGACGCACCGGTGGCCAAACGAGCCAAGGCTCCCGGCGCGGTCAACCGGAACAGGGCATCCGCAAGGGCCGCTGGGTCGGCAGGCGGCACGAGCAGCCCGTTGCTGCCGTCCTCGATGACCTCGGCAATCCCGCCCACCTGCGTGCCGACTACCGGTAGCCCGGCGCCCAGCGCCTGGGCGGCCACCGCCGAGCCGGTGGCTGCCAGGTACGGCAGCACGGTAGCGTCCGCCGCTGCAAACCACTCCCCTGCCTCCTGCTCCGGGATCCACTCGAGCCTCGCCCTTACTCGTCCTGCGAGGTCGGGTTTGGCCAGGCGCTCGGTCAACGCGCTCCGCTCGTCCTTCCATGGCTCGCCGGCCAGCAGCAACGTCATGGGTAGCTCTCGTGGCAGGCCAGCAAACGCCTCGAGCAGCACACCCACACCCTTGTAAGGCCGTATGAGGCCGAAAAAGAGGACCGCGACGGTTCCATCCGCCACACCCAGTCGGGCTCTCGCCAGGCTCCGTTCGGCGCGCGGCGGAGCGTCGGCCGGTAGCGGGTGCACGGCCGTCGGCCTCCCCGGGAACCTCTCGCTCACCTGCCGCTCGACCGCCCGGGCGTGACAGAAGTACGCGCCTGCCCGGTCGAGCACCCAGGTAGCCGAAAGCCGAGCCAGCCGGGTGGCCTCGTGATCGGCTGGATTGTGGACGACCGCCACAACCGGCAAGCCGAGGCGCCGTGCCAGGCAGCGTTCGAACGGTGCCCACACCCAGGTCCAGTACGGCAGCACGAGGGCGTCGGCGGCCGCCGCCCTGCCGTACCTCGCCGCCGTCCTCCACGACCACGGCTCGAGCACCCCGAAACAGCGACGCGCCTGCGGTAGGCGTGGGCAGGCGTCGGGGTCGACATCGGATGCGCCCGGGTAGAGCCAACGCGGGTACTGCCGCTTCGGCGTCAGAAAGCCGGCCAGTGAGCCAGCCGCGGCAAGCGCCTGGGCGAGCTGGGTGGTGGTGCGGGCGATGCCCCCACGCAGCGGCCAAGCCGGGCCGACGACGAGCAGACGTAGCACCCAGAGAGGGTAACATCCCGACGGCGGCGGCCGGCCAGAGACGACTCTCCCGCCTGTCCGGGTGCAGCGGCGGGTGGAGACTGTCGAGGACTACAATGACCACGGGAGGAAGTCTCGTGTCTGACCTCTTCGAGAGCATCCTCACGCACCTGGAGCACGACGGGGTGCAGTTCCGCCGGATCGGCGGCCATACAGCCGTTGAGATGGCTGTCGCCGGTGACAACGGATCGTTTCGCATGGTGATCGTGGTCGACGCCGAGCGAGGTGTCGTGCGCTACCTCACCTTCGTCGAGGGGAAAGTGCCGGAGCACCGGCGTCGGGAGGTCATGGAATTCCTGACCCGGGCCAACTACGGGCTGCTGCTCGGCAACTTCGAGCTCGACCTGTCGGATGGCGAGGTGCGGTTCAAGGTGGCGCACGAGGCGGAGCCCAGCACGCTGAGCCACGCCCAGTTCCAGAGCAACCTTTATCTTTCGGTCGCGATCATGGACCGCTACTTCCCTGGTCTCCAGCGGGTCATCCAGGGCTCCTCCGACGCCGCAGCAGCTATCGCCGATATCGAAACCTGAGGCGAGCAGCCGGCTGCTGGCTGTCCATCACAGCGGTGGGCAGGAGCGGGAGCTGGGCACGGCCAGCACGGTGCCAGCCTCGGGGTACTCACGGCAGACGATCAGATCCAACGAGCCCACGGCGTTGCGCTGCCGCCCGTACAGGTAGTAGAGGTCGTAGCCCGGCCGGATCGGCTCCCGGTCGACCGGTGCAAGGGCCTCGATCCCGCTCCTCACTCGGTAGAAATTGACCGCCGGCTCGAGCACCCACGACGTCGCCATGCGCACGCTGCCACGCTGCCGACCGCGGGTCGAGATTGCAACCGCCCGCATGACGGAGGGCGTCGCCTCGTCCATTGGCCACAAGAAGGTGCAGCAGAGGTTCCACGATGACACCCAACCGCTCACCAGCAGCATCGAAATCAGCGCGGCCAGGCTCCCACCCAGCTGCGAGGCCGGGGAACGGGCGCTGGAAAGCTCCTCCCAGCTGCCGAGGAGGACAAGCCCGAGTGCGGGGAGCAGGACGACCGCCGACCGGTCGATCGGCCACCGTGCGCCGAGCACCAGTCTCACCGCGCTCATCTCTGCGACCACGAGCCAGCAGAACACGGTCGCGCCCACGAGCCAGGACCGGCCGCGGCGCCGGTGCACTGCCACCGCCGCCAGCAGCGTCCCCGCTCCCAATATCACCCCGAAGAGCACCGTCAAGACGTGTACCGCACCTTGCCAGCCTGGACGGTAGAGCGAGGCCGCCGCCAAGCTGGTCACGGTGTTGGCCCAGAAACCCTTCTCACCTCCCCAGTCAGCGACGTAGTAACCGATGCGCTGCAGGACCTCGGGACGGTAAATCACGGCCGTGAGGAGCGCCCCGATCAGCCATGGCAGGGCGGCGGCTGCGACCATCCGTCCCGCCTCGCGTCCGGAAGGGCCAGACATCGACCGCATGGCCGCGTCGGCGAGCACGAGCAGGCCCAGCGCCACAGCCCCGTAAAGCAGCGACAGGTTCGCGGTGATCGCAAGTGCGGCCAGCCCCGCGGCCGGGCCGTGGCAGCGTGCGACCCGCCAGAAGCTCGCATTCTCGCACCTCTGGAACGCACAGGAGGCGGCGAGGACCAGCATCCCCGAACCCAACCCGTAGCCACGAGCCAACGTGTGCAGGTCGAGAAGGAACGGATGGGTGCCGAGCAACGCGAGGCCGAGCGCGAAGCGGGGTCCGGAGGCGAGGCGCCGAAGCAACCGCCAGCACCCCACAAGGTACATCCCGAGCCCGGCAAGAGCTGGCAGGCGGATCACCCATTCGAACGGGGGCAGCACCCCGAGCAGCAGCTTGAGCAGCACCGTGTTGAGGAGGTGGTTGTTGGAGCCGATGTAGAGGCGGTGGGCGAAGACCTCGCCCCAGCTACCACGCACATGAATGAGCTGTGAAAGTCAAGACCCGAGCTGACAGGCGGTGGGTTTGGTCCCTGGTGTCCGGGGTCATTGTAGGGTGTCCTCGTCGTCAGGCAGGCAGCATCTTTTCCCTGGCGAGCGGGACGGTGTCGAG
>Ga0116176_10000307_pt1 | contig 40569 bp, 44 predicted proteins | sample AD_STIC08_MetaG_FD_89803 | JGI IMG/M metagenome (GOLD analysis project Ga0116176, IMG submission 89803) | Active sludge microbial communities of municipal wastewater-treating anaerobic digesters from USA - AD_STIC08_MetaG | ecosystem: Engineered > Bioreactor > Anaerobic > Digestate | place: USA...
CATCAATCCACCTCCCCCATGCTCCGCATGGTGGAGGACGTAGTTGCAACGCTCGAAGTCCTCCACCGCCTTCGGCGGGGGAGGTGGATCGGCGCGTCTTCGCGCCGAGACGGAGGGGGCTCTCTCCGCACACGCGGTCCGCCCCAAACCCAAACTCCAGAAACAACTTCGCCCGCGCCTTGCTGCATCAACAGCGAGGTCGCGGGCGTTTGCATCAAGACCAGTTCAAAGGTCAGTTCGGCTTGGTCGACTTGTCCCCATCAACCGCGTCCGCCAGCGAATCCGCGTCGTTCTTCCGGTCGATGCCCAGCGTGTTGTCCACCGCCTCACCGGCTTTCTCCAGCGCGCCGTCCTTGGGATCTTCCTTGCCGTCGCCAATCTTCTCGATTGCCGAGTCCATGCTCTCGCCCGCTTTCTCGCAAGCCGCGAGACCTGACGCGCCAAGCACAGCGCAAGCAATGATCATCGATTTCATCATGATACGTCTCCCTGTCGCGACGCTTCCGCGCCTGTCCTGGAGCCATCAACGCGCGACTTCGCCATTCCGTTGCACGGTCCGAACATCCGCCATCTTGCCAAATCTCCATGATGCCCCTCGAATGCCGCCGACAAAGGGGACAGGTCGATGACAACCGAGATCGTCGCAGAAGCTGCGCGCCAGCCAGAGCCGCCACCTGAAAACCGCCCGCCGCTGTCCGTTCGCATGGGCTGGGGCTCGGCGATCTTCCAGGCACTTCTGGTGGTGCTCGGCGTCATGCTCGGCTTTGCCGTCACCGAATGGCAGGCCAATGCCCGCGAGCGCGACGAAGCTCAGCACGCCCTGACCGGCATCATCGAGGAAATCGGCGCCAACCGGACAGCGGTCGTCGAGGCCCGCACCTACCACCAGGAAAAGCTCGCGGAGTTGATCGAAGCCCAGAAGACCAACACCAGGCTCGACATCCGCATGTTCCAGCGCGGCTTCGTCGCGCCTGCTCAGGTCTCCAACGCCGCGTGGACCTCCGCCAGCGAGGTAGGCGCGCTCGCCCACCTCCCCTTCGACGAGGTCCTGTCGCTCAGCACGGTCTACGCCCAGCAATCAGCCTACCTGCAGCAGCAGGTCACGGTCGGCAGCGTCATCTACACGGAAATCTTCGCCCGCGGCACCGAGGGAATGCTCGACCATGCCGCCGGCCTCCGCTCGATCCTGTCGACGTTCCAGTACCGTGAACAGCAGCTGGAGGCCGCTTACGGCGCGGCGGTCGGCAAGTACACGGCCTCAGAACCATGACGCCCCGGTTGACGTTTCAGTCGCCCCCCGGCCACTGTCCGCCGGAATCGGAGAGCTGCACATGATGTGGATGACAATCCTGAAGGCCATCGGCACGCTCGCCGTCGTGGTTCTTATCTCCGAGGTGCAGAAGCGCTCCAACGTGCTCGGCGCCGCTATCGCCGCGCTGCCGCTGATGACCATGCTGGTCGTCTTCAACCTCGCGACCGACCCCAAGGCCGGCCCCGCTCAGGCGAACCTCTTCGCCAACACCACCTTCCTCCTGTTCTGGCCCGGCCTCACCTTCTTCATCCTGCTGCCGGTCCTGCAGAAGTTCGGCCTGTCATTCTGGTGGTCATTCGGGGTTGGCGTTGTCGCCACCTTCGCGATAACGCTCGGCGCGATCGCGCTCATGCGTTCGCTCGGAGTGAAAATCGACTGATGCTGGGAAACGGCTTCGAGAAGAACATGCGTCTCGCGATCCTGGTCGTTCTCGCCAGCGTCGTCGTGATCGCGCCCCTCGTTGGCGTCTACGCCTTCTCGCCATTCATGTTCGTCTGGGGCGTTCAACCCTACCAGCTCGCCGTGGCGCTCAGCGTGATGATCGCCGAGGCCTTCGGCATAGCGGCCCTTCTCATCCTGATCCGCAAGTCGAAAAAATAGCCGGAGCGCGCTGAACCGCTGGAGAATGCGGCGCCCCAACGACACGCTTGCTCACCCCGGCCACCGGCGTAGTGTCATGGCACGGGAGAAACGACATGGCCGACACGGCAGCGACGACCTACGAAGACATTCTCTATCGCGTTGAAGATGGCGTCGCCGTCGTCATGCTCAACCGCCCCGACAAGCTCAATGCGTGGCGTGGCGAAATGGATCGCGATGTCCGCGCCGCCATGCGTGAAGCCGCAGACGATCCCGCCGTGAAAGTCATCATCCTCACCGGCGCGGGCAAAGGCTTCTGCGCCGGCGCCGACATGAACATGCTCCAGACCATCCAGTCCGGCGACGCCTCCACCTCGCGCTCTGCCGTCAATGCGCTCGAGCCGTGGGACAAAACCGCCGACGAGAACTTCCAGAAACAGTATTCCTGGTTCCCCGCCGTCCAGAAGCCGATCATCGCGGCCATCAACGGCGCAGCTGCCGGTCTCGGTCTCATCATCTCGCTCTATTGCGACATCCGCTTCGCCAGCGACAAGGCGAAGTTCACAACCGCCTTCTCGCGCCGCGGGCTCGTCGCCGAGCACGGCATCTCCTGGTTGCTCCCCCGCCTCATCGGCTTCGCCAACGCAGCTGACCTGCTCTATTCAGCCCGCGTCATCACCGCCCCGGAAGCCAAGGGCATGGGCCTCGTCAGCCGCGTAATCCCGGCAGAAGACTTCGAGCGCGAAGTGATGGCCTACGCAAAGATGCTCGCTACCGAAGTTAGCCCGCGCTCCTTGCGCGAAATGAAGCGCGAGATCTGGGCCGCCCAGTTCCAGACCCTTGGTCAGGCCATCGAATCCGCCAACGGAGACATGGCTCCGAGCTTCAGGTCCGAAGACTTCAAGGAAGGCATCGCCCACTTCATGGAGAAGCGCGCACCCAAATTCACGGGCCGCTAACCGGAACCTCCCGCCCGGCTGCGCGTCTATACCGACGCGTAACGTGGGAATCTGCATGTCGATCGACGAGTTGAAGGGAAAGACCATCCTCATTGTCGAGGACGAGTTCTTCATCAGCTCCGATCTCGAGCAAATTCTGGCTGACGCAGGCGCTGAGACCGTGCTTGTAGACGCCGCAGGCGCTGCGATGGAAAAGCTGGCATCAACCCGCTTCGACGCCGTCATCCTCGACATCCACCTGCAGGACGAAAGCACCTACCCCGTCGCCGACGAATTGCGTCGCCGCGAAATCCCCTTCGTCTTTCTCAGCGGCTATCTCACCATCCGCGAAGGCTATGCCGACATCCCTTTTCTCGACAAACCCTTCACGGCCGAGACGGTAACCAATGCCCTGAACGGCATTCTGGCTCAGACCACGCGCTAGCAGGCGCACAAAACCACGGTCCCGCCCGGCTGACGCCGCCCCATTCCACTTCCGTTCATATTCGCTCATATACTGGTAGCGTTCGGGAGGACTGATCCATGAGCGCTGCACGCTCCAAAACCCTTGCTCCGCGCCGCCCCCGGCGCTTCGCCACTTTGCTGGCCGCGGTGTCCGCCGCCGCCTTGCTCGCCGCGTGCGAAACCGGGCCGACGCCCGAAGAAATCGCGCAGATGGATTGGCAGAGCGCAGCGCGCGTTGACACGCCGCCTGCCTATGAAACCTACATGCGCATGCATCCCGGTGGCGAGTATGTCGTTGCCGCCCGCCAGCGCGTCGAAGAGCTTCGCATCGTCGAGGTCAATGCCTACGCCGTCGCCAAGCGCGCCGACACGGAAGACGCCTATGTTGGTTATCTCTCCCGCTTCCCGTGGGGAGCGAACGCCGCCGAGGCTGATGCCCGCCGCGCCGTCCTCGCTGCGCCTCGTCTCGCCGCTGAGGAGAACAGGTCGTGGCAGGAAGTCCGCAAGTCCGACCACATCGAAGTCTATGAAGCCTTCCTCGAAGACTGGCCTCGCGGCGCCCACGCCACCGAAGCACGCACCAAGCTCGATGCGATGTGGCGCACCGACCAGGGCGCTTTCGTGCGCGCACAACGTTCAGGCTCGCCTGCAGAGCTGCAGGCCTTCATGCTCGCCTGGCCGCGCTCGATCTATGTCACCGACGCTCGCCGTGAGCTGGACCTGATCCGCGCCCGCGACGACGACGCCTGGCGTCGCGCCCTGGCCGACAACTCTGTTTCGGCGTTCGACTTCTATCTCTCCAGCCAGCCCTATGGCGCGTGGCGTGTGGAAGCCAATCGCTCGATCGAGAATCTGCGCGAGCGCGACTATGACGCCTGGCGCTACGCAGCCGCGATGGACCAGATCTGGGCCTACGAGAACTATCGCGCCATGTATCCGTGGGGCGGCTGGTACGACACCGCCTTCTATCGCATCGACTGGATCCGCGGCGGCCGGTACGACAACAACTGGAACACCAGTTGGAACCGTGGCTGGGATCGCGGCTGGCGCTGGGGCGATGGCCGCGACCACGATCGCGACGACCGCAACAATGGCGGTGGCCGTGACCGCGACGACGACCGCAACAATACCTATCCCCCGTTGTTCAGCGGCAAGAACGACAACAAGCCGAACCCGCCGCAGGGCGGCTCGCCTCCGCCCCCGGCGGCAAACCCCACGCCCCCACGTGGCGGCAACCGGTATAACCCGGCGCCCTCGCCGCCACCGCCTCCGTCGCAATCGTCTTCGGTGCAATCAGCACCGGCTCCTGCGGCTTCACCCCCGCCGCCGCCTCCACCCCCGCCTCCGCCGCCCTCGCGCTACAATCGGGGTGAAAATATTGCTCCAAAACCGGAGCTTAAGGGCCGGGCCGAATAGGGCTATCTTGCCGTGGATTCGGTCCCGGATTTGTTTCCGGGACCGTGACGGGCAACGGGTTGCTGCTATTTCACTGTGAAGACGGGGTTTCGCGCCCTACCTCACCCCAAGGGCGAGGTGCGTGGAAGTCAGCTTCCAACTGGTAGCGCACCCAAAAAGGCTGGCGGGATCACACGATGACGACCGAGACTCCCGATGCCGCCCCCACCTTCCTGAGGCGCTGGGGCCCGCCGGCCCTGAAAGTCATCGGCACGCTGGCCGCAACCGGCCTCGTCACCTTTGCCCTCCTCTGGAACGCACTCTTTGCCCAGATGCCCTCGCTCCCCAGCCGTGAAGCGCTGTGGACGCTCAACCGCGAACCCGCGGTGGAGTTCATCGATGCAAAAGGCGAAACCATTTCGGTTCGCGGTCCCCGCTATGGCCGGGCCGTCAAGGCCAGCGAACTGCCCCCGCACGTCGTCAACGCCTTCATTGGCGCGGAAGATCGCCGCTTCCGCGAGCACACCGGCGTAGACATGTGGGCGATCGTCCGCGCCTTCCTCGCCAACGCCCGTGCGGGTCATACGGTCGAGGGCGCATCGACGATCACACAACAGCTCGTCAAGAACCTCTTCCTCACGCCAGACCAGACCCTGAAGCGCAAGGCGCAGGAAGCCCGCCTCGCCGGCGATCTCGAACGCCTGCTGACCAAGGACGATATCCTCGATCTCTACCTCAATCGCATCTATCTCGGCGCAGGCGCTTACGGCCTCGACGCCGCCGCCCGCACCTATTTCGGTAAACAACCGGCGGACCTCACCCTCGCCGAATCCGCGATGCTCGCCTCCTTCCCGAAAGCGCCGACGCGCTTTGCCAACCAGGTCCAGACCAGCAAGGCGAAAGAACGCCAGCACTATGTGCTCACGCAGATGGTCGAAGCCGGCTTCATCTCGCAGGCCCAAGCTGAAGAAGCCAAGGGCCAGGAACTTGTCTTCGCGAAAGACACGCCCGACACCTTCACCGGACATGCCCTCGACTATGCGGTTGAACGCGTCCGCGAAGTCCTGCCCAATCCGCCAGCCGATCTCGTCATCAAGCTCTCGCTCGATCTGACATTGCAGAAAGCCGCGCAGGACGCGGTCGAGCACGGCCTCGCCACGATGGGCCGGGATCGCCGCGCCTCCGAAGGCGCCGCCCTGCTGATCGACGTCAACGGCGCCATCCGCGCGATGGTCGGCGGTCGCGACTATCTGAAATCGAAATTCAACCGCGCCACGCAGGCTCGCCGCCAACCCGGCTCGTCGTTCAAGATGTTCGTTTACGCCGCAGCCCTCGAAGACGGCATGACGCCCGGCACCGTGCGTTTCGACATGCCGATCACCATCAACAACTGGCGCCCCCGCAACTATGGCGGCGAATACCGGGGGCCAGTCACGCTGTCGGAAGCGCTGGCTGAATCGCTGAACACCGTCGCCGCTCAGATAGGCAACGAGATCGGCGTCGACAAGGTAACAGCGCTCGCTCACGAGTTCGGCGTGAAGTCACAGCTTCACAATTATCCCTCGATCACGCTCGGCTCCGACGAAGTCACGCTGATGGACATGACCACGGGCTTCGGCGTGCTCGCCAAGAACGGGCTCCAGATGAACCCGTATATCATCGAGGAAATCCGCAACTCGAAGGGCGACCTGCTCTATTCGAACCCCGTCGCCGCAGCGCCGCGCATCTACCCGGAAAACCTTGCCGCCGACATGAACTCGATGCTCACCCGCGTCGTTGTCGCGGGCACGGGCGGCGCGGCCCGCATTCCCGGCTGGGATGTGGCGGGCAAAACCGGCACCAGCCAGGATTGGCGCGACGCCTGGTTCCTCGGTTACACGACGAAGTTCGTCGGCGGCGTCTGGGTGGGCAATGACGACGACAAACCGATGGCCAAGATCACTGGCGGCGAAATGTCCGCCCGCATCTGGGCCGACATGATGAAGGTCGCCCTGAAAGACATCCCGCCCGAAAGCCTCCCCGGCGCCAAACAGCCCGAGGAATACCTCTCCAGCGAAGCCCAGGAGCGCCTCAACTTCTACCGCCGCCTCGCCAGCGCCTTCAGCTCGGTCGAAGCGCGAGCGGGCGGCCCGGGCTGATCTTCAACTCTTCATCCTGACCAAAGCTACGCACGCACGCCGGTGGAAGCGAGCCTCCACCGGCGCCGCGCATCAGCAGAAGCCGGAGCTGACGCTCTCTATCATCTGCCGCTTTGACGGATTGAGCCCGCCGAGCGTCTCGAGAAAGTTCGGGTGGGTCATGCCTGAGCCGATATACGTCCAGCGGTTGGCCTGATGCTGAACATCCACGAATCGCGCGCGCTCGGCATCCGTGAACACGCGCCCCGTGACGGCCATGAACGCTTCCATATCGAAGATCGCCTGCTGCTTCAGACCATCATCAAGAAAACCGCCAAGCTCCAGATAACCATCGATGGCGTCATCGATTGCCGACTGGCTCATATTCTCGGCGATCATCTCACACATCAGCGTATCGAGCTGGGCGTGCTGATGCTCTTCCTGCCAATGATGAAGCAACAGCGACTTGAACTGGGGATCAAGATCGCCGTCGCCACGGATCGACTCCTGAAAGTGTCGCTGGCTCATCCATTCGATGTGCAGCGTCAGCAGCGCCACCGAAAGCGCTGGATGTGACAGCACATGCTCGCGGATCGCGTCAGCCGGCCCAATCACGTCGCACCGTGACGCGAAGCCTTTTGCGAAATCGTCACGGAAGCAGCGGAACAGATGAATATGCTTGGCCTCTTCTGACGCAAACTCCAGGAAGGCACGCGCGCGATAGTCTTCGCCATTGATCAGCGGACGGGCGTGATCGAGCACAAACGGCAGGATAAACTCCTCGACCAGCCCGAAGATGCAGAGATAGGTGTGCCCGCGTATCTGGTTGAGGATCAGCTTCTCGCGATCATCGAGAAAATCGAGCGGGGCGACCCGCGCAAGATTCTCCGGCATGAAAGGCTTCGAAAAATCGAGCGTCTTGTCGCCGCCGATGATGTCCTCGACGCGCCAGTTGATCCGTTCAGCGCGACCGAGACAATCCTTGAAAGTGTAATGGTTCGTCATTGGGGAGTCTCCTTGTGCGGGCCTCTCATGGGCCGCTGGGATCCTGACTAGGCGAGACGCGGCGCCGGCAAAATGGCTCCCCTGCCGGATCGCTTGATCGAAACGCCGGTCACACACAGCTCGCCGCGAGAAGCCGCGCCGGCGCGCTGCGAAATTGCGCTTACATTACCGGGACATGCCGACGCCGGCGTCGCGCATGACTTTTTCTCATATCCCTCACCACTCCGGCGCCCCCTTGACCGGCGCAGTCGCTCTGACACGTATCGCGTCATGGACGCATTATCGGACGTCTTGAGAGTCGTCAGGTTGACGGGCGGCGTGTTTCTCGATGCGAGATTCACCGCGCCCTGGTCTGTGGCTGGCCGCGTCGAGCCCGAAGAGATGCGTGCCTTTGTGGACCGGCCGCAAGGCGTGATCGGTTTCCACTACGTCGTTTCCGGCCGCATGATTGTCACAGTGCAGGGCAGCGCTCCTGTCGAGGTGACGGCCGGCGAAATCGTGCTGACGCCGCGCAACGACATCCACACCCTCGCCAGCGCCCCGAACATCGCGCCGATCCAGGCCGCCGTCATCGTGGCCGAAGGCGCGGGCATTGGCTCACTCGACTATGGCGGCGGCGGAACGGAGACGCACATGGTGTGCGGCTATCTCGGCTCCGACGTGCAGACCAACCCTGTCGTGGCCGCCCTGCCGCCTCTGCTGAAGCTGAATGTCGGCGCCACCGCGGGCGGAGCGTGGATCGCGCAGAGCTTCGCCTTCGCCGCTCACCAGCTTGCTGAGGGCGCGGTGGGCGCGTCGACCATTATCTCAAAACTGTCGGAACTGATGTTTGTCGAAGCAGTACGACGCCACATCGAGTCGCTGCCGCCAGAGGAAACCGGCTGGCTCGCCGGCTTGCGCGATCAGGCGGTCGGCAAGGCGCTGGCGCTGATGCATACCGATCCGCACCGTGACTGGTGCGCCGAAGGCCTCGCGGCGGAAGTGAATCTTTCGCGCTCCACGTTCGCCGAACGCTTCTCCGCGCTCATCGGCCAACCGCCCATGAAATATCTCACGCACTGGCGCATGCAGGTTGCGGCCCACAAGCTGCGCGAGAACCGCTGCACGATCTCGCAAATCGCTTTCGATGTCGGATACGAATCCGAGGCGGCGTTCACGCGCGCCTTCCGGAGAGAGATGGGGGCGCCGCCTGCCGCCTGGCGGAAGCAGTCGACGCCCCAGTCATTCGTGTCGTCTCAGCCTGACATCAGCGTGGCAATTCCCAGCATATAGGGTTTCGCCACTATCGCGAGGCAGCTCGCGAATGTGACAAGTGCTTGCCTTACACGTGGCGGGTTGATCCAGGGCGGCATTTTGCTCTTCTCCTGTTTGAACGTTGTTGAATCAGCAGATCTGAACGTCGACTTTCACCGGCACAGAACGCGACACCACATCGAACACCGGCGACATCCGCGTGATGGCCTCGATCGCCGCTTTCGGCGCCGACGTGCTTACGCGCATCACGACACGGATTTCGCTGTAGCCCTTGCGGACGGTTTCCGAGAGACCGAGAAAGCCACGCAGGTCGAGGTCGCCCTGGATGCTGCTCTCGATCCCACGGACCTCAATGCCCTGCGCCGCGGAGTGGTAGGCCACGGTCGTGGTCATGCAGCCGATCAGGGCGTGCAGCAGCCACTCGACAGGGTTCGGCGCCTTGTCCTGGCCGAGCAGGATCGGATGCTCACCATTGTCATACACGAAGGGTCGTCCGCCAACGCGGTGTTCCTGCATCGCGCCCGTGAATTCCTGGATGGTGGAGCGGTTGCAGTCGCCACCCATCCATTTGTTGGTCGCGCGGAAGTTGAACTTGGCGATGGCGGGGGTCAGTTTCACCGCTTCGATGGTTTCCATCATGGCGGTTACGTTGACCCCATTGCACATTACCGGTGCGGTGGCGAAGCAGGGGGAGGATGTATCAGGCATTTTCGTCTCCTTTGTTTCCGGCTCTTCGGCCGGTATGCTGGTGATCTACGCCCTCCCGCCCCCCGCCTGAATGCCCGCTCCGCCGGATGGCTTGACCAAAACGCCGAAGATGCAGCTGCCTGTCCCTTGACCTTCCGCCCGGGTTCGCGTCCATGCGCGCCATGGCTGGACCTCCGATTGCAGTACTTCGCGGCGTGAAACTCACGCTGGGCGCAACCCCCTTGTTCGACGGCGTCGACCTGCAGCTGGCGCGGGGCGAGCGCATGGCGCTTGTCGGCCGCAATGGGGCCGGAAAATCGACCCTGATGCGCATCCTCGCCCGGGCGATCGAACCCGATGGCGGCGTGATATTCATGCAACCCGGCGTCGTCGCCCGCCACCTGCTGCAGGAACCGGACTTCACCGGTTTCAGCACCGCCATCGAGTACGTCAGCGATGGCCTCGATGACGACATGCTCTATCGCGCCGAGACAGAACTGTTGTCATGGGGCGTGCCGCAGGATCTGGATCTGAAGAAAGCGTCCGGCGGGCAAGCGCGTCGTATCGCCCTCGCCCATGCCTTCGCGCACGACCCAGACGTCCTGCTGGTGGACGAGCCGACCAACCACCTCGACGTGCCTGCGATTGAGCTTCTGGAAGAGGAACTAAAGGCCTTCCGCGGCGCCGCGCTGATCGTCAGCCACGACCGCCGCTTCCTCGAAAACGTCTCCACCTCGGTCGCCTGGCTGCGGCAAGGCACAGTCCATACGCTCGGCAAAGGCTACGCTGCTTTCGAGGAATGGGCTGAGACTGTCGAAGCCGACGAAGAAAAGGCAATGGACAAACTCAACGTCCAGCTCAAGGCCGAAGAGCGCTGGATGGCGCGTGGCGTCACCGCCCGTCGCCGCCGCAATATGGGCCGTGTCCGCAAGCTGCACGAAATGCGCGACGAGAAGAAAGAACGCCGCATGGCGCTCAACCAGGCCAGCAGCGCCGCGAACCTCGCGATCGATGCGGGCACGCAATCTGGCCGTCTCGTTATCGAAGCGAAAGGTCTCACCAAGACCTTCCATACGCCCGATGGCGAGCTGCCCATCGTCGATGGCCTCAACCTGCGCGTCATGCGCGGCGACCGTCTCGGCATCATCGGCCCCAACGGCGCGGGCAAGACCACGCTTCTGAAACTGCTGCTCGGCCAGCTTGAGCCGGACGCGGGCACGCTGCGCCTCGCGAAAACGCTCGACATCGCATATCTCGACCAGACCCGCGCCTCGCTGAAGCCGGAAGTTACGTTGTGGGACACGCTCACCCCGCTCGGCGGCGACCAGGTCATGGTGCGCGGCTATCCGAAACACGTTGCAGCCTACGCGAAGGACTTCCTGTTCGAGTCCCGCCAGCTTCACCAACCCGTCCAGGCGCTCTCCGGCGGTGAACGCAACCGGCTGACGCTCGCCATCGCGCTCGCAAAGCCGTCGAACCTGCTGATCCTCGACGAGCCGACCAACGATCTCGACATCGAAACGCTGGACCTGCTGGAAGACATGCTGAGCCAGTACGAGGGCACGCTCCTGCTGGTCAGCCACGACCGCGCCTTCGTGGACAACGTGGTAACTTCAATCCTGACGCCTGAAGGCAAGGGCCAGTGGATGGAAACGCCCGGCGGCTATTCCGATTACGTCTCGCAGAAAAAGTCCGGCGGCGTCGCCTTCCGCTCATCCGCTCTCGAACCTGCGTCCAAGGGCGGAGCAAAAATCGCCGACAAGACGCCCGCAGCTCCCGCAGCCAAGCTGACCTACAAGGACCAGCACCGGCTCACCGAACTCAACCGCCTCATGCCGGAACGCCAGAAGGAAATTATCGCGCTGGAAGACGCGATGGCGGACTCCGCCCTATTCACGAAGGACCCCAAAGGCTTCCAGACCCGCGCCAATCGCCTCACTGCCGCCCGCGCTGAACTTGAAGCCTATGAAGGGGAATGGCTGGCGCTTGAGGAGAAGCGTGAAGCCTTAACCAAGGGATGACCCTAGAAACCCCGATTACCGCGACGCCCTGTCGCGCGAAATCCCGAATTCCTCAGGCGGGACAAGCTCTTTTTTAACCGCGGCGGGCTAGCTTCCCTACTGCCTTAGGGGAGATCTGGCATGGCGACGCCGGCCAACAATTTCGCACTCTTGCTCGACCTCGCCAAAGAAGGATCGAGTGAAAAGCGCCGTGAACTGCTGCGTCAGATCACCGATGTCTTCCTGTCTGATCCGCCGGAGCGCACCGATCGCGAGTCGATGCTGTTCGACGAAATCATCGGCGCCGTCGCCGCGGATCTTGAAACACAAGTTCGTGTTGAGCTGGCCAAGAAAGTTGCCGTCAGCAACGTTCCCGTGCATCGCACCGCCCGCCGCCTGGCCATGGACGTCATCGAAGTCGCGCGTCCAGTCATCGAAAATTCGAAGTCGCTCAGCGAAGCCGACCTGCTCGAAGTCATCAAGGTGAAATCGCAAGACCACATGCTGGCCGTCACCAAGCGTCCGGACATCGGTGAGAACGTCTCAAGCGCGCTGGTCGCCAAGGGTGAAGACCGCGTAGTGGTTTCGCTGCTTGAAAACCGTACAGCGAAGATCGACCGCGAAACATACCAGCGCGTAGCCGAACGCGCCGAGGTGAGCCCGGTGCTGCACGCCCCGTTCGTTCGCAACGCGCAAGTTCCGCTCGACCTGTTGAACAATGTCTATCTCAAGGTTGAGCACGACCTGCGCCGCGAGATCATGCGCAAATTCCACGGCGTCTCGCCGGCAGAGCTGGAAGCAGCGCTTGAAGCCAGCCGCAACCACCTTTCTTCCGCCTATGGCGCGCTGCCTGACGACTTCCAGATTGCCAAGGATCAGATCACTGCTCTCGAAAAACGGGCCGCGCTGGCGCCGCCCGTGCTCGTGCAGCTGCTGCGCGAAAACAAGCGTACGGCCTTCCTCCTCGCCTTCGCCAAGCTCGTCGATGTGGAGTTCGAACTCGGCCGCCGTCTGGTGGATACCAGCGACATCGATGCGCTCGCCATGCTCTGCCGTGGCGCCGGCTTCGAGCGTGGTCTGTTCGTGACCCTGTGCATCACCATCATCAATGATGGCTCGGGGCTCAGCAAAGCCGAGAAATACGGCCAGCTCTACGAACAGGTGCCCGTCGCCGCGGCCCAACGCGCCCTCCGCTTCTGGAAAGTGCGCGCCAAAGGCGGCGCTGGCGCGAAAGCGGCCTAACCAACCCGTCGCTACGCGCAGCCGGCCGATCGCACATCGATTCGCGTCCAACCAGAACTGTGCGCGTTCCGCCACCGTAATCGGGAAAAGCAAATCTTTGAGCGTTCCGGCGGCCTGCTTGCGCAGTTCCGGAATTGCTCCGTACCCGGTGCTCGCCTAGGTTCCCGACCCTCGGGGGGCGTAGAGAGTATGAATGCCTAACCCTGTTATACGCTCGCAGACCGTCAGCATCGGCGATCTTCTCCGCCTTGGCTCGTTCCAGCCCGCTCGCGTCCAGCGCGATTATTGCTGGACCGAACACCAGCAGGCCGCCTTGCTGGAAGACCTCGTGGCCACTTTCGGCGAGTTCGGGCTCGACCCCGAAGTCGAGGCTGACGATGCCACCGCCAACGAGCCGGCCACGGACGCGCCCTTCGAAGTCTCTGACTATGACCGGGACCTGGAGCTGACCGCGCCCTACACCTTCGTCGGAACGGTCGTGTTGCACCCTGCAGGCGAGCGGTTCGATATCTATGACGGCCTGCAACGCCTCACCACATTCACCGTCATCTTCGCCGTCCTGCGCGACCTGATGCAGGCGGAAAAGACCCATCCCGTGCATTCGCTGCTTGCGAATGAAAGCGGCATCTGGCGGCTCAACCTGCAGATGAAGCACAACACGCTTGAGGCCGACATCCTCGCCCACGGCCGCACAGCCAAACGCCACCGCCCTCACCCGCTACTGACCGATGCCTCGGAACGTCTGCGCGAATGCGTTGCCGTGGCCCGGGGCATGTTCTCCGGCTGGAGCCAGCAGCGCCTAGCCTCCTTCACCGCCTTCCTGTCGGAAGCCGTGCTTGTCACAGTGACGCGCATCTCGGACCGGCGGATCGCGGCCAAGGCCTTCGTCAGCATCAACTCCGGCGGCTTGCCGCTGAAGCCGGAAGAGATCGTCAAGGGTCAACTCATCGACCTCTCTTCCACCATGCCAAACGCCGACGATGCAGCGCGCACCATCCTGTTCGCGTGGAACTCGATGCAGGAAGAACTCGGCAAGCAGCGCTTCGATGATTTCCTGCGCTCGGTCGATTTCATCGAGCGGCGCATGGCGCAGTCCACCGATTATGCGATCCAGCTGATGGAGCATATCCGCCGCCGCTACCCCGGCCAGCAGGGCTACAGGTGGGCCACGGAAACGCTGATCCACTATCTCGCCGCGTTCAAATGGATCTATGAATCCGTCGATCATGAATGGGCGGTGGGCGTGCATGCCAGCCTGCGCCGCCTGCAACTGCTAAAATGGGACCAGTGGCGCGCCTACGCCATGTTGCTCTGGATGAAATCGCGTCCCGCAGACATCAACAAGCGCATCGACATCCTCGATCGCGTCTGTTTCGCGCTCACAGTCTCGACACCGGACCCGCGCCGCTGCGCAGAGATGATCGGCAAGCGCGTTGAGCGCTTCGCCAAGGGCACGTTCGGCAAGCAGGGCGGCTTCACCTTCTCCGCCGGCCAATACGACCGACTGGTGCGCCATCTCAACAGCCCCATCACCGAAGGCGGCCGCCGCTCAACCATCATGCGCTGGATCGAGGCGTCGGCTCATGGCGACCGCGTGCCCCGCTACGTCATCGACACGCGCTCGTCGGTTGAACACGTATATCCCCGCAACCCGCAGGATCACTGGCTGGCGTTCGAAAACGGGCTGGAGGTCAACCAGCTCGCCACCCTGCGCGAGATGATCGGCAATCTCTGCGTGCTGCCTCAGGATGAGCTTGGCAATGGGCCGTTCGAGGACAAGCGCAAGGCCTATGCCCGCTTCAAGACGAAGTTCGCCAACGATGTAGCGAAGACAAAGTTCTGGACGCCCGACGCGGTTCGCTACCGCACCAAGCGGCTGACCGACCAGACGCTTGCCTTCCTCGCCCTGGACGTGACGGGAAGCTAGCGCTCGCCGTCAACCGCTAGATGCGCTCTTTCGTTTTGGTGAAACGGATCGCCGGGTTCTTGTCGGAGACATACCCAACATCCCAGGCGTTCTTCGCGAGATAGACCGGCGCGCCGTCGAGATCCTTCGCGACAGCCGACCGGTTGCCTTCGAGGAACGCGTCCAGCTTCGCGCGATCATCGCTCGACAGCCAGCGCGCCGCCGCCCAAGGGCTCGCCTCGAACAGCACGTCGAGATTGTTCTCCGTCGCGATCCGTTCGGCCATCACTTCGATCTGCAGTTGACCGACGGCGCCGACAATCATGTCCGAGCCGATCTCCGGCGTGAACAGCTGCGTCACGCCTTCCTCCGCCAGACCTTCCAGCGCCTTGCGCAGGTGCTTCGATTTCATCGGATCTTTCGTGCGTACACGGCGCAGGATTTCCGGCGCAAAGTTCGGGATGCCCGCAAACTGCACGTTGCCGCTCTCCGACAGCGCATCGCCCACGCGCAGCTGGCCGTGGTTCGGAATGCCGATCACATCGCCGCCGAACGCCTCGTCCGCAATCTCCCGGTCCTGCGCCAGGAACATAACGGGCGACGTAATGCCGAGCTGCTTGCCCGCGATCGTCTTGAGACGCATGCCGCGCTGGAACCGTCCCGACACCATGCGGAAAAATGCAATGCGGTCGCGGTGGTTGGGGTCCATGTTCGCCTGGATCTTGAACACGAAGCCGGTGACTTCCTTATTGTCCGGGCCCACGGGAGCGGGATTGCCCTTCACCTTGGCCTTCTGCACGCGCGGCGCAGGCGCTTCCTGCCAGATCGTGTCGAGCAACTCCTTCACGCCGAAATGGCGCAGCGCCGAACCGAACACCACCGGCGTCATATGGCCTTCGCGATAGCTCTGGTGGTCGTAGGGCTTGCACACGCCCGCCGCCATCTCGGCCTGCTCTTCGAGTTCTTTCTGCTCACCGGCGTCCATCATCTCGTCGAAGCGTTCCTTCCCGACGCGCTCCGTCTTGAATTCGACCGAGCCATCATGCGCCACTATGCGCTGGTAGGTGACGAACTCGCCATTGCGCAGGTCTTTCATCCCGCGCAAACGCTCGCCCGACCCTTGCGGCCAGTAGAGCGGCGAAGCCGTCATCGCCAGCTTCTGCTCGATCTCGTCGAGCAGCTGGAACGGGTCCTGCGCCTCGCGGTCCATCTTGTTGATGTAAGTGATGATCGGAATGTCCCGCAGGCGGCACACCTCGAACAGCTTCAGCGTCTGCGGCTCGATGCCCTTCGCGGCGTCCAGCACCATGATCGCCGAGTCCGCCGCCGTCAGCGTGCGATACGTGTCTTCCGAGAAGTCTTCGTGGCCCGGCGTGTCGAGCAGGTTGAACACGCAATCCTGATACTCGAACGTCATCACCGACGCCGAAACCGAGATGCCGCGATCGCGCTCGATCTTCATCCAGTCGGACGTCGTGCGCCGGCGCTCGCCACGCGCCTTCACGGCGCCGGCCATGCGGATCGCGCCGCCCGCCAGCAGCAGGTTTTCCGTCAGCGTGGTCTTGCCAGCGTCCGGGTGCGCGATAATCGCGAATGTGCGCCTGCGCGCGGCTTCTGCTTCGGGTGTAAGGGCCATGGGGCGGCCTGATACAGGGGTGCGCCGCAAACGTCCACACCGCTCGGAAAGCCCTTGTTTGGCGACCCTTCAGGGCTTGAAATAATAGAACAGGTTCAGGTGAACCTCGTCGCTGGCCGGGAAGGACTTGCGCACCCACAGCCGGACAAACTCGCTCTCGCCGAAATCGAACTCGCTCGCTTTTCCTTCGGCCCACGTATCCGTATCGATTTCGACGATCCGGTATTTGCCGTCCATGAACTGCTCTGTCGCATCCCGCTCGGCCACGACATCCTTCACGCAGGCATACAGGCCCTCCACATAGACCGTCGCCGCTTCGCTGTTCGCGAACTCGCGCGAGCAGCTGAAGCTGTATTCCTCGTAATCGCCGCTCTTCGTCGACTGCTTCAACGGCTGGCTGACCGTGCAGCCGCTGAACCCGACAGCCTGCGTCTTTGACAGATAGGTGATGCTCCTTGCATCGCGCTTGCTCTCGACGCCGCGAAGCTCCTTGATCTGGGCAAGGCCGCTCGTCTGCAGCAGCAGCATCTGGTTGCAGGCCGCCGTCTGCGCCTGCGCGGTGCCTATTCCGGCCGCCAACACACTCGCCGCAACCATCCCGCCGATCTTCATGACCCCTCCCACGAATCCCAAGACAGGATTAATCCGCGCGCGCCTTGCGACGTCAACAATTCTCGGCGCCTTCCGCTTCAGAAGCCGGCTAGTCCAGCCGCACTTTCTCCGTCAGGAAGTGCCGCCCCTCGCGATCCTCGATCTCGATGACCCACAGATCGCGGTCCGCCTTCAGACGCTTGGCGACCAGCGCATCCACGCCAGCCTCATCCTCCGGCGCCAGCCGCTCGAACTCGGTTGGCCCCTCGGGATTGAAAGCAGGCCCATACAGCCGGGCTTCGCCCCGCGCATGAGTCACCTTCACCAGCACATCGCCGCGCTGTTCGTCCCCGCGATGAACGATCGTCGCAAAGGCGCCCGCGCCCGTGGCGCGGCGCAACAGGGCTGAAACCCAGAGATGGGCAGGAATCTCGCGTGGCATACGCGCCCTTTAGCACAAATTCCCGCGCTCGCGCCCCCTGGCCGTAAACCCGATCTTCAGTCCGCCATGGCAGGGTCCGCCCATGTCGGGCCGCGCTTTAACCTTTGCCCTCGCCGCCATGTTCGCAGCGCCCGCCGCGCTGGCGGATACCGCCGCCGTGCAACGCACATGGCTGGAGCGCGTCGCAATCAGCGCCGCTGACAAATCCTGCAACCTGTTCAGCGATGGCGAACGGCTCGCCCTCAAGTCAGGCATCTATCAGGCCGAAGGCGAACTTCTGCGCGCCAACAAGACCACGATGGAAATGGAAAAGCTTGCGGATGAGGTGACCGCACACGCGCGCTCGCTCGGTTGCGCCCATCCATCTGTCGTGGAAGTCGCAGCCAATATCCGGTCGAGCTACCGCCAGTTCGCGAAGACCAGCTATCTCGAATACCCGGCAGCCCGCTCGACATGGGGCGCCTCCCGCTCGGGCCACGACAAATGGGCCGTGAGCCAGACCGACAAGGCAACCAATGTCGTGCTCGGCCTGCGCCGCATCAAGGACGATATCCGCCTCGCCATCTCCATGCCGGCCAAGGGCATGGAACCGTCCTCCGTCAAGATGATCCTGCGCGACCCGGACAAGATGCCTGAGCCCTGGCTTGGCTCTATCGCCGGCGCCACGAAGGAACTCTCAGCGGCGCCACGCTCAATCGCCCGCATCGAATGGGCAGGCGAGATAAGGAAGGGCAAGGATGCTGTCGGCGATCCGATCTGGATCTTCTATTTCAATCCGGCCGCCATCGAGCATCTTGAAGCTCTCGATCCGCGCGAAGCCCTGCGGCTCGATTTCGTTCCGCCACAGCGGGCGAAAGACCAGACTGTGAAAAGCGTGTCGTTTGAGGTCGGCGACATCCGCGCCGCACACGCCTTCGCCTTGATCCCGCCCCCGGAATACGCCCCGGCGCCGGATGCTGCGCCTGCTGCTGCTCCGGCCGCGCACTAGACCGATTGCTCCCCGAAACAGCCTGACCTAGACTCCCGGCTTAGTTGGGAGACTTCCATGCTTCGTCTGCATCACGCGCCACGCTCGCGCTCGTCCCGTATTGTCTGGCTGCTCGAAGAACTCAAAGCCGACTGCCAGATCGTCTACACCACCATCACACGGCAGGATGGCTCCGGCGATGAAGACGAAGCCAACCCGCACCCCGACAAGAAGGTTCCGGCTCTCGTCCACGACGATGTGCTGATCACGGAATCCTCAGCCATCGTCCTCTATCTCACCGACCTCTTTCCCGAAGCAGGGCTCGGCCCACAACCGAAAGATCCCAAGCGCGGCGAATATCTCTCCTGGCTGTTCTACTATTCCGGCGTCATCGAACCCGTGGTCACGTTCGAATTCGCCGGCCTCGGCGAAAATCCGGCCCTGATCCGCACCTTCCGCGGCCGCGCCGAGATGGATCGCCGCATCATGGAAGCGCTCAAGAAAGGACCCTACCTGCTCGGCGAGACGTTCACCGGCGTCGATATTCTCGTCGCCAGCATGGGCGCATGGGCCCGCCAGATGCTTCCCACCGGAAAGCTGATGGACGACTACCTCGCCCGCTGCAACGCACGCCCCGCGCTGAAATCGTCGTACGCGAAGGACTCGCCACGCTAGAGCCATATCAGCGCCCATCGGTCACGGTCACGGTCAGAGCTGAACAAACCGGATTTGGCGCAGCGGAGTTAATCGTTCCGCCATCTGAAGGGAGCAGATGTCTTGCACTGCGCCCTCGGGCAAAGTGACTATGCAAATCCGCCAAGGAATGACTTGCTCCTTCTTAGCCGACCGCGATTGGAAAAGACCGGCCCACTTTGATGAAACAGCCACTTAGCTCCAGCGCGCGTTTTCTCCTCGTCTCCGGCCTCGCAGTCGGCACGGACTTCCTCGTCGCTTTCACGCTCCGTACATTCACCGGCTTGCCGCTATCCGTCAGCGCCGCAATCTCCTTCGTTGTGATCGGATGCTCCGTCTATTTCATCCACGAGCACTGGACTTTCCGCCGCGAAGATTCGCAGACGTCCAGCTCCCGTCTGATCAAGAACCTGCTAGTCAACTGCGCGGCCTGGATCAGCCGCGTGGCAGTCATCGCCGCACTCGAGCGCCTTCAGGAACCGCATGGCTTCGTGATGGCGGGTTTGTATTTCACCGCCGGCGCCGGAGTTTCCTTCACGATCAACTTCCTCGCCAACAAGTTCTGGGTCTTCAGCGAGCGACGGTAAATCCGGGTTGATCCCGCCTACCAGATATACGAGACTCTACCGCAATCCTCCGCGCCCGAGCCCCCGACATGGCCGACATCGTCAACCTCAGCGACCGTCGCAAGCGCAAGGCGCGCGAAGAACGCGAAGCCGAGGCTGCCGCCAAGCGCATGATGTTCGGCCGCACCAAGGGCGAGAAGAAGCGCGACGATATCCAGAAGTCCGCTGACGTCCGCAAGCTCGACGGCGCCAAGCGCGACAAGGACGACGACAAGAAATCCTAGAACCGCCCTTGCGCGCGAAACTTCGCGATGATCGGCGCGTAGTCGGTCGGCCCCTTCTCGAACGTGAGGCCTCCTTCGGGAATCTCGATCCATGGCTGCTTGCTACGCAGCCAGATGTCGCCCACCGGCTCAATCCAGCTCGTATCATCCAGCGTGCCGCCGCGCAGGCTCAGTACGCCCTTCGATGGCGTCTGCCCATGCGCGATCCGGCTGCCGCAGTCGCCGCAAAACCACCCCCAACGCCGCGTCCCCGCATCCGACGTCCAGTCTATCTGCGCCGGCTTGCCCTGCGTGAACGCGAACGCTGCCTCCACAATCGTCACCGGCGTCGAGAACGCGCCGCCGCCGATCTTCTGGCAGTTGGTGCAGTGACAATTGTAGACCATCACCGGCGCAACGCTCACTTCATAGCGAAGCGCCCCGCACTGACATCCACCCACAAGCGGCAACTTCACCATCCCGTCCTCCCTGATCTTACGCCCGCCTACACCGTGCCCGTGTCAGGACATGTCAGCATCACGCTGGCCCCTTCGGCCCGACGCTCAGCGCAAGAATACGGCTGATCTCGCGCACGGGACGCTTGCTCTCCTTGCGCCACTGGTTGAATGCCGCCTGCACCGCCGCCAGATCTTTCTTCGACGTTGGCTCCTTGGCGACCACGCCTTCGCGGATCAACGCCTTCACGACGTCGCCGGATAGAATGAACGCATCCCATCCTTCAAAACGCAGGAAGTACTGGCACGTCGCCCCGCCCAGCCGCGAGGCGTTCTTCTTCAGATGATCCATCAGCCCGACCTGATCCGTCTCCGGCCAGTTCGCCAAAAATTTGGCGAACGACCCGTGCGCCTTCGCGGTCGCAACAACAAATCTGGCGTTCTCGATCGTCGCCATTATCTTCGCGCCGTTACGCACGATCCGCGTATCCTTCAGCAAGGCATCGAGCTTTTCCTCGCCGTAAGCGGCAACCTTCTTCGGCTCGAACTTATCGAACGCCACCTCGAAACCCGGCCACTTCTTTTCGATCACTTCCCAGGAAAAGCCCGACGAAAACACCGCCTTGGCCATGCCTGCGAGAAGCTTCGCATCCTTCTTGCTCCCGATATCGGTATCGACTTGCCATTGCCGCAGCGCAGCAGAAATCCCCTTGGGTCCGCCATGATGCTTCCCCGCGAGCGCCTCGATCTGGCCAAACGCTTTCATAAGACTTGTCCTGTAGAATTGGGCCTGAGGCCGACCTTATGATGCGCATTCGCAACATACCAACAAGCGTGACACTCCTGATGCTGGCGATCATTCTCGCCGCGCCCATCGTCACCAACGCTTTGCTGGCCATGGGCGCGCCCCACGAAACCACCACCGCCAGCACGCCGACGCATCACCTAGAGTAACGCGCGCCGCGCACTCGCTCCGAGATGACGCCGTCACGAATTGCGCCTAACCTCGCCTGAGGGAGACGCTCATGTTCGCTGGCCACTACGCTGCTGCCTTCGCTGCCAAGGCCGTCGAACCGCGCGCACCACTGTGGACGTTGATCGCGGGCGCTCAGCTCATCGATATCGGCTGGGGCGCGCTCGTGATGACAGGCATCGAACACGGCCGCGTCGATCCGGCATTGCCCGGCAGCGCGCTCGTGCTCGAACACATGCCGTTCACTCACTCGCTTCCCGCCGTCGTCGCCTGGTCGCTCGGTGCAGCCTTGCTCGCGCGCTATGCGCTGCGTCTCGTCTGGCCCGCCGCCATCGCGATTGCGGCCGTGGTGTTCTCGCACTGGCTGCTCGATCTTCTCGTCCACCGCCCCGATCTGGAACTCTATCCGCAGGGTCCAAAGCTCGGCTTCGCATTGTGGGATCACGCCGTGCTGGAGCAGGCCGTCGAGATGGGCCTCATCGCGATCACCGGCGTCTTCTGGTCGGCCCAGCGCACCCGCGCTGGACAGAAAGCCTGGCCCGCTGCCGCCTTCATCGCCTTGCTTGTCACGGTGCAGATCATCGCGATGCTGATGCCCGCCGAAGCTGCCGACAGCGTCGCCGAGTCTGGCGCAATGGCGCTGCCGACCTACATCGTGCTCGCGATTGTCGCCGTCTTCCTCGATGGGCGAAAACCCACACAATCCGCGCCGGTTTAGCGGCCCCCGCGCCAATTGGCCTCAAGCCTCACCCCAGCCCAGCTACATTGACGGCCACGCGCGCAACCCCGAAATGTGAGCCCACACTCACAGGACCCGCTCATGACCGATGTTTCTCCGCTCTTCCGTCCCTTCACCCTCCGCGGCATGGAGCTGAAAAACCGCATTGTCATGGCCCCCATGACCCGCTCGCGGTCTCCGGGCGCTTTCCCCAATGCCGAAAACGTCGGCTATTACAAGCGCCGCGCGGCGGGCGAGGTTGGTCTCATCCTCTCCGAAGGCACACTTACGCGCCGCAAGGGCGCCTCCAACGACGCGAACATCCCGCTGTTCTGGGGCGAGGAAGCGCTCGCCGGCTGGAAGCAGGTGATCGACGCCGTCCACAAATCGGGCGGCAAGATGGGCCCGCAGATCTGGCACCAGGGCATGAGCCGCAAGCCCGGCACCGGCCACTTCCCCGACGCGCCGTCGGACGGCCCATCGGGCATCACACTGCAAGGCAAGAAGATCAGCGATGAACCAACCGAAGCCGACGTCATCGACATGGCGCAGGCCTATGCAGACGCCGCCGCTGACGCAAAGCGCCTCGGGTTCGACTGCATCGAACTGCACGGCGCCCACGCCTACCTGATCGACGAGTTCTTCTGGCCCGTCACCAACCAGCGCACCGATCGCTTCGGCGGCGCCAGGCTTGAGCAACGCGCCGAGTTCGCAGCCGAAGCAATTCGCCGCTGCCGCGCCGCCATCGGCGATCTGCCGATGATCATCCGCGTCTCGCAGTGGAAATCGGTCGACTACAACGCCAAGCTCGCAACCACGCCGCAGGAAATGGAAACCTGGGCGCGCGTCCTGATCGACGCCGGCGTCGACGCCATCCATTGCTCGCAACGCCGCATCCTCGAACCCGAATTCCCCGACATCGACGGACCGAACGGCCTCAACTTCGCAGGCTGGGTGAAGAAACTCACCGGCGTGCCGACCATCGCGGTCGGCTCTGTCGGCCTTTCGTCCGAATTCACCGGCGCGTTCCGCGGCGAGGGATCGGCAGCTGGCAAGCTCGACGAAACCGTTGACCGTCTCGATCGTGGCGAGTTCGACCTCGTCGCTGTCGGCCGCGCGATCTTGCAAGATCCGGAATGGGTGTTGAAAGTGAAAGCCGGAAAATTCTCCGAACTCCGCGACTACGACGCCGCGGCGCTTCAAACCTACTACTAGGGAGCCCTCATGACGCCCGCCCTGTTCTGGCTTGCTGCAACGCTGGTCCTTGCCATCGTTTACATCTTTGCTCCGGCTTTCGTTCGCACCCAGCGTCTGGGGATGAAATGGAATGCTGGCCCGCGTGATGTAACCGCAGATCCGGGTGCAGTGGCGGGACGCCTTGCGCGCGCACAGTCGAATCTGTTCGAAACATTGCCGCTCGTCATTGGCGCCGTGCTGATCGCGCATGTCGCCAATGCCGATGCGGGCCTGAGCGCCCTTGGTGTCCAGATCGTTTTCTGGTCCCGCGTCGCCTACCTGCCACTCTACGGCTACGGCATCCCTTATCTGCGCAGCCTCGCCTGGGTTGCCGGCCTCGTCGGCCTGGGCATCGTGCTCTTCGCGGTATTCACCGCCGCACCGGCGTGAAATCCAGCAACTAAAGCGCAATCCGCAGCAGCAGCACGCGAGCGCATTGCCCGTCGGTGGCGGCCATGACAGACATCAGTCTCCGTTGGTGCGGCGGGGTGCAGTCATGACATGGTCCGCCTTTGCAACTCGGCTCGCCGCGCTCGTTTTTCTTTCCATGTTCGCCGCGTCCGCGTTCGCCCAGCAGGCAATTCCCCGCACAGCGGACGGTCATCCAGACTTTCAGGGCATCTGGTCCGCCAAAGGTTTGACACCGCTCGAACGCATCCCAGGCGCCAGTGGACTTGTCGTTGACGACGAAGAGCACGCCCGGCTGGTCGGTGCTATCCGCGCCCGCGCACGCTCTCCGCAAATGGCAGCCGCCATCGATCCCAACTTGCTTGCCGCCGATGTGAAGACGCTCACCCGCGTCGGCGGCGAATGGCGATCTTCATGGATCACCGATCCGCCCGACGGCAAACTGCCGCTTACCGCCGAAGGCAAGCGCCTCCGCGACACGGCATATTCATTGACCGATCCCGAGGCGCGTGACTCATGGGAACGCTGCCTGGTCGGAACCGGCCGCGCCCCGATGTGGTCCGTGCCCGTCGAGAACATCCGCCAGATCGTGCAGACGCCGACAAACCTCTTGATCTATACCGAGGAAGGCGCAGACACCCGCATCATCGGCATCGGCGCATCTCACCGTCCCGCCGCAATCAAGTCCCGCCTCGGCGATTCTGTCGCTCGCTGGGAGGGCGATACGCTGGTCGTCGAAACCCTGAACCAGATCGACAACTACGCGCCATTCCCGACCATGCCGCAATCAGTGCGCCTGCAATCGAAAATCATCGAACGCTTCAGCCTGCTTTCGCCTGACGAAATCCTCTACCGCTTCACGATCGAAGACCCCGCAGTCTACAGCGCACCCTGGAGCGCCGAATACAGCCTCAACCGCGAACACACGACCGCCTATGAGAATGGCTGCCACGAGGGCAATTACAGCCTGCCCAACATTCTTCGTACCGAACGCCTGAAGGAAACGCGGCAAGCCAGGCCGCCCTGATACGCGTCGCCAGATACTGCCGACTCCTTCACCGATCCGATGAATTTTACGGGTTCTACCTAACCGCGTTTCAACGACATTGCGTCACTCTGTCCTGAGGCATGGCCTCGGGGGACGAGCATGAGCTTTGGGAAGCGCGGCACAGGCGAGGGCCATCCCGCTCGCAATCTTCTGCCACCCCCTCCGGTCGATGAGACTGCGGGAAACGCCACCGCGCGCATGAAAGTCGCGAACGCTGGCGGCTTCGACAAGAACTTCATCGCGCTCGCAGTCGGCGTTGTGTTCGTCTCAGCGAGCGCTGCGATTGCCGCCCCGTCCGTCCTCGACATGTTCGGTACGCAGGTTCGTCCAATTGAAATGGTCGTTGCTGGTCTCGATCGCAATCAGGCCAAGGCGGCACTTGCCAATGAGGCCTTCCCCGACGGGGAAGGTCGCGCACTGCTATCGTCACTCAAGACGCACTTTCCAGAAGATCACGATCGCCTCCTGAACGTGCTGGCCGACGAAGCTATGGGCGGCGGCGACCGCAACGATCTGATGGAAGAACTCGGCCGCTGGTCGGTCGAGTTCGTCGTGCCAAACCTTCCCGCCATCGGCCGCACAGGCGCCGAAGGCTTCGACGAAATGCTCAACATCGGCGGCGGCGCGCTTGAACTGGTCGAAAAGACGGCTGGCTGCACCGCCGAAAAACTCGAAGCCTTCGTTAGCAATCCGGCCAATCTTGAAAACTCCATGGCCTACGGGTCCGAGGGCTACAAGTTCAGCATGCAAACCAGCGCGAAGCTGGTGAACCTGGCCGCCAAGGGCCGCAACGCCCCGCCGGTCCCGACCGAATTCCGGCGCGAGGATGAGAAGGCCGTCATGTCGGCATTCCTCGGCATGATGATGGACGAACAGATCATGGGCCTGATGGCCGCGAGTTCGAACCCGGAATTCGATCGCAGTGCAGCCGCGTTCCGCCGGATCGACGTCTGCAAGATCGCACGCACGGTCATCTACAAGATGCGCCACCTGCCTCAGGGCACGAAGGAACGCATGCTCGCCATGGGCACACAGGGCCTGCCCCCTGGCGCGATGCAGCAGCTGATGTCCGGCGGCGTAGCCCCCGGCATGGCCAGCGCCGCACCGTCGGGCTTCCCGGTCGGGATGCTTCAATGACCCCTAAGGCGCGCCCGAAGGCTCAACCAGCGAGCCATTGGCCCAACGTCCCGCAGCCATGACGCTGCCATCCGGAGCGAACACAACGCCAAAGCCGTTGCGCGCGCCGTTGCGCAGCTCGCCCTCGTAACGCTGTCCGTTCGAGAATGTCAGCACGCCCCGCGACTGCCCGCTCGCGCCCGTTTCCTGGCCGGCGAAATTGTCGCCATTCTTCCAGTACGTCACGCCATAGCCGGACGCCGCATCAGCCGCGTGCTCGCCTTCATACCGCAACGCGCCGCCAGCATTGTTGAGGTTACTCGCAAACTCATAAACGCCCACGCCAGAGCTTTGCCCGTTGCGAAGCTCGCCGCGATAGCGATCGCCCGTATTGGTCGAGCCGCCGCTTACGCGCGTACCCAGCCCATTTGGCGCGCCGCCAGATATCTGCGCTTCATACTGATCGCCATCCGCCGCCACGATGCTGCGCACGCCCGATGCGCCAGACGCAGCCGAAGCCGCATCGCGCGCCGCCGCCGCACGCGTGTTCGCGACCGACTGCGCCCGCCGCGCAGCTTCCGCCGCCGCCTTCACATCACCCGATACAAGATCGAGGCTGAACGGCGCCGGCTTGTTGAGCTTCGCGATTGCCGCACGCGCCGCAGCCGCCTGCGCGCCGGTCGGATGCGCCGTGAGATAAGACTGATAGCCGGCCACGGTCCCGGCCCGCTCCGCGGCGATCCAGTCGGTGCCGTCAAGTTCGACCTGCGCCAGCGTTTCTGCATCAGGCCGCGCGGCCTGTGTTGATGCTGCCGTCTGCGTTGCGACCCGCGCCGCTGCCTGCGCCTGCGCAATCCGCTGGCGATCCGCTTCCGCCGCCACATTCGTTGACGTGGTCGCAACCGCTACCATCGGCGCACGCGTGGTCTGCGCACCGACAACTTTCTGAATCGCATCGGCAAACGACCGCAGGTCGCGTGGCGCCGCAGTCGAGAGTGTTGGGAAAGTGCGCTTCCGCTGCTCGGCGAACCGGCGCACAGCGCGCGCCGTTCCATCGCCACCCTTGCCGTCGATCTCGCCGCTGTAGAGATCAAGGCTGGTCAGCCCGCGCTGAATATCCTGTATCGCCTGTGTGCGCTCGACGCTCAGCGACACCAGCCTGTCGCGCGCCCCCGCCGCCATCGCGCCGGGCGCCGAACCTCCCGCCGGAAACTGCTTCAGGTAAGCCTCGTACGCGCCTTCATTGTCCGCCGTCACGGCATGAACCCAGGCCTGCGCATCCATCACGCGCAGCAGCGAGCGTGCGGTCTCCGCATTGCTCGCGCGCGGAAACTCCAAAATGTAATCGCGCAGCGCATCCGTGTCGTCGCGGTTGACCCGCGTCCAGTTCGCGGCCGATTCCTCGGTGTCCTCAAACACACCGCCCGTCATCGCGACTGCTGCATCGCTGACCGGCGCCGCATCGCCCGATGTCAGACCGTCAACGTCAGCTACGGCCACGCCTTCCGTACGCCAGCCGAACGGATCGCCCAGCCAGACACCCGCGCCCCCCAGAATAAGCACGCCCGCAGCAATCAACGGCGTCCACGCCACCGACCGCCTCGGCTCAAGATAGGCGGGCGGCGACGACGCCCGGCGCGTCACCTGCGGCCGCGCGCTTCCCGGCATGCCAGCATAAAGGCGAACCGCCGCCATGATCTTGCGCCAGCTGGGATCGTCGCGCTCGCCCGACCAGCGCCCGATATCCAGCACTTCAACCTGATCGAACGGACGCGGTGGCGACGCGCCATCAATGCGAACCTGGATCAGCTTGTTCTTGTAGAGACCAGTTGCGGCCTCGGAACGAACATACTCCGATCCGCGCGAATAGCCGGACCAGACAACGAGAATCGCCCCGGACGAACCGAGCTTCAGATCGACAGCTGCGCTGTTGCTCGAGGAAGGTTCGGATGGGTCCATCCAAACGTCCCAGCCCTCGAATCTGAGCATTTCGCTCAGAGTCCGAACGCTTTCGCGGTCCTCGCGCGCGTACGCGATATAGACATCCGTCATGGCCGCCCCTCCGGGCCGCCCCCGCAACACCCCGTGATAACAGTTCGCGTAGAGCTTGTGGAGATGGTGCGGCAACGTGCAATCACACATCCCCGGTTAGGTGCGCGCCTTGCGCATACGATCGCGCCCCGCGCGACTGCCGCCAAACCGACGCCCTAGCTTCCCGCTTTTTCAGCCGGGAAGAAGACCGCGATCGTAGAACCGCCGCCCTGACGGCTTTCGATATCGAGCCGTCCTCCGTGAAGTTCCGCGAATGCCCGAACCACCGAAAGGCCCAGCCCCGCGCCTTTCTGGCGTTTCCCCGCATCGCCCTGTTCAAAGGCGCGCGACAGCCGGGTCAGCTCTTCGGGACTGATTCCAACGCCCGTATCCGACACGGCGAGCAGCGCGCCGCCCGGTGCGTCCAGCGCCGCAACTTCCACCCGCCCACCGGCCGGCGTGAATTTCAGCGCATTGGAGATAAGGTTCAGCGCGATCTGTCGGACGGCCTTGGAATCGGCAAACGCCTCGACATCATCCGGCCCGGTCAGCTCCAGATCGATCCCTTTGCGGGTCGCTTCATCCCGCATGAAGTGGACAGCCTCGGCGGCAAGATCCGTCAGGCTCTGGATATCCGCGTAGATTTCATAACGTCCGGCCTCAAGCCGGGCGAGGTCGAGCACGTCGTCGACAATAAGCGTGAGGTTCTGACCGCCCTCGTGAATCAACGTGGCGTATTCCTGATAGCGGTCCGACAGCGGGCCAAACACGGCGTTACGCATCATGTCTGCAAAGCCCACGATGGCATTCAGCGGCGTGCGCAGCTCGTGGCTGGTCTGCGCGAAGAATGTCGTGCGCGCCTCAAGTTGCTCCTTCACCGTCTGTGCTTCGGCTTGGGCTGCTTCTGCTGCCGCGGTCGCTTCATGCAGCCGGGTTTCCATCTGCTTGAGCTTCGACATCGTCACGGGGTCAGGACCTGTCGGCCCGACAGTTCGCATCTTTGCGAAGACGGCCGGCTGGCGCTTTGGCTGGATCGACGCAGTCGTCACGGCAATCACGCCGACCATCACAACGCCGGCGATCCCATAACCCATGGCGATTACGGCCGCGTCATACTCGTGAAGCCAGGATACACCCGAATTTGCAACGATCGCGAACAGCAGCCCGACCAAAGCGAAACCCGCGATCTCTTTCGTCAGCCTTGCGCTGCCGGACCTCCAGGCCACCGCTACGGCAACCGCGTACAGGACAACCATCGCGGTCGCGCCGCCCGTGCTCGTCGCACCAAGTGTCGCGAAGGCGATCCAGAGACCCGATTCAATTTCGGCAATTCTTGCGTCGGTTGTGGAACCACGCATGAATGTTCCAACGAGGGGTGGCAGAATAGCGCAGGTAAAGATGACCGTGCTGGCCCAGATTGGCACGCCAAGAAAGACGCCCCAGGCTCCCGCCAGCGTCGCAAGTCCCAACCATATGGCGCGCGGACCCGTCATTTCAGACGATCGTTCCGCAGTCGCTTACTTGAAGGCCGCAGTTGCATCGCGCATCCTAACCGCGTGTAAATGACTCACCCCGCAGTCTGCATTTGCAAGCACATTGCGGGCCGCGTCTGATAAGGTTCAGACAGTCCCCCTTACGACCACCCTGATCCAGTCGGAGGTTCCCATGCGTTCCGAACTCAAGTTCTGCGCCGTCGCTCTTGCCCTGGCAGCCATTGTAACCCCGGTTGCCATGAGTCAGGCGCCAGCAAGTCCGACCCCCGACAAGCGAATGCTGCCTACGTCGGCTGCCGCTTATGGTGAATACCAGGGTGAAGTCTCGACCATCATGTCCAAGGAACTCGGCAGCGCCGCCGAGCTGGACAAGGCCCTTAACACTTTTGGCGCCCCGAACCCGAACCAGCTCTCGTCCGGCTGGATTTCCTACTCGGCCATTCTCGCGGCCCAGAACAAGGAATTCATCGACGCGGTCCGCGACATCGACGGCTATTACGGCCGCGAACGCGTGATGACCGGCATGCGCAACGATATCGGCTACGCCCGCACGCTGAAAGGCGGCGAGGCTGCCCTCCAGTCCGCTCTCGCGGTCAACTCGAAAGACTCCGGCCGCATCTCCAGCGCCGGCGCCTTCGTCAAGGAACAGTCCTACAAGCTGCAAAACGTCACCTGGGGCAAATCCAAGGTCAAAGACGCCAATGGCAGCGTGAAAACCCTGTCGGTCGCGGCCAAAGCCTCGCGTCCGGTTACCGCCGCCGCAGAGAAAGTGTTTTCGGGTCCCGACCTGAATGCCATGCTTGCCAGCGTCGCCGCCTCGCCCTCCAACGCCGGTTCCGTCTGGGACAAGGTGTCGGTGTTCGCAGCCAGCGCTCCGGGCAACGCCTTCTCGGCCCTGTCGCCCGTCTCCGCAGCGTCCGCCTCGCTCAAGGTCGACCCGAAATACAACGGCACGGCCGGCCGCATGGTCACGCTCGCCGCCTTCCACGCGATCGAAGCCGACAAGACCAATACGGATGACGTGAAAGCCGCGATGAAGGACTCCATGTCGGTCGCCTGCCTCGAGGAAGCCCAGATGCAGCTCTTCAGCTGCGTGTCGGCCGCCCACGTCCGCTCCGACCTCACCTTCTGCCTCGCGCGCCACGGCCTGAAACTGCCGGGCGAAGATGTCCGTTCGATGGGCGGCTGCTTCTCGGAAATCGCGAAGTAACAATCGCAACGCTCCGAATTCGACGCGCCCCGGCCAAAAGCCGGGGCGTTTTCGTTTTTAGAAAACTCACAGACCTTTCGAAAAAACTCACCCGCCTGCTGACATGACCTGGCAGCAGCGGTTCCCTATGTTGTTCCCATGGTGAAGCCGCTTCCGCCTCTGAACGCTGTCCGCGCCTTCGAGGCGGCCTCGCGCCACCTCAACCTGTCGCGCGCTGCAGATGAACTTGGCGTCACGCAGGGCGCCATCTCCAAGCAAGTCATCGCGCTCGAGGATTTCATCGGCGTCCAGCTCTTCCATCGCGAGCCCGGCGGCCTGCGCCTCACCAACGAGGGCGGCTCGCTGAAGGAAGCCATCGAGCCCGCGTTCACGACCCTGTCGGAAGCTTTCGCGCGTTATTCCCGCCGCGCACCACGCTCGAACATCATCCGCATTTCCACCACCGCGTCCTTCGCCTCGCAGTTTCTCGTGCCGCGGCTCAACATGTTCCGCGACCGCTTCCCCGGCGTGGATCTCGAATTCCTCACGACCATCCGCCTCGTCGATCTCAACCGCGAGGAATACGACATCGCCGTGCGCTATGGTGGCGGCCAGTATGACGGCGTCATCTCCACACCCATGTCCGAAGCAGCCCTCCTCGCCGTCTGCACGCCCGATGTTCTCGCGAAGGGCGGCAACACGCTCGCCTCCCTCATCGCATCGGCGCGGCGCATCCAGTGCTCGGCCTACAATGAGTGGCGCGACTGGGCCGAGGTCGAGAAGTTCGATCTCGCATCAGCCCCGCCAAGCATGGTGATCGAGGAGTTCCAGGTGGCGCTGATGGCGGTGCTCGCACATCAGGGCCTCGGCCTGCTTCCTGAAATCCTCGTACGCGACCGCATCCGCAAGGGCGAGTTGGTGACGTTCTCGCAAGGCCGCGTGAAGACGGACTACAATTTCCACATCGTCCACGCACCCAACGCGCATCGCCGCCCGCTGGTGCCCGAAGTCATCGCCTGGCTGAAATCCGAAGCCGCAGGCTGATGTCCAAGCTGTAATCTGCAAGCCGCGTTGCGCCCGTGCATGCGTGCGCCGGTTCAAGGATTCGCGCCGGCTTCGATCCCATGACTTTTCCTCATGGGCCTCGGGCGGCCTTCTCGATTTCAATCTGCGGCGAGGCGCCTCATCTACACAGCAGGCCCGCAATCAAGACGGGCCGGACACAAGAGGACCTCCCCATGTTTACGCCCAATCTCAAACTGTACGCCATGCCCCTCGCCATCCTGATGCTGTCGGCTGGCATCGCTGCGCCGAAATCGGTCGCAGAATCGACAAGCCCCAGGACCGTCACGGCGCGTTTCATCTACAAGGCCAACGCTCCCGTGGCGCAGATCTACGCGGACTTCCGCGCAACGGCGGAACGCGCCTGCCGCACGCCGGGCCCGCGCCCAGTCAGCCTCCGCCGGCTGGACGCGAAATGCTCCGCCGACCTCCTCAGGAGAGTTCTGCAGCGCGTGAACCGCACGGATCTCGCGACCATCCACGCCGACGCAGCGCGCGGCTAGGGCAGGAATAGCCGACCCTTGGGACGACAATGGCTCGGTTAGGGGCCGGACGCACACTCCACCCCGGTTTCGGGAAGAGAGAGTGGCTTCCGGCCCCACGCCGTTTCGGATCATGCAAGACGCTGCGAGTCGTGCTAGTCACGACCGCGATGTCGAGACCCCTTCCTCCCCTGAATGCGGTGCGCGCGTTCGTGGCCGCCTCGCGCCATCTCAGCTTCTCCCGCGCTGCGGAGGAGCTCGGCGTCACGCAGGGCGCCATTTCCAAGCATGTGATTTCACTTGAGGATTTCATCGGCGCGCAGGTCTTCCAGCGCTCGCCCACCGGCCTGTCGCTGACGCAGGAGGGCTACACCCTGATGGAGGCGCTGCGTCCTGCCTTCGCAATGATGGCGGACGCATTTTCCCACTACCACCGCAAACCGCCTCGCTCGAGCATCTGCCGCATCGCCACGCTGGCGTCCTTCGCCGCGCAGTTTCTGGTGCCCCGCCTGCCCGATTTCCGCGAAAAATACCCCGATATCGAGATTGAGTTCATCACCTCCGTCCGCCTTGTCGATCTCACACGCGAGGAAGCTGACATCGGCATCCGCTACGGACTCGGCCAGTATGAAGGCCTCGTGTCGAACCAGCTCGTCAAAGGCATGCTGATGCCCGTCTGCGCGCCCAGCGTTCTGGAAGCGTCCGGCGGCGATCTCGATCGCCTCCTCGCAAATGCGCGCCGCATCCAGACCGCCGGCTACAATGAATGGCGCGACTGGTCCCGCGTCGCGGATGTCGACATCACCGCCACCCAGCCCGCCTACGTGATCGAAGATTTTCTTGTCTGCATCAAAGCACTGGTCACCGGCCAGGGCATCGCCCTCCTGCCGCGCCTGCTCGTGCAGGACCAGCTCGACTCTGGCGAACTCGTGCAATTCAACGACAAGCCTCTCGAGATCGACCACACCTTCCACATCGCGCACACGACCGCCTCGGCGCGTCGTCCGCATGTACAGGCTGTCATCGACTGGCTGCGCACGTCGCTCGCGCACCTCAACTGATGGCGGAATCCGGGCAGGTCAGCGGCTGATTTCCGGCGCACGCACCCCCGGTAGTCACCTCTGCTTCTGCAAGCTCCCCGATCATGAGTTTAAGTCATGACCACCGCGCGGGATGCTCGCATGCATCCGCACGCAAGATGCTGCACGTCTTGCTTCAGCCCGCACAAAGACGGGCGGCAACACAAGAAAAGAAGACCTCCCCATGAATACGCAGAAACTCATCCCGGCCCTCATTCTGATTGCGGCGACGGCATTCGTCGCGCCGTCCGCATCGGCCGAACGCCACTCCAGGACCGTCCAGGTCGCCTTCAGCTACGACCGCACAGCGCCCGCGGAGGTCATCTACAAACGCCTCAACCGGACCGCCGAACGCGCCTGCCACACGCCTGGCCCCATCGCCTTCAAGACGCCGCGCGCCATCCGCACCTGCAAGGCCAGCCTGCTCAACGCCGTGATCGACAAAATCCAGCGCGTCGACGTCGCAGCGGTCCACCGCCGCTCGCAACCGTTCATGATCGCGTCCAACAACTAGCGAACCTCGCGCGCCTCGAAGCTCAGGGCGTGTTTGAGACGCACCGCCCCGTGACAGGCGAGCCGGAGCCCCCACCCCAAGCCCTGCTCCGGCTCGCTTCGTCGCACGCGCACGCCTACACTTGCGTCCGCGCCTCTGCCGCGCCATGTCACGCCGCATGACCGTTTCCCAACAGGCTGAGCAGTTGCGCGAAGACTTTGCCTTCCTCGGCGACTGGGAAGCGCGCTTCACGCATCTCATCGATCTCGGCAAGGCGCTGCCTGCGCTGAAGCCGGATGAATACACCGAGGCCTACAAGGTCCGTGGCTGCACCAGCCAGGTCTGGCTCGTGCCCGAAGCCTCCGCGACGCCCAATGCGATCCACCTGCGCGGTGCGTCGGACGCCGCCATCGTCGCCGGCCTCGTCGCTGTCATCGTCCACCTCTTCTCCGACCAGCAACCGGCAGACATTCTCGCCTTCGATGCGCCTGCCTTCTTCAAGGAGATCGGCATCGCCGACGCGCTGACGCCCCAGCGCTCCAACGGCCTCGCCTCGATGATCGCCCGTATCCGCGGCGTCGCAAGCGCCGCCTAACTCTCATAAGCCAGCGCCACGGCCTCCAGCGCCGCCGCCACCGCCTTGCCCGCCGTCCGGTGGCTCAACGCGAACCGCGCCCTCAATCCGCGCAGCGACGTCGCCTCGATGCATACGGCCCAAACCAGCGCCCACGCATTCGGCTGCATCAACCCGCGCAGACGCCGCAATCTCCGCGCCGCCTCCGCCGCCGCCCCCTGCCGTCCGCCACTCGTGCCGCCGCGCTTCTGGCGATCGACGGGACCTGCATCCCAGTCCATCGTCAGCCCCTTGCTCGTGTCGCGCCGCTCTGCGTCCGCGATCAGCCGCAGCCCGGCCTTCACATGGCGCATCGTCAGCGGTCCTTCTCCCTTGCGCGCCCTGATCGCCAGCGCCGCAAAGCCTATGCCTGCCGAACGCGCCGTCTCACGCTTGCCCGCAATCATGAAAGCCCACGGCTCGATCCGCGGCGCCGGCTCGATGCGCACGTCGGCAAGCACGTACGCATCCTCGCTCGCCAACGTCAGCCTGCCGTCGCCAGCCAGCCGCTCCACCTCATGATCCTCCAGCACCAGCCGCGCCCAGCATCGCCTGTCGACGCCGCTCGTCACGCTCCATCCCGCGCTCGTCTTCGCCAGCCGCCGCCCGCTGATCTGCAGCGCGCGCATCGCCCGCTCGACATGCTCCGCACGGGCATCCTTCGCTTCGGCCACACTCACTTCGACACTCATGCCGACACCGGCACGCGCACGACCGAAGCCTCCAGCGCGTCCATCCACTGGTCGAAGCTGGCATTCTCCCGCCGCTCCTCCATCAACATGCAGGCGTGTCGAACCGTCGAGCGGTCACGCCCGAAGGCGCGCGCCACGCGGCCCAGACTCATGCCGAACCCGACGCTCGCGAGATACATCGCAACCTGCCGGGCAAACGCGGTGCGGATATCCCGCCCGCCGCTCGCCACCTGCTCCACACGCGCGCCACACGCGCCCGCCGCCACCGCAATCGCGATGTCCGCCCGGGCCTGATCGTCCCTCAACCGTTTCCTGAAATCCAACTCCAACCTCCTGCTTCGAAGGCGGCAGTATCTCACTGGAATCGCAGGTGTAGGATAACTTTCCTATTTGTAGGACCAAATTCCTACGATCATTTGCAGTGCGCCGGCGTAAGCGCTTGAATCTCAAAGAGAAGAATCAACCGGCACGCCCCAGAACAGCGTTCACCCATTCCCCTATCAGGCGAACTTCTGTCTAGGACACGCAAACAGCGGGAGGTGTTTTGGTCTGAAGTTCCGCCGTCCTGGTGACCGGCGGCACGAGCTTGATGGCCGGCGCTCCGGTGACGGTCGTGTTCGCCGCCGCGCCTTCACCGAACTCCACCAGCACGTCATCCTTGAAAACGAACGTGTAATCGGCGCTGCTCAACTGAAAGAAATCCGGCATCTGACCGAGATAGGTCATCGAACTGTAGGTCCCGTTCGTGGCCGAAAGGTTCGGACACGAACGCATCGCCTGCTTCACCTGCGAAGCGGACATGCCGGTTTTGATGTCGTGATAGCCGCTCTGAAACGAGACGCACCCGCCAAGCAGCAGCGCGAACGCCACGGGAATCACGAACTTCATCCTGAAGACCCCTGTTTTTCTCAAGGAATACTGGCGCCGATCCGGGGCCGAGGGGAGTCGGTGGCTAAAAGACGTGGAACCCGCGCCCACGCCTTCAAACACCGGCAACCTGTGGCATCCGCGCCCATCCCGTGGGTTGTTACATATCTGACGCAAAACCTTCACGCACCCGTCGCCGGACGAGCATAGCCCCTGCGCCGTCGGACCCGCTTTCTCCCGGATAGCTGGCCGCGCAACTCGGGAAGATGAGGGACTAGATGTCATTCAACGCCTCGCTGCGCCGCACCGCAGCCCTGGCCGTGCTCGCTGCAGCCTCGGCCGCCGCCGCCCACGCCCAGACGCCCAGCACCGTCCAGACAACTCCGGCCACACCGCAGACGAGCCAGGAACAGCTCGACCAGCTGACGCCTGAACAGCAGGCGCAAGTGAAAGCCATCGTCGCGCAGATGCTCGCCGAACAGGCTGCCTCCGCTCCCGAGCTGCTGCCCCCTCCGCCGCCGCCAGCGCCGAGCGTCGCGACCTCATGGTCAGGCGGTTCGCCGCGCACGACCGAAGAAGACCGCATCTTCAAGATCAATGGCCGCGTCATGTACGACGCGATGAACATCTCCACCGACGATCTCGCTGCGGTCAACCAGAACTACACGCGCACCTTCGTCCGCCGCGCCTTCCTCGGCGTCGAAGGCCAGTTCACGCAGAACTGGAAGTACAACATCAAGCTGCAATTCGCGCCCGGCGCCGATCAGGCCTCGTCCACCACCACGACCGTGCGCCTCTGCCAGAACACCACGTCGCTGGCCGTCGCACAGCGCGCAACCTGCGCTGCCGGCGAAACCGATCGCGGCCCGATCGTCACCGCTGTCTCCACCTCGGGCGCTGACACCGAAGTCGGCTTCGACGACGCCTTCATGCAATACGTCATCGGCGACTGGGAAATCACGCTCGGCCAGAACAACCAGGTCTCGCCGATGGAAGACCGTACGTCCTCGCTGAACATCCCGTTCAACGAGCGCTCGGGCTACATCAACGCCTTCGGCTTCACCAAGATCGGCGCGATCGCGGTGACGACGGGCGGCGGCAACTGGTCGGCCGGTGTCGCGCTTCAGGGCGACGACTTCAACAACCCGGAATCGACCAACACCAGCGAGACGGTCGGCTTCGAAGGCCGCGCTACCTGGGCGCCGATCTATGATCGTACGCCGGATGGCATCACGGTTCTTCACCTCGGCCTCAACGCGCGCGTTCGCGACAATGGCGGCGGCCCGGATGCATCCGGCGGCCGCGGCCCGGGCTTCCGTTATCGCGCCCGTCCGCAAACCGGCTATGGTGATCGCTTCGTCGACACCGGCTCGCTCGCCTTCGCGCAGGACACGTTCTACGGCGTCGAACTGGCTGGACAGATGAACGAGTTCGGCTTCTCGGCTGAATACGGTCAGCTGCAGGCCAAGCCGCAATCCGGCACGTCGCTCGGCGCCTTCGAGCCGACTTTCCAGGGCGGCTATTTCGACTTCTTCTGGTCGCCCACCGGCGATGGCCGCGTCTACAACGGCAAGGACGGCTCGTTCAGCCGCGTCGTGCCGAAGCGTACACTTGGCTCCGACGATGGCATCGGCGCGATCATGCTGGGCGCCCGCTACGACTTCCTCGACCTGACCGACGGGACGATGGATGGCGGCGAACAGAAAGGCGTCACGCTGCAGGCCACCTGGCAACCGTTGGCCTTCCTGAAGTTCCAAGCGGATTGGTCGCACCTCGATATCGAGCGTCCGAGCAGCCCGCTCAGCGGAACAGCAGACACTGTCACAATACGTTCGCAGATCGAGTGGTAATCACCTCTCGCACAGGGACTGAATAACCCTCACAAGTTTTGACTGGAGAAAGTCATGTTGAATCAGCTGACTAAAGGCCTCGGTCGCGCCGTTCGCGCCGCCACCGTCGCCACCGTCCTCGTCGGCGGAATCGCTGCCGCTCACGCCCAGGATATCACCGGCGCAGGCGCCACCTTCCCGGCCCCGATCTACACGAAATGGGGCGAGCAATTCAAAGCGACGGGCGGCGGCGCGCTCAACTATCAGGGCGTCGGCTCCGGCGCTGGCGTGACGCAGATCATCAACCGCACGGTTGATTTCGGCGCCTCCGACACCCCGGTCGCTTCCGAGCGCCTGGCCTCGAACAACCTGCTGCAATTCCCCGCCGTCATCGGCGCGGTGGTTGTGGTGGTGAACATCCCGGGCGTTGACGGCAACGCGCTGAAACTCACGGGCCCGGTGGTCGCGGACATCTATCAAGGCCGCATCCGCATGTGGAACGCGAAAGAGATCAAGGATCTCAACCCCGGCGTCACGCTTCCCGCCGTCGCGATCGCTCCCGCCTATCGCGCGGACTCTTCTGGTACGACGAACATCTTCACCTCCTACCTCGCGGCGGTGAGCCTCCCCTTCCAGACCAACATCGGCACCGCGAACTCCGTTCCGTGGAAAACCGGCGTCGGCGCCCCGGGTAACGCCGGCGTTGCTGCTGCCGTCAAAAACACCAAAGGCGGCATCGGCTATGTCGAATACGCCTACGCAACCGAGAACGGCATGCAGTCGCCGCAACTTGAAAACCGCGCGAAAAAATTCGTGAAACCGACGATGGCCGGCTTCAACGCCGCAGCCTCGCAAGCCAACTGGGCCGGCGCCGCCAACATGGCCGCCTCGATGATCAACATGAGCGGCGACACCACCTGGCCGATCGTGTCGGCCACCTACGTCCTCGTTCCGAAAAACCCCTCGGACCCGGCTCGCGCCGCCAACGTGCTGAAGTTCTTCGACTGGGCCTTCAAATCGGGCGGCCCGGCTGCTGACCAGCTCCACTACATCGCCCTGCCCAAAACCGTGCAGGATCAGGTCCGCACCAAGTGGAAAGCAATTTCCGCCAACGGCACGCCGGTCTGGAAATAACGACTAACAGGTAAGGGCGGGGCGAAATATCGCTCCGCCCGGTTCCTTTGTGCTTCAAGACTGAATAACAGACGTGCGTTCGGGGTGCTCAGGGGCATGACGATGGAAACCACAGCGGGCGAGTCGCTGCCACCTAAGTCGCTGATTGGCACACGCAAGCCGCATCTCGCCGACTCGAGCTTCCACATCAGCCTCTTCGTCGCCGGCGGCATCGTTGTCGTCGTGCTGGCGTCCATCCTCCTGATCATGTTCCTCGGCGGCCGTCAGGCGTTCGAGACATTCGGAATCGGCTTCATCTGGTCGACCGAATGGAACCCGGTCACGTCGATCTACGGCGCCCTGCCCGCAATCACCGGCACGCTGATCACCGCCCTGCTCGCCATCGCCATCGCCTGGCCGATCGGTTTCGGCATAGCCTTCTTCCTCACCGAGCTTTGCCCCCGCGTCCTGCGCGCGCCGCTCGGCATCGCCATCGAACTGCTCGCCGCTATTCCCTCCATCGTCTATGGCATGTGGGGCTTCTTCGTGCTCGCACCGTTCATGGCCGAAAGCGTGCAGCCCTGGCTCACCGAAGCTTTCGCGTGGATGCCGCCGCTGGGTGAGGCCTTCTTCTGGTTCTCCGCCCCGCCGCTCGGCGTCGGCCTGATGACGGCCTCGCTCGTCCTCGCCGTCATGATCCTCCCCTTCATCGCCGCCACCACGCGCGACGTGATGCTCTCCACCCCGCAACTCCTGAAAGACGGCGCCTACGCCATGGGGGCGACGCGCTGGGAGTCACTCACCGGCGTCGTCATCCCCGCCGTGCGCGGATCGCTCTTCGGCGCCGTCTTCCTCGGCCTCGGCCGCGCGCTGGGTGAAACCATGGCCGTCGTCTTCGTCATCGGCAACGCCACGCGCATGCCCGACAGCCTCTATGCGCCGTCCGCCTCCATCGCCTCGGTCGTCGCCAACAACTTCCCCGAAGCCGAGCCCGGCTCGATCCAGCTCGCGGCCCTGCTCGGCCTCGGCTTCATCCTCTTCGTCGTCTCGTTCGGAGTGCTGGCGCTCGCACGCCTCCTCCTCCGCCAGGAGCGCATGGCATGAAGACGCTCTCGCCCGCCGTCAAAGCCCGCTACTTCCGCCGTCAGGCGACCGACATCATCATGGGCGGCCTCTGCGTCTTCGCAGCGGTCATCGGCCTCATCATGCTGGCCCTCATCCTCTGGATGCTGTTCTCACGCGGCCTCGCCGGCCTCTCGCTGGACGTCTTCACCAAGTCGATGAGCTCCACCGGAACCGGCGGCGGTCTCGCCAACGCCATCGTCGGCTCGCTCATCCAGGTCGGCATCGGCTCGATGATCGGCGCGCCGCTCGGCATGATGGTCGGCGTCTACCTGTCCGAAGTCGGCAAGACCTCGCGCTTCGCCTCGGTCGTGCGCTTCGTCAACGACATCCTGCTCTCGGCGCCGTCCGTGCTGATCGGCCTCTTCGTCTACCAGATCGCGGTCGCCCCCTTCCACAGCTTCTCCAGCATCGCCGGCGCCCTCGCCCTCGCGCTGCTCGCCATGCCCGTCGTCGCGCGCACCACGGAAGACATCCTGCGCCTCGTGCCCC